>CEQX01129173.1_pt1 | contig 29933 bp, 22 predicted proteins | sample 356261 | NCBI WGS metagenome assembly CEQX01 (sample SAMEA2621076, study PRJEB7988) | marine metagenome | isolation source: saline water (ENVO:00002010), including | reverse complement strand
AAAAGTCACTATGAGGATAGTGGATGTATTACTGATTAGGATTTGGACAATGAAGAGTTAGAGCCAAAGGACGGCTTTGTGCCATTTCCGGGCGTTCACATAGCACTCGCTTACACCCCTAGTTTTTTTTAAAGCAAAATCTTCTTTTACTCTTTCTGAAAGTTATTGGGCGGCCATTGGTAACCTTCAACAGAGCTGTAATCAGCTGACTATCTAGGTAAAACACCATGTAAGTAAGAACAAGGTGTTTTTATGAGGCATAAGGTCCGTAGAGTAAAGCTACTTAAAAATACTTAACAATGCTAAATCAGATCTTAAGTGCTGCACCCAAATGTAGTTTATATCGCTCCATATCGACTTTTACTTGGGGATTTTTCATAACATCGCTACAAATAAAAGTTTCTAGTGGCTTCATTCCTAAAAACTGATTTGCTTTATGCACGGGTAAATACACACCATCTACCCCAGTCCCCTCAAAAAACTGCTCACTATCAATGAAAGCATCTATTGGGGCATTCCACGTGACAGAAAGCATGTACTTTTTACCGTGAAGTAAGCCTCCAGATCCATACTGCTTTGAATTATCACTTCTAGACCTACCGTCGCTTTCATACAACTTCCCGTGCCCTTTGGTAAAAACCTCATCCATGTACTTTTTCACAGTCCAAGGAGGCCCCATCCACCATGCGGGCATCTGAAAGATTACCAAGTCAGCCCAAAGCCATTTAGAAATTTCTTCATCGACATCATATCCCTTCTCAATAGTCGTGTTACGAACATTACAGTTACTTTGTTCAAAGAAGTTTTCAGCAAAGGCTGTGAGTGAATTGTTAAGCTCACCTTTAGAGTGAGCGAAACATTTACCGCCATTTAAAATTAAGATATTTTTCACTATGTACTACTACCCATTTTTTATTGAAATTCACTTAAAAACCTTTAGTTGATAAGTGTCTTAAATTAAATATCTATTTGATGCCTTTTAATTCAGTCAGAATCTCTTTGCCCACTTTACGAGCTGATTGCGGGTTTTGACCAGTAATAACTCGCCTATCATTCACAACGTTTACCGTCCATGCAGCACCATAAATGTGCTTTGCACCTTTGGACATTAATGTATCCTGTAGTGAGAAAGGAACAACTTCTGTTAGCCCTACATTTGACTCTTCCTCGTTAGTAAATGCAGCTAATTTTCTTCCTTTAACGAGGTATTGTCCGTTACTAAGCTTTACGTCTGTAAGAGCCGCTGGGCCATGACAAATCGCGCTTACAATACCGCCTCGCTCATATATTGAAACAGTTAATTTATTGATAAGTTCATTGTTCGAGAAGTCCCACATGGTACCGTGACCGCCTGCATAAACTACTGCTTGATAATCTTCACTGTTTACATCTTCAATCGCTTTAGTATTTATAATTGAAGCCATGAGCTTTTTATCATTTATAAACCTAGCATTGTTTTCATCTGAAAAATCTAGACTTTTGGGGTCTATTGGGGCCATTCCACCATCAATGCTAGCAACATCAACTTCAAAGCCTGCATCAGCAAGGACGTAATAAGGATGTGTTAACTCACCTAACCAAAAGCCAGTTTTCATATCTAACGAACCCATTTTATTGTGGCTAGTCAGTACGAAAAGGATTTTATCCGCAGCAGAACTAGGAGCCGCGAAAACTAGTGTCATGAATAATAATAGAAATTTCATACTATCTTTCTCATATAAATTAAACCAACCGATTTGTCGGTTACTTGTAAAATATGCTACAAACTTTCATTGTTAGGCATTGAAGCTCAAGTCTCAGTTTTTGGTAGCGGCTCACCACATGTAACAACTCGACGGAAATATTATCCGCAGAGCGTAAAAAACCATTTGACCGTCTTGAGGAAATCGATTTACTTCAATGCCTAGTTCCTGTAAGTGAGCGCATGTCTAGTATATATTTTCAACTCTGTAGGCTATATGACCGAGGTTTCTTCCTGTATTTAGATACTCAGGCTCCAAGTTATAAGTAAGTTCAATTTGAGCGCTTTCATCACCTTGTGCAGCTAAAAGATAAGAGAAAACTTTGCTCCAAAGTAGTCTTTCCTTTTTAGAACTTTCAACCCAAGACCCTCATAGCAAAATCTTAGTGATGTTTTAATATCTGATATGCGGTGATATTTCATTTATCACAAGCCTTAAAATACACGAGCTGTTTTAATAACGACTGATAGCACTCTACCTTCTAAAGACGTTTGTAATTGAAGATAATGCGACAGTGTCTTATGTTGCTCTAAAGTATCTATGTCACGCCACATTTCAATTAATGTGATTCTTTGTGACCCATTAACATCAGGGAAAACATCATAACGCTCGCATCCATCTTCAAGAATACTGTCACTCGCACATTCATAAATTGCATTTAATACGGTGCGGTAATGTTGTGTTTCGCATAGAATATCCACAACAGTCATTACTTCATTGTGCATTTTTAACCTTTATCTTGGTTTATAAGGCTGCTTACACAGCCTTTAATTAAATAACAGAAATTTAGCGCTCGATTACGATTTTACCTGTGGCTAACCCTGACTCTAGACGAGTGTGAGCATCTTTAACTCCCTGTAAAGTTAAAGGGAAAACACTATCGATAAGCGGTTTAACTTGACCTTTATCTACAAGCCCAGCAAGTCGGCTTAGAATGTCACCGTGAGTATCTCTATCGATGTTATGAATAATTGAAATCGCCATAAATACTAGGTCTAACCTTAGAGCCTTAAAGTGCATTTCAGTTAAGTTATAATCAGCATAACCAATAGTAGAGATAACATGCCCCTTCAGTTTTGCAGCGATTAATGAGTTTTGTAAAACGGGCCCGCCCACTGTATCAAATACCGTATCGAAGCCTTGACCATTGGTTAGTCGTTCAACATATTCCTTTGGCTCTTCTGTAGGGAATAGAACCGTTTCATCTGCGCCTAATTGTTTTGCAATTTCTGCGCGAGCTTCATCTGCAACAGTCGTTGTAACATGTGCACCTAGTGCTTTTGCAAGCTGAAGACCAATGTGGCCTACGCCACCTGTACCACCATGAACCAACACTCTATCGCTCGGCTGGATTTCAGCTCGACCAATAATTGCTTCCCATGCTGTAATTGCTACTAAAGGCAAGCTAGCCGCCTCACCAAAGCTAAGCGTTTTAGGTTTATGTGCTAATAATACAGCGTCAGCTTCAACCTTATCTGCAAGAGTACCCGGAATGCCAACGATACCGCCGACACAACCGTATACTTCATCACCAATTTTAAAGTTAGTTACACCTTCACCTACTTCACTGATTACGCCCGATACATCCATGTGAAGGATTGCTGGATAAGTCATACCAGCAGTTCCTTCACTGCCTTGACGGATTTTAGTATCAACAGGGTTAACACTTGTCGCTTTTACATCTATTACGACGTGACCGCGTTTTGGTTTTGGCGCATGAACTTCGATTTCATGTAAAACATTAACGTCACCATGACCATTAATAGCTATTGCTTTCATAATAATTTCCTCTTTGTTATTGACGAAAGTGATGTTATCAACATAATTAACAACCAAAAACACATTAAAAGTTTAATGATTAATTCCAAAAGGTTGATAATTTGATCGATTCAATAGAAGAACTAAAGATATTCAGTACGATTTTTGAACTTAAATCTATTCGAATGGCTGCTGATGCTCACAACCTAACGGCTGCAGCAGTGAGTAAAAGGTTGATAGCGCTCGAAAACAGGCTGAGTGCTAAATTATTTTATAGAACAACACGGACCCTTAGTCCGACATTTACGGGTGAGAAGCTATATAACCATGCGCAAAGACTTTTAAGTATTAGCGATGAGATTGAACATGACCTCGACCCAACTAATACGTTAAAAGGAAAAATAAAAATAACTGCGTCAGCTTCTTTTACACAAAGCTATCTATTACCTGTGATTAGCAGTTTTTTAGAAAGTTACCCGCAAGTTAATATTGAAATCATTTCTACAGATAGTTTAGTTAATTTAACAGAACAAGGTGTTGATTTGGCGATTAGACATGGCCCTTCGCGAGATTCATCATTAATTGGTCAAAAGCTATCTGATACAAAGAGAGTATTATGTGCAACGCCGAGTTATTTAGAAAAAAAAGGAGCACCACAATCACCTGAATATTTAACTGATCATAGTTTATTAACCGTTGGGAATGAAACTAACTGGTCATTCAATAGAGGAAGTGAACGAAAAACAGTTAAGTTAAACCCCAGCTTTTCTTCTAGCTTAGGGGATAGCGTTTTGGGTATGGTGGAATTAGATCATGGTATTGCACTCTTGTCTGATTGGCATATTAAAGAACATGTTGAAAAAGGGCGCTTAAAGGTTATTTTAGAAGATTGGGAGTGTGACCCATCAATTTCAATTAACCTATTATATCCGTCTAGGAAAAACCAATCGATGATAGTTAGGAACTTCATTGACCACTTGAAAGAATGGATAAAAAGCAATCCCCTTTCAAAATAGACTTAAATTGTTAAGGTTTTCACTACTGTTAACTTCATCTGGTAGCACATTGGCTAACTCCACCTAGAGCCATTTACCAAACTTTAAAAAAGAGCAAGATATAAATTACATCTAATAATTACACTTTATAGTGTTTTGGGGTATGCGTTTACTGGATAAAATGCTTTTTAGCCAAAGGGGGCTATGTGCCAGAAGCGGACTGTCGTAACACCCCAAGAAGGGGCAATAACACGTGGGCTATAATACGGAACGAAGTGACGGGAGCCCGCGTGTTATTGTCCCACTTACTTGGTTTGTTAGGCATTCCGTTAAGAAACAACCTTTGTTAATGTTCTTGATTCAGAAACAATTTTGTTTTCGGCTTTACCATTAAAAGTCGCCATGCCGATCATGATTTTGGCATCATTTTGGACAGTGAAAACATAAGTACCTGTATCAAAGCCTACCCCTTTTTTATCTTCAAAAATCAGCGTCACTTGTTGACCATTTACAAAGCCATGATAATGAAATTTTCGTTCAGAACTTTTTCCATCTCTAGTTTTTGTTCTGGTACTTGTCCCTGTTACTCGTCGACCAAGCTGTTTTAGTTCGATTTTCCCTACTTTTACAGTCCGATTATTTCTACGCTCAGAAATTTCCCAACTTCCATCAACACGGACACCACTATATAAACACTTATTTTTAAAATTTGGCCAAATCCACTTTACTACTATCGCGATAACAGCAGTTGCTACAATACTGGATAAAACTCCCAGTAGAAAATCTGTCATCTCCATAACTTCCTTGATGTTAACTTTTCCTGAATGCTTAACATGTTTATAGCGAGCGAGTCGCACGTTCTTCTACCACAGCGTAGCTCGTTAGTCTGGATTACTCATTTGTAACAAACTTCTTAACTATTTGCCAGAACTACCAAAATATAGTAGTTCTGGTTTTTGCTTAAGGGCAAAAACGAGCGATTAGGTCGTTTTCCTGACTATGCAAGCAATATACGTTGACGAAATTGAAAAGTAACTGTTAACGACCACTTATAGCTCAAAGCCACCCCTAGAGTAATTAGTTAACTTATTATGGGGCATAAAACGAGTTAGAGCCGATGGACGGCTCTGTGCCAGAAGCGGACGGTGGTAACGGCCGCCACAAACGCGATCAACGTGTTGCGAGTTGAGCCGCGCATCGGCTTTTCAATGGCGCTTGTTTTATGTTTTGGGCACTTAATTTCTTTCCTATGAGATAGCACCATATAAAAGCTAAAACACAGGTGGCTATAAGAGCCAGTAGTTCCAACGGTTTCCATCATGCTCCTGACTCAGCTTCGATTATGTCTGATACGCCAAATAGAGTGAATGCAACCGTATCTACCAGGAAAAGCGTTAGCAGTCCAACTACTTTATTGACTTGTGTAGGCTCAAGTTGCCACGGTAGGCTGTGATTGCTTTAACACAATCGTAATTACAGTTTAAGAAATACTCAAAAAATAATTCTTTACCATCCACCGAGACTTTGCCAATAACCATTACATCATTTATTAATAACAACCCTTAGCTTAACTCCACTTATCTCATCAATATAAGCTGCCGTGGCTCCTAGAACTGATAATTGATCTTCAGATACTTGAGCTTTTGATATAGCAGGCTGGACAATAGCTACACCCAGCTTAAAAGTTGAATACCTTGCTACCTTTGCAAAGTGAATCAAATCTTCGTACTTGCCTTTATCAATTCGTGAAGCCTTCCCTTGATTGAGCCTAGTACGCTCACGATCCATCAGTCGTAAGATTAGTTTCTCTTTATCACCAAACCACTTAACACTTTTTTCCGCTTGCCCCGCCACTTGATATACGTCGTCAACTCTTGCTCCAGGGCGTGCTACCCCATTTTTCTTTGAACAATACTTACAGTGAAAAAGGTCAATGACGAGTTCTTTGTCATCGTTGTTTTTTATCGCTACGATATCAGCGACTTCACCTGCACCGTCATCATCAAAAACTAAATCATAATGGCCTTTCAATTTCTGAATTGTATGATATTGAATAGAGTGAGTTAATTTGGTCGTCGTCTGTGACTCTACAGATATATCAACTCCTGCCCAATCCCAGTCTTCTGTATTATTGACATCATATAAATAGGCATAGTCTTCATTTGGGTAATACCTAAACCCACCATCAATTACGGATGTGTCACACATAAATATGGTTGGAGGATATTCATCAAAGAACTCAGATAATTGCTGAACTTGCTCGCCAAGTTTGATATCGAGATTATCTCGCGATAAGAAGCTGACCTCGCCTTTGCCTGTTATTGTTACTTCAATTGGGCTAACTGCATACTGACTTTTTAGAACCAAGCTTAGTACCTTAGGGTCTTTATTTTGCACTTCCGCTATCAATAACTCGCAATTAATTAAGTTATCTTCCCAATTAGCTGACTTTATAGTGACCTTGGATTCATTTTTTCTTAGTAGCTCTACAGGCCATTCGACAGACAGAGGGGGGATTTCTGGATATTCTTCTAACTCTTCAGTCTGCATTGCAGTTTTCATGACTTCGTTAGTATCAATGGTCTCATCTAGAATTTTTGCTCCGACTCCCTTGCACCAAGTGATCCATTTGTCCAAAGAATCACTATCCATCGCCCAAACTTTACCTTTATGGGAGCAACCTATACTTACTAGCTCACCATTCTCGTACCCTTTGCCAAAAATATTAGATTTTGTAGCTCTATTTGCTTCTATATCTGGAATCTGCTCGTTAATTTCTGTGCCTGTATGCATTGAATACCGCAGACCTTTTTTATTTTTATTAAGACCTACATTTTGGAGCTTCAGTCGTTTTAGCCCAGCTAAAGATCTAAATACATGCTCACCTTGAACTTGAGCTGCATTCTCAGCAACTAACTTCACCAACCTTTTAACCAAACCATCTTTAGCTGAAGAATGGATAAATAGAAGGTTAGTGTTCTGGTCATAAAAGGCTATATACAAGTCCCAAGACTCATCGAATAGTTCTTTTGAGCTTGTCCACCCAACTGGCAAATAGGATTTTATAGAGAAAACTAATGTATTTTTTTCATCGTTAAGAACTGAATCCACTATCTGAAATTGCTTATTCGCAAACCTTTGAAATAGCTCTGGCTGCCAAGTAGCTATGCGCATCCTATAAATAACCGTGCTAATGCTAGGTGTCAGTCCTAAATCAAGTAGCTTACTTGGAGTTGAAAATTCAGCTCGAAACTCTTGATACTCTTTCTCATCTTTGATTCTTCGAGAGCTGATGTCACTTATAACGTTGTTCCAGTCGGAATCTTCTTTGTACAAATCCTCCAAGCATTCGTTAACATTTGGGTTAGCTATGTTTGCCACGAACTTAGCATCACCAACATCTTGGGTAGTCCGTGTAAAGCGACCTGTGAATTGAAGCATAATGTTTATGCTCTTATGCGGGTCGTGAATCGCCGATATCTTTAACTGTGGTAAATCAAAGCCTTCACCTAGCATATCAACACAAACAATGATTTTGTGTTCTCTATTTCTTATTGCTTGTAAGACATCAGCTTTCTTTTTCACCTTACTGTTGATTAAGACTGGTTTTAAGTCCTCTTCATTAGCGTATAACTTAAAAATGTCTTTGGCTCTTTTGATGGTACTAGCCCTAGCCATTACAATATGATCTAGACCAGCAGCCAGATCTGCTCTAAGTAGCTCAATAGCTTTCTCTGCAATAGCCTGATCAGATTGCTCTTCAACGAACTCTCTTACTGGGTGAAACTCAATTGGTTTGAAGTAACCTTCATCTTGCGCTTTTTTAAGAGGGTAATTAAATATTATTTTTCCCTCAACTCTTGAACCATCACTTCTAAAAGGAGTAGCAGTAAATTGAAATACGGATTTATCCTTGAATTGTGACTTTACTCTTGCCCATGTTGCAGCAGTGATATGATGCGCTTCATCCACCACGAGGTGTGTGCACGCTTCAGTCAACTTTACAAAGTATTCACTTTTGAATTTAGCCAGCGCCGATGCAGATGCGACTATGACGTTTGATTTCAATAACTCGTCTAAATGTTCGTGTTCATCAACACCATGTTTTATGGTGGCAACAATTGGGTTGAGAGTAATGTCTGTAATTAACCCAAGTTCTCGAAGAAGACCTAATTGGACGAACTTATTCTTCGTTTGTTCTCGCAATGCGTCAGAGGGAACTATAACTAGGGTTCTTTTAAAATGGCCTGCTACCACAATGGACAATATGGTTTCAGTTTTCCCTGTCCCCGTCGGCATTACTATAGTTGCTGCTGTTGTATTATCAGAACGTTCGTACCCTAACGCTGAAAAAATCCCCCCAATTTGTGGGGGTCTCAAGCCACTTGTTTGATGGGCTATATTTTCTTCTTTGAACAAAAAATCAGATTGGCACCATGAAGAATGAATTGACTCAGGAGTGTGCTGGTCGGCATTAATTGGCAGCCAAACTATCGTACTATTTTTAACTTTTATCTCTTTTAACTGTTCCATCAAATTAATTCCCTAACGAACATAGATAGTCTCTTGATTTTTATGCGCTTAAATTACCATCAAGCCAAACAGCTGTCTATAAAACAGACAATATTACATGAGCTTATTGCTATTTGTATATTAGCTAAAAAGCCACTACCTCCTTCCGTAAATTTGTTAGTAATACCATGAACCCCTGACAATTTTTTGCGGCTAATATGAGTTCGCTAAGCAATTACATAGTGCAGGAATGATTCAACATTACTGATATGTCTGTGACACTTTTTCACTTGATATACTGAGCTTTTTAACTCACTTTGGGGCAGAAACGAGTTACGGCTTATAGTCGGCTCATGGCACTTATGCGACTGTCAGATCTTGTCTGGACTAATACATAATTCCTTGGTAATTAGACCGACATAATCCCTTGATAATCACACTTATTCAGATAACTGGCTCATAAAGTGAAGCTTAATACTTTTCTCATGACTTAAACTTTACGACGAATTTCAACAAATATGGCCTATCAAAAGCTACTTTTATAGGCCAACTCCTACTTCGCGTTTTAGTGCTTTATTAATTGTATCGCTATAACTTGATCAAGTTCAGCAACAGTTGTGTTAGGTTTAACCTCAACTAGTTCTAACTTTAACACTGAGCAAGTGGCATCTAGCTTTATATCCCCAAGAATAAAGTTATGTATTTCTGCTTTAAAGGTTTCCGGTTTATCAAAGTCGCTCCAGTAAGCACTTTCATTTTGAATTAACGTTCCAAACTCATTAGTAGTGTCACTTGCTTCAAGGCTCGATGATAGAGCGCTCTCACCACAGCTAAGGGTAAATACTCTTGATGAGGGCTCTTGCATGTTTGTAATTAGTCTAGCTTGATAAGTACCACTTGAATTAACATTCACATTATATTTGGCCCATGCGCCTTCGTTAGTCCAGTTAGCTAGAAAGTGATTGGTATTCATTAAGTCAGCGCTAATATCCGAAGGTGATGATGCGTAAATTTGACTAAGTTTTCTATTTTTATAACCAATTTGAAAAGTAGGCATTTTCAGAGAATTAGGTTCATCCAATACTTTTTCATACCATTTAGTTAGGTACTCTTGCATTTCCTTGGCTATGCCTTTGTGTTCAGCGAATACATTTGTTGTTTCTAGTGGGTCTTTAGCTAGGTTATACAGTACAACTTTATCTTGATTACCTTCATTTTGTACTAATTTAAAATCGCCATGCCTAACAGCAAGCCTCTGCTCAGAAGCATCAGATATATCTATTCGATAATCAGAAGATAAAGGATAGTAGAACCCTGTAGGATCTAATTCGTGATAATTCACCTTTTGGGTTGAAGGTGATGCGTAAGCACTCACAATGTAGCGCTCACTTAATTCGCCGCCATTTAAAACGTTAACCAACGATGAACCATCTAGTTTTTCACTATCAAATTCAATACCTGCCCAAGTAAGAATTGTAGGATACAAGTCTTCAATTTGGCTGAGCTGCTCAGTAGTTTTAGCTGCATAATTTTTTGGCCACCGTATAAATAATGGCGAATGTATACCATTTTCCCAGTTATCTCCTTTCATACCTTTTTTATTATTTGGGTTTCTCAAGGCCCATTCATCTTCGGATAAACCAAAACGGTAACTCTTAACCCAAGGCCCATTATCACTAACAAAAATAACTATGGTATTATCACTGACCTTAGCTCTTTCTAGTGATTCGAGTAGACGACCTATATTTTGATCTAAGTTATCAATCATGGCATATAGAGAAGACATCGCTCTTGATAACCCCTTTTTTTGATATTTTTCTATAATGCTCTCAGGCGCCCGCCAAGGGTTGTGAGGTGCCATATAAGGAACGTAAGCAAAAAATGGTTTACTTTTATTCTCTTCTATAAAGTTAATCGCAAAGTCAGTTATCACTTTAGTGGCTGAGCCCTGAGTTTTTATTTCACTGCCATTTAATAAACCTACATTATCAAAATAGTTGTATAGGCTCGCATAATAAGCTTCATCAAAACCACGATCCCAAGGAAAGTAACCGTTTGTTTTTCCACTGTGCCACTTACCCCACATACCTGTTATGTAACCATTTTTTTGTAATTTTTGCGGGAGCAGTGTTTCTGATAAATCAATATAATCGCGCCCACCATGAACACCAGAAACTCCTGTTTTCATGAAATTTCTACCCGTTAATAATGAAGCTCGGCTTGGTGCGCATAAAGACGATACATAAAAATTATTAAACTGAACTGACTGGTTTGCAAGCTCATCTAAGCTAGGCGTTTGTATAATTTCATTTCCATGAATACCTAGGTCGTCATATCCAAAATCATCTACTTGTATAAGCAATATATTGGGTTTAAGCTTTTCGTTATCTGTCTCTTTAGACTCATTAATTTGTGTATGGGTACAACCACCTAGTAGCAAAATTTTTAACGCAACAATAATGAAAAATTTCTCTGCCTTCATACTAATTACTCCCTGCTTTATCTGAGCTCAACAACGTAACTGAGCCCCAATTAACCATAAAAATTATTACTTGGCTTTAAAGGGGTTACGTAAGGCTTGAAATTAAATACAACACGCCATATGAACCGGTTCATTTTGATTGTACAATCTATATACTTTTTTCTCTAGTAAGTTTTAGCTTTAAGCTAAATTAACAAAAAGACTTTATATGATATTTAAAAGAGCTTTATCCTTACCCGTATTATTTATATTTATTACGTCAAGCCTTCAGGCTTTTCTGTTTTCTTTAACCCTTCCGACGCTTAGTTATTATATTTCAGAAAAATTTTCAGCTGATGCTTTTTCAATAGGTATGTTTTTTATACTCATAGCGCTATCAGGAATAGTAATATCTCAACTAATGGGAAATTTATCAGATAAGCTTACAGATAGACGCCCTTTAATTACATTTGGGTTATTTTCAGGTGCAATAAGCTGTTACATATTTTCAGAAGCACATACATATATCGTAGCCTTACTCGCAGGGGTTACTTTTTTTAGTATTTCATTTTCCAGTATTTCTCAGATTTTTGCTCATGCCAGAGAATATGCAGAGCAAAGCTTTAATCGTAAAGAAATAGTAATGTTCAATACTAGTTTACGCGCATTATCTGCATTTTCCTGGGTTGGCGGCCCTGCCCTAGGGTTTATTTTACTTAATTATTTTAATTTTTATTCATACTATAAACTGATAGCCCTGCTCTATATTGCTTGCACAGCCTTAGCCCTTTTTGTTTTACCAGCAGCAACTATCTCATCATCAAAAGTGATGACTAATGCTAAACCCAACGCCTTGATAGCTATTGCTTTTATAGCTTTCTCACTTATGTTTGCGTGTAACCAGGCTTATATAATCGCCCTCCCCTTATATGTAACACAAGAATTAGGGGTAGATGTAAGTTGGTCAGGTTGGCTGATGGGAACCGCTGCAGCTATTGAAATTCCAATAATGCTTTTTGCAGGGTGGCTAGGCACACGCTTTGCGATATCTTCTTTAGTTTGCATAGGAGCTATTGCTCCAATTGTTTTGTACTTAGGTTTTTGGCAGGCTACTGAGTTGTGGATATTATTCCCACTTCAAATTAGCAATGCATTAATGATAGGCTTTATTGCTGGTTTAGGCATGACGTGGTTTCAAGATTTGATGCCCAATAAAACAGGTGCTGCTTCTGCACTATTTTGGAATACAACAAATGTAGGCAATATTCTAGGCGCGGTAATTATCGCTTCTTTCGCCCAGCTACTTGGCTATAGGGATGTCTATTTAATAAATACCATCATGGCAATCACTGCGACAATATTATTGCTCTATGCAGCGCGAAGAACCATGACTATTAGAGTAAATTAAAAGCGACTATTAGTAGCTTAAAATCAGATAAGTGGAACACTTAAAATATGTGTTCCACTTTAGCTATTACACAGCCCTAATTATATGCACCGCTTGCATAGTGTAACTCGTAACTGTGACTATAAATTTCGATTACATTACCAAAAGGGTCTTCCATAAAAATCATTCGATATGGTTTTTCTCCAGGGTAATAAAACCGTGGCTTCTTCATTCTCTGTTTCCCGCCAGCTGCAACTATTCGCTTAGCTAACCCTTCAACATCAGGGTCTTGAACACAAAAGTGAAACACCCCAGTTTTCCAATATTCGAAGTTATTCTCGCGGCTTTCTTGGTTTTTAAATTGAAACAGCTCTATGCCAACACGATCACCTGTAGACATGTGAGCAATGCGCAAAGAGCCCCACCCCTCACCCAGTGCGTCTGTACACATTTCACCAATATCCGAATCGTCTTCAACAATATCTGTTGGTTCCATTATTGTGTACCAGCCTAGTACATCAGAATAAAACTTCACCGCTCTCTCTACGTCCGGAACAGAAATACCAATGTGAGAAAAAGTTCTTGGGTATACATGTTCACTCATATTTTTTACCTTATATTTATTGTGTGGAGCCAACAAATTAACAACAAAGTATAAGTATGAAAAATTATTATATGTTATTAAAATAATTACAAATTATAATATCAGAAGTATATATACCCTTATTATGGAACCCTATAGCTCCCCTTAATCAGTTGATATAAATAATCTTAGTAAAAATCTGATCCAGAACTCATAGCGTCTAGTTGCTAATTATACTCAATATTATTTATTACTTGGTATTAGAGGTAACCAGCTCTGTATAAAAAAGAAGAATAGGGATTAAATGAAGAAAATTTCCATCAAGATATGAGAAGTCATCCAAATAGACCAATAGGGTGATATTACTGGAAAGAAATAAATCTAAAAGCGCTTTAACATTCATAATTTACAATATTATTTTTAGTGAAAATTGCAGATCAAATTTTTACTAAGTGCTATGCCATAATGCTTTTTAATAGTCATTCCACATTGTGGAAATCTTAATATTACATCCACATTTTCTTTTATTGCACTAGCCCCCCCCTAGAACTCCCAACTTTCATCAAACAGTTTTTAATTCAAAATAGTACGTCTCTTCAATCAATCCTGTGTATGAATCGCGTTTTTTGGATTGTATAACATTTCTACAAAATTAACTTTCTCAGCTTAGCTCATTGAGTATATCTTACGCTTAACTATTCGCTTTTTAATCGTTAGAAATTTAGTAATCCCATTGTCATGGCAATTTTTTAAATCGACTAATTGGTAGCAAAAGTTACACTTTTTCATAAGTACAAGCTAATTAGCATAGCCCTACTTACAATCTTTTAGCTTAACGTTGATAAACAGTAGTTGAGAGTACATTTATAAAAGGTGGTAATGCTTATTCATTGGCCAACTTATAATCCTCTGAAAGAATAAATTCATTACCGTTCCCACATATAAAAAAACTCATAGTTACTTTATTAAGTAATGTTGCTTAGCCACGATTGATTTATTTACGTGATAATAAATTATTTACAATGCGAGATGCTATGCCGTTTGAGAAATGGCAATATTGATAGTTAATTTACTCTTTAAGATTATATCGGTGAATTATTCTAACAATATGTTTTTCGCTTGGTTGTAGATATGCTTCACACAAATCTGTATTTATCCGAGGTGATCATATTTGCAGCTACTAATGCCCTAATGAGTAAAAATAAACGTTTATTCTCAAACGCTCTATCACTTATAGCTCTTTAATGACGCATAAAAAACTACGATGCAGCTTAAGCATACGGTACAACGTCGTGATGGAAAACAAGTGTAAATTAAATATATGATTCTACCATTATAGGCGAGCAGAATTTAAACTAATGAAAACTATGAGTGAACTGTTGTGATAGGTCTGGTTTAGGAAAAAGTTTTATATAATAAGCAGTTTGTTTGTAATAAAAATACCCTTTCCACAGTGTGGAAAGGGTATTAAAAATAAGCAAGCGTTAGGCGTTAAAACTCGTTAATAGCATTTCTAATATATCGGGACTCACTTTAGACTCGTCTATTGAAATATTTACACCATTCTTTGTCGTCGTAAATTTTACCCCACTTACATTGCTTTTTATAAGCTCTTTAAATTTACCATTATAAACAGTTTCACCTTCAGTTTTATCATTTCTAATTTTATTTAAAATATCACGTTGTAACTTTTTAGATTCCTTTTCTAAAAGCTCGTCTATTTCTGATAACTCTTCTTTAGATTCTTTACCTGTGAGTGGTGATGTTTCAATCGATTTAAAATGTATAGCTAAATTATCTAGATAACCTTCCTTATTGTATTTTACTAATTCTCGTAGAAATGGAGTAGATATAAATTTTAGGGCAGGGAACAGTTTTATAATGTCGTTAGGTATATTTGAAAAGCTTAACGCGTAGTACACGTTGCTTTTTTTCATCCCCAAAATTTCGCAAAGTTTTGTTCCTGTCAGCTCTATACCATTTCTTTTTTCGAGTTTATCCTTTAACTCACTAATAGAGCGTGCTTTATCCATATAGCTAGGCTCTGAGTATTCATCCATTACTAATGCAAAATGAGCACGTTCTTCTTCCGTTAAATTTTTGGCTACAACCAAAGTTAATTTAGTGTTTGGTAAAAGAGAAACAGTATAAGCACGACGAAGACCACCTAGGATTTCATACTTTCCATCAACAAGTTCAGCTCTTACGGCTTCGGTATTACCGCCTGTAGATTTTATCGAATGATAAATATCGAGCACAGATGCTAAAGATAAATCTTTAAAAGATCGTTTATTATAAATCGACTTTCTACATTTATTTAAAACATCCTGGCTTTCAATTTCAACGCGTTCCCATTCAATGTCTCGTTCAGAAATAGGTGAACGTTCAACTATATTATTTCCACTATTTTTTGTAATAAGCTCATCTAGATTAGTAGTTGTAACCTTACGCCCGATCACGGCTCTTTTTTTTGTGTTCATAGTGGTCTAGCCTTTGTTTTTTCTATTAAACGTAATTGTGTCAAATACTGAACGTGTAAATTCCTCAGCCTTTAAACGCGCTTTTTTCAACGCGTCTCTGTCGCCAGGATAAAATTTTGGATTAGTTGAAAAAACAGTACCAAAACTCTCACCACAACGTTCAAATGCAGTGGATAATGGCAATGACGTATCTAGCATATCTGCACCGCAAACTTCACGAAGTAGGCTCTGGGCATCAGCATGATCAGATTTCCTTGCAATTTTAGCCATATATCCAAATATCGAATTAAGTTTAATCTCGCTTCCTGCTGTTTCGGTCATATCGAAAAGTTCAGGGAGCCTTTGCATAAATTTTAAAGTCGAGTGAAAATCAACTTGAGCTGGGGGAACTGGTATTAAAAATGTATCGGCGGCAACAAAAGAGTTTAATAAAAATGCATCCAAATGAGGCCCTGAATCAATAAAAATGAAATCATAATCATGTTTTAGCTTATCAATTATATTTTCTTGCAGGACATCATATATATTTTGTCCAGGTAAATGCTCACTTGCTAATTTTTCGAATTGAGAGGCTATAAATGCGTCCTCAATAGAGGCAGGTATAATATCCACGCCAGATACATTCGTTGGTTTTACAAACTCTTCCAACAACTCCTCACGGCTTACGTTTTGTAGCATCGCCTGCGCAACGGTTTCATCTACAACGCCAATAGAAAGGTCATGTTTCATAAACATTGTTGCACTTGCCTGTGGGTCTAGATCGAGCACTAATATTCTCAAATCATGGTGAAGTAGGGCAGGGGTGCACCTTAAGCCGTGAGCGAGAGTCACGCTGGAGACCGTCTTCGCAACGCCTCCTTTAAGGTTTGTAAGGAAAATTGTATGGGCTTCTTTAAATTTATCACGGTATTTAGGAACACCTCTGTGTTCATAAATAGCGGTAATATCTTTATGTCCCATACTATAAACGTTATTTAAACCTGCTGGTTTTTTTTGGAACTGATAGCCTTTTTGCTCCATTTCTGCAACGGCTTTATCAACTTTTGCTTTGGCTAATTCTGGTAAGTTTGCAACTGCAGATTTTGAATAAGTAGGTTCATATTTTTCAGCATCAAATTCTATTTGAGAATTTGTAATTTTTTCAGACAATGCCTCTAAGGTTACTTTTGCCCTAGTGGCTATTTTTAGTATTCTGTCATCCATCAACTTACCTTGAAATGTGCAGCTTTTTTAAAAGTTTCCATATAATGCTGCATATGAATAAGTTTGTAAACATTAAATTAAATAAATAGTACACTTCATAATTCTCATGTATTTCAATGTTATGCACTTATACACAGATACTATAAATTCTATTATTCCTATTTTAAAATATAAACACTATTAAACTATAGAACTTCTAACTTATTGATTATTAACAATTAACAAGCCAGTTAAGATCAGTTATATGGTATTTAAGATCACTTAGCTGGTATTGCTGATCATATAACTGGTATTCGGGATCATTAAAGTGGTGTTGTTGATCAAAAAACTGGTATTAAGACTACATAATTATGGTGTATTCTAGTAATCGATGTCCTTAGTCAACTCAATCAACGATGACACCTCTTCTCTTAATTGTTTTTCTTTATCGTTTTCTTTATTTTTATTGAGTGCAGAGTGAGTACTTAAAGCTTTTTCAACTTTATTAGCTTCTGCATCCTGACCTAAATACCTGTAAGCAAACATTAATTTTGTTAGTTCTGCTGGGGATAGCTTTTCTTTTTGAATCAATTGCTTAGAAATAAGTTCTTTTACTGTATTAAGCGCATCATGAGTATTTAATTCTTCAGTAGTACCTTTATTTAGCCATCTAATAAGAAATTTTATTTCAGAAATTTTCTTACCTTGTGTTTTTAATTCATAACCAATGTCGTTACTTTCGCTTTCTAGAAATAAAAATTCTTTACGAGCAATAGGGTGCCCACGTAAGATTTCTATGCTATCTCTTACGCAGCGTTTCATGAATACGCCATTGTTTTTAAAAGAGCTTTTATTTTTTTTCAGTCGCCCGCTTTCATCGAGTAAACCAAAAAGTCCTTTAAGTTCTTCAATTGCAATATAATGCATTTCATAACCGTCTTTCTTAAATCGGCTGAGAATTTCGTACAATCTTTTTGCGTATTCTTGTTTTATATCTAAATATGTTCTTGTTGTTATTAATGCAAACCCTTGTTTATATTCAATATATTCACTTTCAAGCATGTCGTTAGGCACCATTGTTAACACGCCTCGTTTGTACTTAATATTTTTAAATAGAGGTTTGTAATCAAATTCAAAGTCGCCAGAGGTCCCCTCTACTTTTATTCCTATTTTGTAGCTTGCAAGTCGTTCAGCAGCAGGAGATAAAATACTGCCAACATGTTTAGAGCTTATATTAAGCCATTCTGATAGCTGGCTTGCTGTATATGTATACTGTGGTGTGCTTTTTTCCCAATCGGAATCTTTCATCTGCGCCATCATCAATGCAAATAAGTCCGCTTCTCTTTGCGACAAGTCCTTGCGGCTGAATACAAGTTTATGCCCTTGTTTTATATGTTTAGGTAAATTTGAACGAGAAATTGGGTTTGGGTTTAGTTTTTTTTCCACTTTCACACCAGAAATCTGTAATTAATAAGCTTAAAATACACAATACTGGTCAACAACACCAGTTTTGTGTATCTGAAACGGTTGTTTTACATATAACTGGTGTTTTTTACCAGTTTTATGTAATCGATAAATTTATTATTATTGAAAAATATTATATTTCAATGCTTTGCTGTTAAGGTGGCTTATAAAGATAACAAGATAATGGTGTTTCTATACCGCTATTATGTTATCTAATCTTATAAAATACCATAATTGTGTTATCTCAATTTGTTTATTAAGCCTTTAAACTAAGTATTACTCGAATATAGAGTACAAAATAATGGTGTTTTTAGTGTAATTACCATAATTATGTAAAGTTAATAGCCAAAGGTTACATATTTATGGTGTATTTAAGGAGGTATTCGACAGTGAATACACAATTCTGGTGTATTTAACCAGAATTATGTATTGATAACCTGTTTCCACAATGTGGAACGCATTTCCATATCTACTATTTATTTATATGGGAGGGGGCTTAGAGCGAGAAGCGGCCGTTGAGGTTGGCTAATATCGTCGTTAATTGATTTGTTAAACAGCTCTTAGTGCATATATTCACAAAAATGAGCGCTGCACGCGTATTGGTTAATTTAACTTCATCTAAAAATTCTAGAAAACTTAGTAATAGTAATACCTTAGGTAATTTGTTAAAACTATATAATTTAGAAAAATGAGCGTAGCGTCAGCAGAAATATGCGCGATGAGCGCACTATTAAATTGTTAGCTGCTTTGAGGTAAATCATTAAGAAGGTGCTGTAAATGAGAATATTGGTAACAGGCTCTGCGGGTAGAGTAGGGCGTGCGATCTATATTAAATTAATGCGAACACATAACGTAGTCGGTATTGATAAAATACCTTGTTCAACAGCCGATTACATTGGTGATATTCGTGATAGTGCTCTGATTGATGGGGTTCTTGAAAATATTGATGTCATCATTCATACAGCTGCTCTTCATGCTCCTCATGTTGGTTTAGTGCCTGATTCTGAGTTTAAATCTATCAACGTAGACGCGACTGAGAAACTGGCTCTGTCTGGCGTAAAAGCAGGTATTAAGCACTTTGTTTTTACCAGTACAACTGCGTTGTACGGTTATGCTTCGACTCCGAAAGGTATTTCAGGTTGGATTAATGAGGAGGTTACTCCGCAACCTAAGTCGATTTACCATAAAAGTAAAATTGATGCTGAAACTAAGCTAAAAGAAATTTCAAACCTGTTTCAGCTTCCAGTGACTGTGCTGCAAATGTCGAGATGTTTTCCTGAGGCTGCGGATTTAATGGCGGTATTTCGTCTGACTCGTGGTATTGATGCTCGAGATGTAGCAAGTGCTCATTTATGTGCTGTGGAAAAACGTTTAAACGGTTTTAATCGTTTTATAATTTCAGGTACAACACCTTTTAATCTTTCTGATTGCGAAGCTTTATATACTGAAGCTGGATCTGTCATCAAGCGTAAGTGCCCAGAAATCGCGCTAGCATTTAAACAAAGAAATTGGCAATTACCTCAATGCTTAGATCGCGTATATGATTCATCGTCCGCACGTGAGAAATTAGGTTGGTCACCTATACATGATTTTGAAAGCGTTTTGGAAATGTTAGATTCTGAAACCGCAGAAGTATTGCCAATTTTAAAACGCAGCTAAACGCGGTAAGTCGGGCTGTTTCTAGTAAACTCACCATTTTTGTCGGATGGCGTGGCTTCGCCACTTATCCGACCTACCCCGTACAGTAACGTCAAAAGGTAGGTTGGTTAAGCCGAAGGCGTCACCCAACAGAGTTACAGATTCACACCTTGAAGGTCCGCAACTGGCACACAAGAGCCGTTCGCTAGTAAAACTTGAAAGGCAGCAATCCGCGGTAATAATTACCCATAGGTAAAAGCTCTTAGTGCGCTTCAAAAGTAGACGATGCGCTGTCGCCGTAGTTCCTCTGGAAATTATCAGCCTAGATACTATTTACTTTGTTCAATGATCTTCGTCAGAATAATTAATCTAATTCTCACTTCAAAGCACTTACTTTAATAGACCCTTAAAACAATTTCTCGTTGTGTTTGAAATTTACCTAATAAAAAACATAGTTATTTTTAGATCGTAATTACGATAATAAATTCCAATAGGGGGCTGTATTTAATGATAAATCAGTAGCTTATAAAAATTTTGGGAATTCTCAATTTGAGTAAATGGCACTGTTCAAGTAAAGGCTAGAAAGACCATAAATTTAACCTTCTTTATAGTGTCTCAGTATAATTTTTATAACAATTAGCGTCAGTACTATCGCTGGTAATATCCAAATAAAATCAGTCATATTGTTCATTCTCGAGGTGAAAGGTCTGTACTCCACATTAATGATTTTTATTATTTTTGCAAATTTAGCCAACATAAACGCAACTCTTCAATTTACCCATCGCATGGCCCTAGTTAATTTCAGGACAATTAACTAGGACAAATCATGAAAAACACTAAATCTCAATTTATTCGCCAATACGTTCGAGCCAGTAGATCTCCGTGGGATGACTGCTCTACAATTTTATTGTTAGCAGATGTAGTTAATGAACAAACATTAGAGTTAAATTTCAATAATTACATCTATTTACATAGAGATAGCGTTGGAAAAATACTTGGCATTAGTATTTCAAATAGTATGTTGGAAAAAAATCCAAGTTTTGAGAATAGGTATTTAGAAGGGCACGACATGACGCTTTTTTTACTTATCTACATAGAGCAAATAACACAGTTTTGTGAGCTGTTCTCTGAAGAGTTCCAGCAAATATTTATGCAAACGCCAACTGCATTTTTTGCAGCAACAGAAAGTGATTGGGTCGATATTATCGACAATGCATAACCCCCTAAGCGAACATTTGTTCGCTTTTTTAAAAATTTTTTTCGTAAACCGTTTTAAATACCCATGTCTGATTTTATTTACTAATACGTTATCGATTTTGATAACAAAACACACAAGGATAGTGAAAAAATGAAACATACATACGTATCAACATTGGATTTTTTAAATTTATTACACTCATTTAGCCGAGTAATCACCGCTAATGACCACCAGATAAACTTATTAGAATTACGCAGTGATAATGCGAATTTAGATGAGCTGTGGGAGGTTATTGGCCCTGAAATTACAGCAAATAGAGCGCTCAACCAGTATGCTATGCGAAAACTCACCTACGAGATTATGCATGCTCTAATTAGCGACCCTGTAGAGCGTGTGGAGCTGCCGTGCGACTTTGAAGATGATGTTTTTGCTTAGTGTGAAATTGGAAATAATTAGCAGTTGAACTAGGTCATAATGGTTATTTTCAAATTAAAAAGTAACAGCCTGATCATGTCTCCCAAAATATGCCGTGAATCATTATTTGCTGATTCGTTGCCCTAACTGCAATAGCGTTTAATAGGGCATTTTACTCAGTTACTGAGTATCAAACCTGGGAGGAGGTCCTGCGCAAATACAGGATTTCGTTACGGTGGCTCAAAAGCGCAGTCATTGTAATCATGTTTGGCAGGGCGCATAGGTCAAATGCAAAGGGGAGGTAGATACGTCTACCTCCCTTTTGCGTATTTCAGTAAGTCAGTTAGTTCACTCAGTAGCCTCATTACAAATCATAGTGGCGTGGTCAAAAAAATTAAAAAAAATAATTAATTTATTTTTTAACCGTCAGAAATGAATTAATAAATTTATAAAAGTGGCAAATGTGCCTGTATTTTTATTTTTTCTATTTTAATACTTTTAGAGTGATTTATCTTATTGAAATTAAATGAAATATTTACTGTTTTGGTGGGCAATTTATATGTTTGTTGTGGCACTTTATACGAAATGAGTAGGCAATTTATACGGTTTAGGGGGACACCTTTACCGTGAATAAATAAAAATTTTATTTATCAAAAAACTTACCGAAATTTCTTTTATTGGTTGGGCCGCGGTTAGCATAACAGCATCAACCAGAAATGAGGTAGAGAAATGAGCAGTAAAAATTCTCCAAAAATTGTTTTCGCTAATAAATTACTACATGCGGGTTATTCGCTCGATATTAATGAGCAGCGATTAATAAATCTAGCGCTGTCTAAAGTAAATTCAAAAAAGCCTAACCCAGGAAAAATTGTGATTTATCCAACGGAATATGCCAAGTGTTTCGGCCTCAATAAAAGCAGTGTCTATGAGCAGCTGAGCGCAGCTGCAGAGTCACTAAGAGATAAATCTGTCACTATTTTAGACGATAGTGGGACGTCGCTTTCAATCCCCTGGGTGAGCAATGCTAGATATGAAAAGGTGAAAAATCAGGGCTCGTTTATCACATTGGAGTTCTCAAAAGACATCGAGCCCTATATTTTTAATATTGAGGGTGATTTCACAGAGTTATTTTTTCATAACACAGTAAAATTAAACAGTCTGGCATCATTTCGATTATACGCACTCCTTAATCGGGTGCGAAATTACCACAATTACAAACGACGGGGCGCGGTAGTTGTGAATTTTCAATTACCAGAGATGAAACAAAAATTATTTTTATCCGAATCATATGGAGCATGGCGGGATTTTAAGGCTCGCGTACTCATACCCGCTATTGAAAAAATCAATGCTCATACAGATATATGCGTAACGTTTAGGCCAAAAAAAATGGGCAATTGTATTACTGCGATTGAGTTTGCGTACTTCACCCAATGCCCTAGTAAAAGTGAACATATAGCACGGCCGAATCTATTTCGCCGCCCTAAAGTCAAAAAAGGGTCAGCTAAAGAAGGTGTCTGGGCTCGTGAAAACCTCAAGCTATTAAGAACCTATGAGTTGTTAAAACAGAATCAAAACCCTGATTTTAGGTTGGCAAAAGTCGATATAAGGCGCTGTATAACGTATGCAAAAATCCTTGGTGACGATGAAACTAAGATTTTTTACTCTAAACAATTGAATAAAAAACAACCATAACGCCTTAATGTTTATACTACTGCATTACGAGTAAAACATTTTTTCAATTTCAGAGCATAGTTTAGTTCGGTATATTATTGAGGCACGCAGCAGCTCAGCATCACTTTCACTGAGAAGTGGTGCTCGTGTTTTTTTGTCAAAACGTTGCGGCATTTCCTCAAATAGCTGTTCGTGGAGTCGCTTAATGTCATCAAAAATTTTGACTGATTGGGAGAACAAAAAAATCTTACTGTAATCACGATTTTTTAACGAGGCCAAATATTTTAGCAAAATGGCCTGTCGTGCAGTTTTGTTTTTAAAAGAGTGCTCCACCTCAATAGCGGCTATTAAGCCATCAGGAAGTAACACAGCGCCATCCACAGTTCTTGCTGCGGATAGGCTGTTAATTCGTTGAAATTCAGGCTCGGTAATAAACCCCGTCCACATAGGTGCGTACGTTTCATCACTGTGATAATTATGTATACCGCGCAGCATGACAAATGCGTTAATCAGGTTATGCATTACATTATTTTGATTGAACTGCAGAGCAGGGTTTTTATTACTCCTAAAATGCACGTCAATGCCCATTAACTCCTCGGCAAATTTGGCAGCAGTATAGGTAGGCACATAGACGCGTCCGTCTGGACTGCGGTGTGTTTTTACCACACGCAATAGCCCATCTTTTTCTAGCCGGTTTAAATGCTCTAATGCGAGGCGATGATTAATGCCGTAGAGCCAACGCACAATGCCTGGTGTAACAATAGAAAACCGAATTGCAATAAGCACCGAGACCTTGGTTCTGTTAACCCCTTTTTGGTGGTTATTTTCGCCTAGATAATACCGCATATTAATATCAAAATAGCGAGGGTAGTGAGTATGAAGCGGGTTTTTCGTTTCTAAATCTTTTGATGGTTGCTGAGTCAATTCAAAAATCCTTTTGGTGAGTTAATTATTAAAATTAACTAGCACCGCAACACAAAAATTATCATCATTTTATAATTATATTGCCGTTTTTCATTCCGAGATGCTTTGACAGCATGCACGGAATCATTGTCGCGATAATTACCGCAACAAAGCCGCTTTCAGCGGATGGCCTCGTCGCTGCGCTACTCAACCATTGGGCCTAAAACGCACGCCAGCTCTGATGTTGCTCCGCAACGAGCTGACTCAACGCGCTACGCGCTAGCGTTTTTGACCCAGCGCGAATGCACCGAGCTACGCTCTGTACTGACCGCCATACCGCCGCGCCTGACAATGCAATGGGTGCCCCATAATTTGCATTTTTCATCTGCTGTTATTTTCTCCGAAAATAGGTGGTTCGATACAATTTGTGCCAAATTTTAATCGAATTTCGCTGATGCGAAACACTATCGCGGTCAGTACAGACCAGCTGTACATTCGCGCTTTCTCCATGTGTCTACGGCTTCGCCTACACCACATTACGCGCTTGTTGGCCTCATTCTGAGGCGCTTTTTTGCAGTTTTTCGTCCCGAAAAATGCGATTTTATAACGTCTTTCAGACAAAAACTGCCTTCAAATTAAACTTATTAATAAACTTTTTAGATAAAGAGGAAAGGGTTTTTACTTAAAAAAATTAAGTGAAAATAGAAGAAGAGGGAATGCCTTATTCAAACCGTTTGTTGCTGAGCTGCGCAGTCAAACGAGTTTGATTTTTATCACGAAATCATTAAATTTGAAAGCGTTAATTAATGATTATTAAGGTTAAAAAATGAAAAACGACGCTAATGATATTGCTATTAATCCAACAACAGGGTTACCTATCACAAATGCGAGCGCTAATATCGTAGATGTTGGTGGCAATGTGGTGGGCCAACCTGATAGAGTAATGACTGTTTATGAGATTGAAGAGTCGGTAGGGGGCTCTATAGAGAACGATTGTTTTGATGCATTTGACTCGTTTGATGATGACTTTTAAAGCCCAAAATTTTTAAAAGTTTTAGCCAATACCTAATAGAAATTGTCTATTCGATCATTGCATTTAGTGGCTCAGCCATACTGTTTTTTCAATATCAATCAACTCAAAATTTTGCCAAAGTAATAAGCGTAGTATGAAAGCTATGCTGCAATATTTGTTATTTAAATTTGTATAAACCTGTTTATTTGTCCTAAACGCAAAGCGTCCTGATTTTATTAGGGCGCTTTTTTGTTGAAAGCATTAACTGGACTGCCACCATATAAAAAAGATAAAGGTTTATATAAAGATGAGTTTGTAAAACTATTAAATATTACTGAAAGGAGAGGGTAACTTAGAGGGAGGGTAGTTCAATGAGTCGATAGATATGTAAAAATACATACCTACCAACCACAAGGAATATACAAATTAGTTTTTATATACCTCTGCTTACGCAAAGGGTAAAAATTAGTAGTTACAAGTGCTAACTAAATTTTTTGCAAGTTTCAAAATTTAGATTCACAGGTTTAGACCAACTATTTTGTAAACCTTAAATTCAGTAATGGGTTTATCGTTAAACAAAAATCATTGAACTCATTAAATACATGACTATAAAAAGCTTACGGGAAATTTTACTGATAAAGGCTGAAACCTTTTCTTATGCTTATGTTTACTAATTTGTCTTCACTTTTATCACTAATTAAAACTCAAAAAAACGTGACCTTTGCGGTATGATAACCTAATAATTTGTATTGATATTTTTTCCTAGGAGAGGTTCCTTGGACTCAGCACCTAAAAAGCACACTACTCAAAAAAACAGTCCTAGCACTTCCAATAGTGCATTACTAAGCGATATTAAGTCTGTAATAGTAGAGGCGCGCGCCCATGTTAGGCAAACAGTCAATAACACAATGGTACATGCGTATTGGCAAATTGGACGTTTAATTGTAGAAGATGAGCAACTAGGTAATACTCGTGCCCAATACGGTAAAAACGTACTTAAAAGCCTTTCTACTCAATTAACAGCAGATCTTGGTAAAGGATTTGATGTAACTAACTTACGTAATATGAGACGTTTTTATCTCGCGTTCGAAAAACAAGAGACACTGTCTCTCGAATTAAGTTGGTCGCATTACAATGTTCTTGCGCGTATAGAAAATCCAGCTGCGCGCTTATGGTATATGGAAGAGTCAGCACAGCAGCATTGGAGTGTCAGGGCACTAGAGCGTCAGATTGGTACGCTTTACTACGAGCGCTTACTTTTAAGTAAAAATAAACAACCTGTAGAGCAAGAGGCACAAGAAAAAACACAAGTGTTGGCTGAGTCAGCAAAAGATTATCTGCGCGATCCTTACATTTTAGATTTTTTAAACCTACAAGATAAAAGCTATCAAGAAAATGAGCTAGAGCAGGGAATAATAAATAACTTACAACAATTTCTACTGGAACTAGGTAAAGGCTTTGCTTTTGTTGAGCGGCAAAAGCGCTTGCGCTTTGACGATGAAGACTTTTATATCGACCTAGTTTTTTACAATTTTAAACTTAAGTGTTTTTTATTACTCGATCTAAAAATTGGCAAGCTTAAGCACCAAGATATAGGGCAAATGGATACATACATTCGTTTGTACGATGAGCGTTACACCAGCGAAGGTGATAATCCCACTATCGGCCTTGTGTTGTGCAGTGAAAAAAGTGAAGCAGTAGTAAAATACTCGGTACTGAGTGATCGAAAACAACTTTTTGCAGCAAAATATTTAGCTCACCTTCCTACTGAAGAAGAGCTTCGCATAGAGCTTCAAAAAGAGCGTGAGCGCGTTCAAGCACAGCTACGTAAGCAGGAAGAATAAAATTAAATATAATAATGGAAAAATTAATAAGTTACTGATATTTAATGTTTTAAAGTCTAGGCTAATTTATTCGGCAGTCCGATAAGTAAAATCATAATTTCCACATTGTGGAAAAAACTAAAGTCACAACGCGTATAGACGATTGATCATATATTCTAGTTTGTAAAGTTGAGTATTTTTTACGGTAAAGTTTTTTAACTTCTTAATTTTTACTAGATGATCACTAGCGACTATAAAAGGTAAATGCGCGTGGCGTAAAATACTGGGGCTGTTATCTATGAAGGAAATGTTCGCCATAGGCGCTGGTGTTAGGGGCCTTTTTATTTTAATTGGTTCATCTCTCTTACGTTGTTGTACCAGGTGAAGTTCTTGTCCAACAAAGTAACACCATTCACTCTTTGTTACCCCTTTGGGCGGGTGTTTCATACTATTATTTAGATAATCACACATTTTTTCATAGGTAAAACATTTAACGCTAAATTTATTACACCAACTAAAGCTAATTCTTCTTGTGTTTACTAGTGGAGGTAATATATGTCTGTAAATCTGCAAAGTAATAGCATTAGGAACTACAGATTGAATAACTTCTCGTTTTTTCTCCGCTGTGATTTTTGATGAAGAAATAGCGTTTTTTATATTATCTTTATGAATATTACAGTTTTCTATAAGCGAAGAGAGTTTAGCTGTGTGTTTTTCTTCTACAATTAATACTCCCGGTAATCTAAAAGGGTACTTTGCATTACTTTCTGCTACTGGATTAAATTGTTTATATGAGCTGATTATTTTGGTTTGTGCGGTAAAACCGCTAATGTGGGATAGCTCTATTGATGGATTATCTGCGACGGTGGAAGGCGATGAATATACTTGTGGGATAATAGTACAATTAGCACTAAGGGGTTCAATGCTATGCAACTCCTGATAAAGGTTATCAGTTAAATTTTTAAGGGCTGTAAAGTTCAAATCAACGTGAGTAAACAAATCCATTTTATACCATCATACTTTATTAATATAACGCATTATACCTTTACTTATGATTGCTCGTATCGAATCAAAGCTTACCATGCTAAAGGTTGTTACCGCCTGCAAATATGTATGATGGTATAAATAATTACTTTATACAAATAATTTATCTAATACAGTTTTATCTATTTCTCGCTGCTCTGTTTTAATGTAGATCTCAGTTGTTTTTATACTAGAATGCCCCATTAGCTTTGAAATATGCTGAATATTAGCGCCATTACGACTTAACCAGGTTGCATACGAACGCCTAAGTGAATGGGGAGTTATCCCAGCTGATACCAAACCATATGTCTTGCATAGTAGGTATATAGATTCTGAAGAAAAGTGCGGGATCTCATCTGTATTGTTTATGCTTACACTTTTATGAAGTTCGCCAGATTTATAGACTCGTGTAAATACAGCACCCTCCTTATAGCCTCGTATAACCATCCACTCCTTTAGCGCTCTCATAGTTATGGGGTGAATAGCAACAGTACGTTCTTTTCCGCCTTTACCATCAAAGGTTATTTTATTACCGGTTAAATCAATTGCGCTTAACTTTAATTTAGCTAATTCAAACCGGCGTAAACCGCAACCGATGAGTAAATGGAATATAGCCTGATCTCTAACTCTCTTTGTGTTAGTAAGTGCGAGCGCTTCTATTGTATTTAGCAAACGTGCAAAATCACTTTGAGATAAGGTAGCGTGTAGCTTTTTTTTCCCGAGCATAGGTGGCTTAACTGATTTAACTCGCTCCCAATGTAGTGAATTTATTTGACCCAGCAGAAAAGCTTCTCTCAAAACACTTTTTGTAATAGATAGGTAAAGGCCTATTGTTTCATAAGATAAATCTTTATCTTGTAACAGTGCGACTAGACTATTAAGTGTATTCCTATCAAAGCGAGCCCAATTAATACTGTAGTAATTACTCTGACCTAACTTTTGTGCAATTGAATGGAGTACACGTAATGCCGTACTTTTTGATGAAACAGCCCTAAGAGAGTTTATATATGCATATACAGGGCATTCGTCATTTTGAATAACTAAAGGCATTTTTTGCTTAAGGGGTACTAATGTTTGGGATTTTAATAAGTGATCAAAACGTGTTTTGATATATAGCTTCCTTATTTACGCCTGCATATATTGGAATAAGTTAAGTGTAATTCATTTTTCTTTAAATTACTAACGTAAATGTTTATTTACGTTAGTAATTATTATGTTAAATTGATGAGTTTTATGCTTTCACTTACCAATAACCTATTAATTTTGAGAAGGGCGATAGTGGTTTTTTAAATTTCAAAAGTATCTAATCTCATTAAATGACTTTTGTTAACTCAAAATGTTAATCTGCAAACATCTGTTTAATGGATTAAAAGTACAGTATATGAAAACCTTATTTACAATAATAACCTTTCTGTTTTTGTGCAGCTTTAATTCATTTTCTAACGAAGAATGCCAGTCTTGTCATCAACAACAAACCCGTGATTGGAAACAATCAGATCATGCAAGTTCAATGGCTATAGCTAACAACGATACGGTGCTTGGTGATTTTAGCAATGCTACGGCGACCCACTTTTCTCAAAAAGCCGTTTTTTATAAAGAAAAAGAGTCCTTTTTAATTGATTTGACCGAGCAAGGTACTAAAAAAACGTACACCGTAAGTTATGTTTTTGGCTTTGACCCACTGCAA
>CEQX01157620.1_pt1 | contig 30034 bp, 28 predicted proteins | sample 356261 | NCBI WGS metagenome assembly CEQX01 (sample SAMEA2621076, study PRJEB7988) | marine metagenome | isolation source: saline water (ENVO:00002010), including | reverse complement strand
TTGCTCATGAACTTGGCGACCGGAGAGTTGACCTCTCCTGACTCGCCCACCTTCAACCACACGAGTCCCTTAGCACCCCAACTTTTGGCCTTGTCGGTTAGCTGATCAAGCTGGTTCCGCCCAATCTCGCCACCTCCTGGGACCTTTATCCCCTTAATACACGATGCTTTGAACGCATTGAAGTCGGTATTCGCGAAAACATCAGTCAATTCCACTAATTCAAGACCGAACCGGACGTCTGGTTTATCGGAACCGTATCTATTCATCGCTTCATGCCATGAAATCTCAGGTATCGCTCCCGGACGCTGTCCCGTTATACATTCAGTCGCCTCGCTAACGGCTTCTGACACTACGGCCCTTACTTGGTCCCCATCTGCAAAACTCATTTCCATATCGAGTTGCGTGAATTCGAATTGTCTATCTGCTCTAAGGTCTTCGTCTCTCATACAGCGTGCTATCTGGTAGTAGCGGTCTATGCCACCAACCATGCATAACTGTTTGAACAGTTGGGGGCTTTGCGGAAGCGCATAAAAATTTCCAGGAGTCAACCGACTTGGCACAACGAAATCTCTTGCGCCTTCCGGCGTTGACGCTATGAGCATTGGGGTTTCGACTTCAACGAACTCCTGGGCATCCATAGATCGGCGGATAGCAGAGTTGATCAATGCCCGACTTCGAAGGTTTCTTTGCATCCTTCCAGTTCGTAAATCTAGGTACCGGTGTCGGATGCGAATGGTTTCGTCAACCTCGACCCGTCCACTTACTTGAAAAGGGGGTGGCTCGGCCTTCGATAGGACTTCAACAGTTGCGTCGCCGATCTCTATAGAACCAGTCGGAAGTTCGTTGTTGATGGTCTCAGCTGGTCTTTCTCTGACAACCCCAGTGATAGCCAACACGTACTCACTGCGGATGTCGTGGGCATGGTCGACTACACATTGGATTAATCCGGTGCGGTCACGAAGGTCCACAAAGGCTAGGAACTCTCCATGCTCCCGACGTTTAGACACCCAACCACAAACGGTGACTGTTTTTCCTATGTCCTCGACCGAAAGCCGTCCGCAGTAATTAGTTCTTATTGTCATGATCTGTCTCCAGGGCGATAGCCCATATTCAAGATTCAAGCCCCAGGAGGCGTTGAACCTCCGCTACAGCCGAACTACGAGGAACCACTATTTGTCCTGTTCCCTCGTCGCGAAGCATTCGTATTGCAACGGTATCTTCGTCCACTTCTTGCTCACCAATGATTAAGGCTATTTCGGCTTCCGAACGATTAGCGCTGCGCATTTGACTTCTCATCGAGCGCTGATCGAAAGACCGGTCTGCTGTCACACCGTGATCGCGCAAGGTGTGGGTTAAATCGCGAGCTGATGATCCGTCAGTAACGTCAACCACCCATACCTGAACTCCGGGAGGAGGGGCCGGGAAGGATTCCTCAGCATCACATGCTAGGAGCAGCCGTTCGATTCCCATGCCAAATCCAATACCGGGCGTCGCGGGGCCGCCAAGCTCTTCGATCAAACCGTTATACCTTCCGCCGCCGCAAACTGTGTTCTGGGCGCTATCGAGAGCCAAGCTTTGGAACTCGAAGGTCGTGTGGGTGTAGTAGTCCAAACCGCGAACAAGTCTCGGCTCGATCGAGAATGGAATCTCCAGAGCCTTCAGCCCATCTTTGACTCTTTCGAAATGTGTCTCGGCGTCTGTGCTTAGAAAGTCATTTATTTTGGGAGCTTCTTTGGTAACGCTTTGCGTAGAAGGTCGTTTGGAATCCAGCACCCTCAAAGGATGAGATTCAACTTTTTTCTGGTCTTCTTCATCGAGGTCGGCCGCGTGGTTTTTGAGGAAACCGCTTAGAGCTTGTTGATAGTTTCTTCTTGTTTCCTCGTCACCCATTGAGTTCACCAGTAACTCAATTTTGTTGATACCTACAGCCCCTAGGACCTTCCACCCCAACGCAATCACTTCAACGTCTATATCGGGGTCATCCGATCCGATGCTTTCAATACCGAATTGGTGGAACTGTCTGAAGCGCCCGGCTTGCGGGGCTTCATACCGAAAATAAGGTCCTCGGTAATAAACCTTCCAAGGCACAAGAGGCCTGTGCTGCGCGAATGCCCTACATACCGCCGCTGTCCCTTCTGGTCGTAAAGCCATAGGGCGCTCGCCACGATCCAGAAACTCATACATTTCTTTTCCGACTACGTCAGTCCCTTCCCCTATTCGGGTGAAGACCCCGACGTCTTCAAAAATTGGTGTATCTACCAAAGAGAAGCCAGCACGAGACGCAACGGTCGAGAAGACCTCAATCACCGCTTCCCATCGCGCAGACTCTTCAGGCAAAAGGTCGCGTGTCCCGATTGGAGTTTGGAAGGTATTTGCCTTCTTCGACATTGATAGTCCTCGGGTGGTGGGGAACGGAGGAAGTTGACGCCCGGTGAACTCACCATCGTAGATGCTTGGAACGCAAAGTCCCCGACACTTTTGTGTCTACCGTGAGCTACTTCACGATGGAGGTCGAGCGCTATTGGGCACCACTCGGTGAGCGTCAAACACTCCATCCACCTCTCTGACTGCTCCAAGTAGTTGTTCCAGTAACGTTGGGTCGCCTACCTCGATGTCGAATTGCAAAACAGAGACTTGGTCTTCGCCCGTGAAGGTGTGGGCGCTAGAGATACTCAGATGATGCTCAGATATGACGACGACCACATCTGCTAACAAGTGATCCCGATCCAGCGCCCTCACTTCAACACTCGTACGGAACTGACCCGAGAAGGCAGCGTCCCAATCGACTTCAACTTGGCGCGCTCCTGAGGCTTCCACTAGTTCTGATGCATTAGCGCAATCACTTCGATGCGCTGAAATGCCTCGTCCTTTGGTTACGAAACCAAGGATCTCATCACCCGGAACCGGGTTACAGCATCCAGCCAATCGTACTAATGAGTCATCAAACCCTTCAACGTGGACGCCGCTGGTTCGACGACGTCGGGAGCCTCGGTGTTGAGCTGGTTTCGCTGGCAAACGTTGGTTACTTGCCTCCCCCCGAAGATTAGCTACTAAGCGTTTTGCTACCGAAGCCGCTTTGAGGTCACCTTTACCAACCGCTTCGTAGAGAACCGATAGATCGCCGCGATTGAACTGTTCCGCTACATTGCGGAGCTCATCGCTCTCGATCAGCAACTGAGCTCGTAAGCCTTCTTCTCTCATGGCTTCGGTTATTTGTTCTCTACCCAGTTCAAGCATTTCCTCTCGGTCCGACTTAGCAAACCACTGTTTGATTCCATTTTTGGCTTTGGGTGTTGTGGCTATTTCCAGCCAATCTCGAGCGGGTCCCGCCCCATCGACTTTTGATGTGAACACTTCAACGGTGTCACCTGATTGGAGTTGGCGGTCGAGAGGAACCAACCTCCCATCGATTTTCGCGCCGATCGTCGAGTCACCAATGTCAGTGTGGATCGAGTAGGCGAAGTCGATTGGTGTCGACTGTGTTGCGAGCGTCACAACATCCCCTTTCGGTGTGAACACATAGACCTCATCTTGGTCCAGGTCGACAGCGAGGGTCCGCATAAATTCTTCTGGATCGTCTGTTTCAGCTTGCCAATCCACGATGGTGTTCAGCCAAGGCATATCAGCGCTGGCACCTTCAGAGGGATCTTTGTATCGCCAGTGCGCCGCTACTCCGTATTCCGCTCGCTGATGCATGTCTTGGGTCCTGATCTGGACTTCCAAGCTGACACCTTCAGGGCCTATCACTGTTGTGTGGAGCGACTGGTACAGGTTGAACTTCGGCATCGCTATGTAGTCTTTGAACCGACCCGAAACTGGCTTCCAAGTGCTGTGTATAGAACCCAAGGCTCCATAGGCATCTCTGATGGTAGGCACGACCACTCTTATCCCGACGAGGTCAAATATTTCGTCAAATGATCTGCCCTTCACCACCATCTTCTCGTACACAGCCCAGTGGTGCTTTCTTCGGCCAGTGACTGAAGTTTCTCCTGAGGTGCTAGTCAACTGACCTCGAATCGTCTTCAGTACTCCTTCCAAGTACGCCTCTTGCGCCGGAGTTCGCTCAGCAAGAAGACGGTCGATCTCTGCATAGCGTTTCGGGTAAAGCGCGGCAAAAGCTAGATCCTCGAGTTCGTTTCTGACTTCTTGCATCCCCAACCTGTGAGCCAGGGGCGCATAGACGTCTAACGTTTCGCGCGCTATCTGTTCTTGTTTGGCCTGCTGGAGAGCTCCCAGAGTTCTCATATTGTGAAGTCGGTCGGCAAGCTTGATCAATAGGACGCGTAGATCCCGAGCCATCGCGACTAACATTTTTCGCAAGGTGGCAGCCTGCTGCGCTTGCTTGGTCGCGAATCGAACCCGATCCAGTTTCGTGACACCGTCAACCAGAGATGCGACATCGTGACCAAATTCTCTTTGTATGTCAGCTAACTCTGCGCTGGTGTCTTCGACCGCGTCATGCAACAGCGCTGCTGCTATCGACACGTCGTCAAGACCCATTTCCGCTACAACTGACGCAACTGCCACTGGGTGAAGTATGTATGCCTCCCCAGACTTTCTTCTTTGGCCTTCATGGGCTGCGTTAGCTGTTTCGTAAGCCCTCACTAGTAGGTCTGAAGAGCTTCGTGGCCACCGGGCCTTGTAGCGGTCAACTACTCCTTGGATTTCTGTGTGGACAGGAGCAACCGACCGGCGCCATGGGAGCACTCTGGTAACGGTGGCCATTAGTGAGTCGACCGCTGGTAGATGTTCATCTATCTAATAGTGAATCACGGCAGCAACGTGACGTACACCAAGTTGTTCGCGGCCGCTCAAAAAATCCAACTCAATGAGGACTGTCGCACCGACTACTTCGGCTCCTGTTGTTGCCACTAGACGCTCTGCGGCCGACAGCGTTCCTCCAGTGGCTAGCACATCATCTACGAGTAAAACCTGGTCACCTGGACCTATAGCATCAGCCTGAATCTCTAGGGTGTCGGTCCCGTACTCCAGGTCGTAGGTTTCCGAAACTATCTTTCCTGGCAATTTGCCCTGCTTGCGTATTGGTGAAAATCCACGACCTAGCTGCTGGGCAATTGTCGGACCGAGTAAAAATCCTCTGGATTCGATTCCCATTACATGGGTAATCGGCGAAGTGGTGAACTCAGAGGTCATTGCAGTTATTGCTGCTTTTAGGGCTTCGGGTTGTCGCAGCAACGGGTTTATGTCTCGGAAGATTATTCCGGGGTCTGGAAAGTCCGGCACATCACGTACGAGATTCTTTAGCGATTCAGAGTCGAACTGTTTTTCCATTTGTTGAGTGTCCCGGCTTGTTCAACGCTTTCGCCCTTTCTTGCGAGGTCTGGGCGGAGAACTTCTGTCGTAGCGGTCCGCCGCTAACGCGGTAGCGGCGTTCTCTATGGAATTTGATTCGCTCAGCACTTCTGCACTTCGGTCTTGCTCGGCCCAATGAGGTTCTCGACGTTTGAGTGAAGAAACAAGAGGCATCGCAACAAACACTGAGCTGTATGAGCCCACTACAAGGCCGATGAGCAGAGCAATACCAAACTCTTGCAAGGTGGTAGCTCCCATAATCAGCGAGCCGACGACAAGAAGTGACATCACTGGCAACACGGAGGTGATCGTGGTGTTTATTGACCGCATAATGACCTGGTTTAGCGAAACATTGGCAAGGTCTGAATAAGTCATCCGTGTTTTGAGCGAAAGTGATCTTTCGTTGTCTTTGACTCGGTCAAAGACAACAATCGTGTCGTAGAGCGAATAGCCCATGATTGTTAGGAATGCTACGACGGTCGCTGGACTGATCTCGAATTGGAAGAGCGCGTAAATGCCAACGGTGAGAGCGATGTCGTGGGCTACAGCGACAAGAGCCCCCAGTGCCATTTTCCATTCGAATCTGAGGGTCAGATACAAAGCGATGAGGATAAAGAACACCACGAGAGCTCGTCTCGCCTTACCTGCCACTTCGTCTCCGAACGAAGGGCTGACGGTCCGGGCACTAACTGCTTCCGAGTCGACTCGGGCGGCCGCCGCCAGCTCTGACCCAACTGACTCTGCTGTTTCTCCGCTTGGCAACTCACCTCTAACACGAAAGATGTCATCGCCACCGGTGATTCTTTGGACTCGGGCGTCCGTCATGCCGATATCGGCTGCGGATTCTCGTATGTCATCGGTCGTTATATCTTCGGATGCAGGGGCCTCCCATACTCCGCCCCCTTCGAACTCGATACCTAGATTGAGTCCCTGAACAAATAGGGCGACAACGCAGATTAGGACGGCGATAATCGATCCGGTAAGTACTCGTTTTGAGACTCCTAGGAAGTCCCAGTTGGTGTCGCCGCGATATAGGCGTCTAATAGAAAAACTCATATTGATGCCTCCCCGGTGTTCACGGTTAGCCCAAGTCTCTTCGGCTTTTCTTTTACGAGTCGTCTGGCCACTAGGACTACTAGAGGTCGCATGAAGAAGAATGAGACTGCTAGGTCGATCAGGGTCGTAATCCCTAAGTAGAGAGCAAAGCCCCTAACTGTTCCGGTCGTCAATTGATACAGGACACCTGCCCCAATAAGCGACGCTAGGTCGGCCCAGATAATGGTAGAGAAGGCTGCGCGAAAGCTTCCATCGGCTGCCGACTTGACGGCGCGGCCTCGTCGAACTTCTTCTTTGATTCTTTCGTAGTAAACGATGTTGGAGTCGACTTGGACACCGATCGAAACGATGATGCCTGTAGCTCCAGCGAGCGTTAGCGCTAACCCTTGACTCTCTCCCAGCCAAGCAATAATGGACCATAAGGTTGCTCCGCTAACGGCCAAGCTACATACAGCCACTAAACCAAGTAACCGGTAATAGAGCAGCATGTACAGGGCCACTAGGCCTAAGCCGACTAGGCCAGCGATGACTCCGGCGCGTAGCGTGCCTTCCCCTAGAGTCGCGGAGACAGTACGCACGTCATCTCTTTCGAATTCGACAGGTAGAGCACCGAACCGAAGCACTAGCGCGAGGTTCTTTGCCTCTTCTTCATCGAAAGAGCCCGATATGACTGCCTGACCATCGAACTCCGTAGCGTTGATTGTTGGTGCCGACTCAACAACGCCATCCAAGACAATTGCTACTTGCTTTTGGTAGTTAGCGACCGCCATCTGGTCAAACAGGAGCGCCCCTTCGTCATTAAACGAGACGTTGACGATCCATTGTCCTTGAAAAGTGGCTGCCGCTTCATCGATGACTTCACCAGTAAGCGCGGCCGGGGACAACACAAACCCTGTTTGTCCTTCAGATCCCAACAGAACAACTGATGCTGATGCTTCATCTTGGTCGGGTGGTGTTAAGACGTCGGCGAGAGTGGGCAGGGGCTCCGATTCGCTCGAGTCACTTTCTTGAGCGTCGCCCTGCACTAGTTGTTGCACAGCTGCAAGTTGGTTGGGGTCGCTTGAGTCAAAGATACTGACTACGGGCCTAAACGTCAGTTCGGCCGTTTGGCCGATTAGGTCTACTGCTCTTTGCTTATCTTTGACACCTGGCAACTGAATGATTACTTGGTTCCCTTGGCGAGTGATATCGGGTTCCGCCACGCCTATCGCGTCTACTCGGTTTCGAATAATTTCAATTGCGCGTTCAAATTGTTCATCTGATACTTCGTCGGCGGGACGCAGAACCACTTCGACGCCGCCTTGAAGTTGCACGCCAAGAACGGGTGACCAGCCGGCTGACAGAACGCCCGCTAAAGATGCTCCCGCTACAAGCAGAACCATGATGAGAGAGACGATATGAGAACGGCGCACTTATCTAATCCAATTCAAACAACTATTGAGGTTCAGTCTTCGCTGTCAGCGTCGTCGGAACCATCATCTGCTTCATCTGCTTCTTCTGCTTTGGTAATGATTTCTCCGATTGAACGTCGCTGCACTCTTAGCTCTACATCAGTGTCAACTTCCAACGCTACGACGTTCTCATCTTCTTCTGCCACGATGGTTCCGATAACCCCGCCAACGGTAGCTACTTCATCTCCTATGCCCGCAGCTCGGACCATCGCTTCGCGTTCTTTCATTCGTTTCTGCTGAGGTCGCAGGATTAACAAATACATGCCAGCAAAAACAATGATTGGCAGTAGCAGTGCCATGGTGAACGACTCCGGACTCGAAAATTAGAACAACGAAGTGTCAGCGTACTGTGCTCATACCCTGTCTCCATGAATCTTCGACTCTTCAGTGCAAACTTTGGCCTTCTATCTCCATGTCTCGAGTGTCTCTAAGCGGAACGACTCATAGGTCCCGTCTTCTATCGCTCGTCGGGCCTGTTTCACAAGGTCCATAAGAAACCACAGGTTGTGCAGGGTAGCTATTCGAGCAACTGTGGGTTCCTTAACTTGAGTTAGGTGCCGCAAGTAAGCTCGACTAAAGCTGTTGGACATGGGGTTCAAGGGGTCTAGTGGCTGGTCGTCACGAGCATGTTTTGCGTTACGCAAATTGAGCTTTCCACTCGAGGTCAAGACTGTTCCGTGTCGGGCAAGCCTGGTTGGCAATACACAGTCGAACATGTCGACTCCTAATCCAATGGCATCGACTATGCGTGCGGGGTCGCCGACGCCCATGAGGTAGCGGGGTCGATCTTCTGGCAGTTCAACAGTCGTTGCGCTCAAGGCCGGCATCATTTGGTCATGGGTTTCGCCTACTGAAAGCCCTCCGATCCCATATCCAGGTAGATCAAGGGCTGCTAGGTGTTTGGCGCTTTGGGTTCGGAGCGTCGGGTCGATACCTCCTTGGATGATCCCAAAGAGAGATTGGTCAGTTTTATTGTGTGCAGCCTTCGCTCTTGCGGCCCATTCGTGGGTTCGCTCCATCGCTTTGACAACTACGTCTCGTGACGAAGGTAGAGCCGGGCAAACGTCGAGAGCCATTTGTATATCTGCGCCTATTTGCTGCTGCGTGAATACTGCGTCTTCTGGTGTGAAACGAAGCTTAGAACCATCGTAAATTGAGGTAAACGTGACGCCATCATCGTCGATCTTCACATTTTCGTTCAACGACATGACCTGGAAACCTCCAGAATCAGTGAGCATGTGACCGTCCCAGGACACAAAGGAATGGAGCCCTCCTAATTCTTCGATGATTGGAGCTCCTGGCCTAAGCATCAAGTGATAGGTGTTCCCAAGTACAACTTCAATTTCAAGCTGTTCGTAATCGCGTTGATCTAAATGAATCACTGCTCCCCGTGTGCCAACCGGCATGAAGACTGGGGTCTCGATTGAACCCCTCGAAGTGTGGATTCGACCTCGACGAGCCTGGTTATCTGACGCTAGAAGTTCAAAGGAGAGAGACACAGTTGGTACAGCATGGCAGAGGAGCGTTCAACTCTGGGTCTTGTGCAGAAACATTGCATCACCGAAGGAAAGAAATCTGTAATCGCTTTCTAGGGCTTCCCTGTACAAGTCTTTCCAACGTTGCCCGATAAACGCCTCGATCATCATTAGAAGAGTTGACCGTGGCATATGGAAGTTCGTCATCAAAGCATCAACGATTTCAAATGTGGATCCGCGCCGCAGAAAGAGGTCTGTCCGTCCTGATAGTGCTCCGCGTGCTGCGGATTCGAGGGCCCGAACCGTAGTTGTGCCAATAGCTACGACTCGCTGGGCTGATTGGCAAACCTCCCAGGTGCTTTCGTCGACCTTATAGCTTTCGCTATGCATCACGTGATTGGCAGGATCGTCAACGGTCACAGGTCGAAAAGTGTCGATGCCGACGACTAAATCTATTTTTTCGATTCGGGCTCCCTTTCCTCTGATTTCTTGAAGTAGTCCTTCGGTCAGATGGAGGCCAGCGGTAGGTGCTGCCACTGAGCCCGGTGTCCGCGCGTACACAGTCTGGTATCGACCCGGAGAGTGCCCTTTGGACGTTATATATGGCGGGAGTGGCGTTTCGCCGGCTTTGGAGAGTCTTTGAGCGTCGCTTGGGTTCGAAATTATTTCGCCGCCGTGAACGACGACTACTTTTCTTTGACCGTCTTCAGTGATTTCCTCACCCACTATTACTTGAAGGTCAGCATCTCTTTCGCTTCGTAATTCCGTTCCACTTTTTACGCGACGTCCTGGTTTTACTAGTGCGGACCAGCCGTCTTCTTTAGGTTCCAACAACAGAACTTCTACGCCACCACCGGTTGCCTTCCGTAGTTGTAACCGTGCAGGGATGACACTCGTTTCGTTCACCACAACTACATCGCCCTCGGCTATCAGCGCGGGCAAGTTGGCTACCGCCATATGCTCAAAGGGCTGCCCATTCCCATAGTCGACGAGCAACTTGGCGCTGTCTCGTGGTTCAGCAGGCTTTTGAGCTATAGCTCCCTCGGGCAGTTCGTAGTCGAATTCCTTCATGTTCTGGGGAGACTGTTGTGCACTCGGATCGTCGCTAATTTAAGTTCTCCAAGTTTGCTAGTTCCAACAGAGTCTCTCTAGTCCAAGCAGAATTTACTCCTTGTGCTCTCATCAATCGATCTAAGTGTTGTTCTAGTTGAGTGGGGGCTGCTTCCAAGAATCCGTTCAGAATGACCGACAAATAGCTTTCCCCGGGCGCATTGGTTTTTACCGATTTAGGACTGGTGAAGGTCATTACCGGTTGCCCGAGATATTCGCCTAGATAAACCATTCTCGAGTACCAGGTGTCTCCGAAAATAAGCTGTCCCGCATCTTTCACTTCTGCGATGTCAACCTCTATTTCGCCTGGGTGTAGTCCGTTCTCCTGTGCCGCTACGTCCATGAATTGTTGAGCTGTAATGTCCCAGCAGCGAATGCACGCTGCTTCGTTAACCTCGGGATCGAGAAAAGCGACACCTCCACCCCACCGTTCTGATGTGTAGCCAAAAGAAAGACGCCACGGGCCATGTAGTAAGGGAGATTTTGGGCCGGGGCCTTGTCTGTCACGGGCTCCAACATGCTCCGGATGGTTGGGGGCGTAACTCCCACCTTCTATGTATCGAAGAAAGCGTTCTTTTAGGATGTTCGAGCCGTATGCGCCATACCAAATTCGGTCGTAGTTCATCTACGACGTCTTACTTGTCATCGAAAAGCGATGGATCTTCATTGAATTGTTTGGGCGGTGACATCTCAAGATGTTCAAATGCTGCTGCTGTGACGACGCGTCCACGGGGAGTGCGTTGAAGTAATCCCTGCTGAATTAAGAAAGGTTCGTACACGTCTTCCAACGTCTCCGGTTGCTCCCCAACGCTTATAGACAAAGTCGATAAACCTACAGGTCCTCCGACATGAGTGACTGCTATGGATTCCAGGATCGATCGATCAACCTTGTCTAAACCGAGTTCGTCTACCCCAAACAGTGCCAAACCGTCGCGAGCGACCGCAACGTTGATAACTCCATCTGCTCGAACTTCAGCGAAGTCTCGAACTCTGCGAAGTAACCGGTTTGCTATGCGCGGTGTTCCTCGGCTCCTACTGGCAATTTCAGATGCACCCTCTGGGTCAACCGTAACTGAGAGGATCCCAGCTGCACGCTCGACTATCGATTGCAATTCACCCGGGTCGTAATAGTCAAGTCTTTCGACAAGCCCAAACCGATCGCGAAGTGGGCCCGCGATAAGTCCGGTGCGAGTAGTGGCTCCCACCAGAGTAAATGGTGGTAAATCGAAGCGGATCGATCGAGCGGCAGGACCTTTTCCTAAAATAACGTCTAACTGAAAGTCTTCCATTGCTGGGTAGAGCACTTCTTCGACTTGCTTTGGCAGGCGATGGATTTCGTCAATAAATAGGACATCGCGATCTGCGAGGTTGGTGAGAATTGCTGCTAAATCCCCTGCTCGTTCAATGGCGGGACCCGACGTGACATGCATGGTCACCCCAAGCTCTGCTGCAACGATCCCGGCCAGAGTAGTTTTCCCTAAACCCGGTGGACCCGCGAATAACAGGTGGTCAGGTGTTTGCTCTCGCGCACGAGCTGCATCGAGCAAGACTCCCAGATGTTCCTTGAGTTCTGTTTGGCCAACAAATTCATCCAACCGGCGTGGACGTAACCCTGCTTCGTCGTTGTCGTCACTGGCCACGTCAGCGCTCAATACCTCATCGCGGTCTTTGTTCTCACCCCTACGGAAACCTTCTTCTCGACCCCACTCGTTTTCGCTCATCAACGACTCATCCGGCGGAGGGCCTCACGCAACATCGTTGAGGTGTCTTCTCCCTCAAGGCCTTCTACTGCGCGACGTATTTCGTCGGGTCCAAAGCCCATTTGATTGAGAGCTTCGCGAACATCAGTTAGCGCTGTCGGTGCTGCTGCCTCTGAATTTGAGGCCAAACCGCTGCCTTCGTCTCCAGCTAGTTCCAGTCGGTTCTTTAGTTCCAGCACCATTCTTTGAGCCGTTTTTTTGCCAACGCCAGGAACAAGGCAAAGCGCATCCACATCATCGGTTGCTACCGCATGGCGCAGTTCATCGGGTGGCAACGTGGCTAAGACCGCCATACCTAATGCAGGGCCTACGCCATGAGCCCCAATAACGGATTCAAAACATTTACGTTCCGCAAGCGTCGCGAAACCATACAGTTGCTGGCTGTCTTCACGGATTTGATGATGAATATGCACGAATGTTTCGCTTCCGACCTCAGAAAGGTCAGCGAGAGTTCGAGGATTCACAAAAACTCGGTACCCGACACCGCTAACTTCGACGACAATCTCGCCATCAGGTTCTTTATCGATGAGCGTGCCTCGAAGTGAACCGATCATGAAAGTTTCGAAGTCTTAGCTAGTTGTCGACTTGACGCGTGAGCCAGATGACATAGAGCTACAGCTGCTGCATCGGCGGCGTCGGGTGGTGATGGTACTTCTGGGAGTCTCAACAAGGATTGAACCATGCGTTGCATCTGCTCTTTGTTAGCACTTCCCCAGCCAGCAACAGCTTCCTTGACTTGATTGGGGGTGTAGTCAACGACTTCAGCGCCAGAGGAGTGACCAATAGCCATCGCGAGTCCGCTTACCTGAGCGACTCCCATAGCTGTTTTGGCATTTACCTGAAAAAATACTCGTTCTATTGCAACCACGTCTGGTGTGTGTTCCTCAATGAGCTTCACGAATTCTTGTTGGATCCACGCAAGCCGTTCAGCTGTAGGGGCCTTAGCAGGCGTTCTTATAACGCCGATCGCAACAGCCTCAGCCTTGTGGCCCGACTGTTCGACAACGCCATATCCGCATCTCGACAGGCCGGGGTCAATACCCAAAACGAACACAGGTTCGATTGTACATGACATGGTCGATCATGCCGATCAGCCTTGGGCTAGTTCTGCCAGTACCTCGTCGGGAACATCAAAGTTGGCGTAAACGCCCTGCACATCATCATGATCATCAAGTGCGTCCATTACTGCCAAGACTTGAGCTGCCTCACCGCTAGATGAGAGTTCGACAACGTTTTGTGGCAAGTATGTCAAATCCGTTGACGAAACTTCGATACCGGATCCTTCTAGCGCTTCGCGAACCGAGATTGTGTCTGAGGGGTCTGTAGTCACTCTCCATACATCGCCTTCTGCTACAACATCCTCAGCTCCCGCTTCGAGCGCCGCCATCATTACTTGATCTTCGTCAGCTGTTGCCGGAACCAATACGACTCCTTTTCGATCGAATTGCCATGCGACCGCTCCTGGTTCGGCCAACGACCCGCCAGCTCGCGTAAACACGCTTCGAATTTCGGCTCCGGTTCTGTTTCTGTTATCGGTGAGCACATCGACAAACATGGCGACCCCGTGAGGTGCATAACCTTCATATGCAACTTGTTCGTAGTTGACACCTTCTAGCTCACCGGTTCCTCGTTTTATAGCTCGTTCAATAGTGTCAAGCGGAACCGAGTTATCGCGTGCCTTTTGATACATGGTGCGCAAATTCGCGTTTGACTCTAGGTCACCGCCGCCTTCGCGCGCCGCGACTTCCACCTGGCGGATTAGCTTGGCGAAAAGCTTTCCGCGGGCTTTGTCTGCCGCACCTTTTTTGTGTTTGATGGTCGCCCATTTGGAATGCCCGGACACTTCGATACCTCCGAATCACATTCTGCCACTGTTAACGACTGAATTGAACTTCGCTGGACAGTCAGCCAAAACCGGTTGCTAGTTAGAGATGTTCCAAGAAAAACTGGTGAAGGCGCAAGTCGTCGGTCAATTCCGGGTGGAAGCTCGTAACTAGCACGTTTTTTTGTCGACAAAAGACAGGGGTTTCTTCACCAGAGTCCAATTTGAGGCTGGCAAGTACTTCTACTGAAGGTTCTAGTATGTCTGCTCCAGGCGCTCGTATAAATACACCTGGGAACGGCTGATCTAGGTTTTGGATCTTCAAATCTGTTTCGAAACTTGCTATCTGCCGGCCGAAGGCGTTTCGTCGAACTGCAATACCAATTTGGGCGAAAGATTTTTGGTCCGGTCGACCATCTAACACTTCTTTTGCTAGGAGAATCATGCCAGCACAAGTGCCTAAAGCTGGTAGCCCTTGGTTTAACAACTCTGCAAGGGGTTCAAAGGTCTCGCTCGATTCCAAAAGCATCGAGATCGTTGTTGACTCCCCACCGGGGATGACTATGGCATCGAGACCAACGAGATCCTGTGGCAGTCGCACTTGATGGACGGTCGCTCCAAGCTTTTCTAATGCAGCCGTGTGTTCTCTTGAGGCACCTTGCAGCGCTAAGACTCCAACTATTGGTGCCAATTTGGTGTTCTACCAGCCACGTTCGGCGAGCTTGGTTTCAAGTTCGCCTATTTCAAGTCCAGGCATGGCGTCTCCTAGTCCTCGGCTTGCTTTGGCGACCATTGTTGGGTCCTGAAAGTGAGTCGTTGCCTCGACAATGGCTTTTGCTCGGGGAGCGGGGTCTTCACTTTTGAAAATCCCTGAGCCGACGAACACCGCTTCTGCTCCCAATTGCATTACCAGTGATGCGTCAGCGGGGGTAGCGATGCCGCCCGCACAAAACATTGGGACCGGTAAGCATCCGGTTTCTGCGATCTCTTGAACGAGCCCCAGAGGAGCTTGTAGTTGTTTAGCCCAGTCAAATAGTTCGGCTTGGTCTGCTTGGGTGATCTTTCGGATGTCACCCAATATGGATCTCAGGTGCCGAACAGCCTCAACGATGTTGCCTGTTCCTGCTTCTCCCTTTGAACGAATCATGCACGCACCTTCAGAAATTCTGCGCAGGGCTTCTCCAAGGTTTGTCGCTCCACATACAAAGGGAACGGTGAACGCCCATTTATCAATGTGGTGAGCTTCGTCCGCGGGTGTTAGGACCTCTGATTCATCTACGTAATCGACTCCTAGTGATTCAAGAATCTGGGCTTCTGCGAAGTGCCCGATTCTCGCTTTGGCCATCACCGGAATTGTGACCGCTTCCTGTATGCCTTCGACCATGGCGGGGTCGCTCATTCGCGCTACTCCCCCATCTCGTCGAATGTCTGCTGGTACGCGCTCTAGGGCCATTACGGCTACTGCTCCGGCGTCTTCTGCGATCTTCGCCTCAGCGGGAGTAACTACATCCATGATGACGCCGCCGCGAAGCATGTCGGCTAATCCTCGCTTAACCCGCACCGTGCCGATTTGTGAATTTGGTCCGCTCGTACTCTCTGCCATGCTTCCATTCTAAGCGGATCAGGTACAGAACGAGTCGCTTCGTTTAGTCATCGATATCAATGATTGTCGCTGTGTCTCTGGGGGCCAATAAAATCCATGTTGCACCTGGTGTCATTGGAATAGAATTGCCGGTTTCATCAAGGAACCGGGTGTGTACTGTGATGTTCGGCTTGACCCAGCGCCCCTCTGTGATTGCTCCGTTTTTGAGTATCCAGGCTATGCCGGATCCTTCTGACAGTTGAGCTAAGGGAATTCGTGCGCCGTTGCTGTCAACTTCGTTTGTTAGAACGTATTTTGTGAATTGAATAATCACATTCTCTGCTGTTATTTGAACTTCATCACCCTCGCCGGTTAACGCTAGGTGTTGCTCGCTGTTCTGGAATCTCTTCCAGGTCTTCTGGTTGTCGGACCAGCGAAATGACACGTCGGTTGAGCCCCAATCGACCTCGACGCCTTCAACTTTTTTTTCTGCGCGTAGCTGTTGCTCTGTTGGTTCTTGAAACGGCCAGAGTTGTTCAAAAGAAGATGTTTCGGATTCATCCTCTTCAAGTAATTGAGCTGATCGCGCCCACAAATTGCTTGGTGAAGGTCGGTCACTCTTACGCCAATATTGCGCTGGGTTCTCATAAACGCCGACATCGTTGACAGCCACGGTGTCTAAGAGACGACGAAAGGCCCAATTGGAACCGCTCCATCCAAAGAGCGCTCCATCGAAGGGCATCAGCAGCGGTATGTCACTTGAACGTCCGGAGCGAATTGGTCCAACGAATTCGGGCACCTGGGAATGAAAAATGGCGAGGAACCTTGTCAGGCCTCCCTCGACTAGTTCTTCAAAGACGATGTCGGCTTTTTGTAGGCCTTCTTGTGGAAGTGCTGTCGGCGCGTTATCAACCTTTAACGCCAGCCGCGGCTGCGACCACACAGTTGGTTCGGCAGGAGTTCCTCTGTAGGGCGCTATGGTTTTTTTGCTTGAAGATTTCTCTGGGTCACTTCCCGGACTCGTCGTTGAAGGGGCTTGAAAAGCTTGCGTGTCTTCGGCGTCTGAAGAATTAACTTCTCTTTCGTTGGTTGTTTCCGTCATGTAGGTCGTCGAGCTGGATGTAGCGGCTGTTAGTTCAGGTTGTTTTGTCGAGTGGGCATCTGGTGCATCTGCCGCGCACGCTGCGGCCACCAATGCACAAATTCCAATAACGAAGCCGCCAATTTTCATTGACATGTCACATCTCGCGAAGCACCGTCGCCCGAGCTTCGATAGGTGGCCTATTTGTTTCGGACTTCGATGGGAAAAGCCAAAATGCATCTAGGGTCGGGCTGGTTTCTGGAATCACGGTCTTGTTCTCAGCCATTTCTATGGCCTCTACCATGCCCGGCGGGTAGCGAGTTATCCCTGTTCCCGCGACATCTCCTGAGAAGTCATGACTGGGGTCCACCTGCAAGCCTATTTTGCGTTTCAGTTTTGGTGATATCAACGCAAATGGTCGGGTCTGAAATGACGGGGGGCCTATGGCGAGGCCGAAAGTGGCTGCGGCTACGGTTGCCAAAGCGGTCCTGTACATAACTATCTGAGAAATTCGGTTAGCTAGAACTGCTTCTAATTCAATTCGGGTAGCCGCTTCCAGCAAACCCGTCGTGATGATCAAAGTTGATGCGTTGGCCGATGTGCCGAGGGCCGCGACGTTGCGTCCTTCTGTTGGGAGAATATGAATGTGGGGTGGGGAGATACCAGTGGAAAGGCAGAGACCTTCGACCAAGTTGGTGATGCGCGGGTGGTCTCCTTCAACTATTCGACGTCCCGGCAAACTATTTAAGATGCGCCGTTCGGCCGTCAGACTGGCGCAAAGCAGTAGCAGCAAGGCCAGTAACCCGGCGGAGAAAGCGATCGGCCTGGGAATTGAGACGGCGATTAGGAGCAGAGAGAAGCCCAGCGACAAAATAAGCACACAGAAGCCGAACGAGGCCTTCATGAAACCTATGCTCTGCTGGTTTTTGTCGCTCAGGTCATCCATGGATATTTCGGCTCTCCAGTATTTTTCGGCAACTCTGTGTCGCAGTGTACGGCCCTAAACAGTTAGCGCTCCTCACTTATTGCAGAGTCTGGTCGGCTTTACCGGGAAGCTTTAAAGGCCATCCCATTCGACTTAGCTCTCCGCGCCAGCCGCCTCGGTCGGGATCTTGCCGTTCAACCTCGATGGCTCGTTCATAAAGGTCAATATAGATTCCCGCAAGGCGGTCCATAGAAAACTCCAACGCTCGGTTACGACCGGACTTGGAAAGCCGAGCGGCTAAATCTTTGTCTTCGATGACCCTTAACAATCCATCTGCTAGAGCGGCAGGGTCTCCGGGAGCTACGAGATGCGCCTCGTCGCCTGTAGATGCGACGTTCCGATATCCAGGCAAATCACTAGCGACTACTGGTGTTCCCGCAGCCATTGCTTCTAGTAAGACGATCCCGAAGCTTTCACCTCTCAACGAGGGAACACAAAGTACGTCGGCTCCTTTGATTCGTTGTACTTTCTCTTCTTCGCTTACCGGTCCAAGCCAATGGAGTCGCTGGTCAGTTTTGTACTTAAGGCGCAGCTCTTCGGTTTGGGGACCATCAGACATAACCCAGAGAGTGACATTTGGAGGTAACGCCGTCATGGCCTCAAGAAGGACGTCTAGTCCTTTACGTGGTTCATGACGGCCAACGTATGCGATTGTTGGCCCATCAGTCTTTGTTGCGGCTGAGCTAATGAAGTTGCTTACTTCAATTCCGTTGAAGACGACTTCGTAGTTTCCTCCGAGAGCTTCGTGGGCCATATCTCTGGCGTCTTGGGATACCGCTGCCCGAATATTCATTCTCGTTGCTAGCCATCTAACTCCTGGTGTCAGATAAGCCTTACTGCCACCTGCTGCATGCCATGTCCCTACTATCGGGGCGCTCCTCAAGAACAGCGCTGTCTGGCACGGTCCTGGGCATATGGGTTCATGGATGTGGATCACATCGAATTCTTCGTCGCGGAAAGCTCTGATTGTTCTGAGCGTGCAGGCGAGATCTGGGGCAATTGGGGCGATCGAACCGTTAGCGAACGTGGGAATACTCGCACCGAGGGGCGTCACCCCTGTCTCAGGTGGCGCTCCATCGCAGGGGCCCATAACCCGCACCTTATGACCGAGCTTATTTAGAGCTCTTGAAAGCGCTAGAACCTGGCTCTGGACACCTCCAGGGCTGCTGAGGCTATACGGCGAAATAATTCCGATTCTCACATCAGGTAACGCTAGGTGATGATTCGGTCACTCCACGGTGGAATTTGGAACCATTCATGTTTGGTCGACTAGGTCGCTTGGCCAATTAGGTTGAAATAGGTGCCACTGTTCAGGGTCCTTACGAATTAAGAATTCCAGCTCTTGGGCAACTCGATTTGTGACTCGGCTTACGTCTTCTTTGATCGTGCCAGTTCTGGCCACATCAATTGGTGGCCTCACGAGGCCAAGGTGATTTCCCTTGGGGCCAAAATAAACCGCAGTGGGTAACAATGCGGCCCCGGTCCGCAAAGCCATGAGAGCGGGGCCACCGGGAAGGGTTGTGTGTTCACCTAAGAAGGAGACTTCGATTCCTCCGCCTGCGATGTCTCGGTCACAGAGCAAGCAAACTATTTCATTATTTTTTAATGCGGTCACTATTTGGGTTCCAGCTGAGGATCCAAGGGGCACTACCTTCATGCCAAGTTTTGAGCGAAAACTGGCGAACCAATTAAACAATTCCGGAGGTTCGATTGGTTCTACGACGACGGTTATGGGCAGGTTATTTACGCTGGCCATCCAGAAGCCCGCCCATTCCCATCCCCCTAAATGTGGAAGGGCGAGAATGACCCCATTGCCGCGACTCAAGGCTTCTTCGACATAACGGTAGTCAGGGACCTCTATACCTTCAGTAAGCTGTTTGCCGCTGCGGGTTGGGAGCCGAAAGGATTCAATCCAGTAACGCGTATATGAGGCGAATGCCTTTCTGGTCGCGACGTTGACTGCTTTGTCGTCGGTATCGGGAGGCAATGCTCGCCTCATATGCCGTTTGACCATTGAACGTTTACTTCTCAAAGCCCAGCTGAGTGGGAAAGCAGCTGCGTCAGGCAAAGCCCTAGCTATGGGGCTAGGCAAAGTTCGGGCTACCAAAGCCCCAAGCCGATACAGCGCTGTCACGCTCTGCCCACTCAATCTCAACTCTTAGTATTTGAACTGGACATATCGACAGTCGCTTGCCGCCAGACCTTGAAGAAACGTTGAACAGCTGTGAACGCTGTTAGAGCGAGCATGAACCACAGCACTGGCACTAATAGGGCCTGAAAACACAGACCGAACCCTAGAACGACCATGCGTTCTGCGCGCTCCATCAATCCGCCCTTTGCGTCGTAACCCAATAACTCTGCTTTGGCTCTTTCATAGCTGATCAGAGAGGAGACGCCCAGTACGGCCATCGGGAGGAGCATGATGGTTCCGCCTTCGCTCTCGGCTAAATGCCATGCAATACCGCAGAGAAGAAGCCCGTCAGTGACGCGGTCAGCTGTCGAATCGAAAAAAGCGCCTCTCTTTGAGGAGGTGCCAGCAGCAGCAGCTACGGCGCCGTCCAAAAGGTCGGGTACAGCCGTCAAGATCAAAAAGGCAAGCCCTAATCGAAGTTGGCCTTTGCCGATTAAAACGCAAGCTGCCACTGACATGATCAGGCCGATACAGGTTAGGAAGTTCGCGCTGACGCCGAGACGAACAAGGCCACGCCCTACTGGGCGGACGACGCGGTCGACACCGTTGCGAAAGTTTCCATCAAACATCAGCTACTGCCTTCTATCCCCTTTTCGGGAGTTGAGGTTTGGATCCAATCTTCGGGGTTCTCTTCGACGTAAAAATCTACGATGGTGCCATCTATCGCATCGACTAGGACTAGCCCTCTATTTACTGGTGGGTCTTCAGCTGAGTAGACCAACATTTTCCACGTTGGCCTACTCATCAGACCTCGCCACCCAAGCTGAGCGCTGGCGTGTCCTACGGGGAACCCCACGGCTCGATTGGCCGCCACAAGCGCAGCGCTTTCATCAAGCCCGAAGGCTCGCCCCGCGAAGAGGCTGTATAAGCCGAAGACTGCCAAGGCTCCACAGCTGAGAATTAAGCCTCCATTAACAAGGACTGGTTCTCCGTCAATCCACAAAGACCAGGAACCTACGCAGACCGCGACAAGTAGGTACAGCCAGCCTGTGGTTCTTCTTCTTTTATTGTCGGGGAATTTGTAGGCGCCGACGAACCCTCGATCGAGATCTTCGGGAAGTTCATCGCGTACTTCTCGGTCGTCCACAGTGATCACGCTACCTGCCAATGGTCCTTTGGCAAGGCCTCAATCAAAAGCCTCTCTTAGGCGCCTAAGGGTGGAGTCAAGGTCTTCAGGTAAAACACGTGCCCCCCCGACCGTAGTCATAAAGTTCGTGTCGCTATCCCAACGGGGCAACACGTGCACATGAAGGTGGTCTGGGATCCCAGCTCCAGCGCCTTTCCCCAGGTTCGCTCCCATGTTTATTCCATCGGGGTTGTATGAGCGTTCGACTGCTGCAATTGATCGGGCAACCAGGTCGAAGACTTCTATGCGAGCTTCCTTATCGAGGTGTTCAAAATCGGGTACGTGCTCATATGGCAGGACCATCACATGGCCTGTGTTGTATGGGTAGGCATTCAAAATCACTGCCGCTGTCTCGCCGCAATGCACCAACTTCTCTGGTTCAGTCTTCCTTAAGTCCAAGACCGAACAGAGCACACAGTCGCCATCTGACGCTGTCGAAATCTCACCAGTTTCACCGCTGACGTATTCGCGTCTCCAAGTTGCCCAAATCCTCTCTAGCCCATCCATCGATACCTTCTCGTCATATCGAAAAGTTTGTGAATTTGGGAAGTGGTGATGTGCTTGGTAGTTCCGGTGCGCGGCTGTCGGGTTGCTTGACTTTTTCTGGGCCAAGAAGACAACACAACATTTACTCCAGGCCTACTAATTTTAAGGCAACCCTGGTCCTATAGCGGGTATTGAGTTGGAGCAGCACGGCTGTAAAAGCTTCGATGGCAGTTGCGTTTGACAGGTTTCCGCAATCAAGGGCCCTGGTCCCTGGAATTTTTCCAACTATTTCAGCCACTAAATCAGTGGCTTCCTTGTCATCACTACAAATAAGAATGTCGCTATCGAGCGGCTCGTCTAAGTCACCTAGTTCTTGGGCTGGAACGTGTTGGAGTGTTGCTGCGACTTTGGAATCCGGCAGCGAGGCTTGGACAGATGCTGCTACTGAACCGCGAGGCGGGATCAGTGGGACAAACTCGTCGTCGACACGAGCTAGCGCGTTGGACATTGTCACCACGACTTTGCCTCTCACCTGGTCCTCAACGCTTCTCGCTGTAATCGCGGCCGCGTCCCAAGGAGTTGCAATCACTACGAATTCGCACTGCGCTGCTCCTAGGTTGTCCGAGGGCGTGACCGCTAACTCGCGATCGGGCCACCGATCCATAATGCTGTCAACTACTTCCATTGACCGATACTTCGACCGAGAACCCAAAACGACCTCGTATCCAACATCAGCAAGACGCGCGGCCAAAGCCGATCCCGCAGGTCCAGTTCCACCAACAATGCCTATCCGCATGACGTGCCACGGTACTGTCCAGAGGAGGGATACGGTGACTTCATTCCGCGAGTTACATAATAGGCGCACTATAAGAGCGCCGATACATCGAACGGAGGACAACCTTCATGGGTCTCATGGATGGGAAAAAGGTATTAATTACAGGGGTTCTTACCGATGCTTCATTGGCATTTGAAGTCGCGAAGCTTGCTCAGCTCGAGGGCGCTGAAGTAGTCCTGACGGGAGCGGGCAGAGCGATGCGTTTGACAGAGCGAACTGCTCGTAAGTTGCCTGAGCCTTGCGATGTCTTACCGCTCGACGTAACCGAGCCCAAAGAAATCGAGGCAGTGGCTCAAGAATTGACGACTCGTTGGGGCTACTTAGATAGCGTTCTGCACGCAATCGGTTACGCACCCGAGGCATGCCTTGGAGGCAACTTCCTCAACGCTGAATGGGAAGACGTGAGCGTGGCACTTCACATCTCGGCTTACAGTCTCAAAGCGTTAGCTGGAGGTCTTCAGCCTTTGCTTGCCAAGGCTGAAGGTAACGTCGTAGGACTGACGTTCGATGCTTCAGTCGCTTGGCCTGTGTACGACTGGATGGGGGTAGCTAAAGCTGCTTTCGAATCCACGGCTCGCTATTTGGCTAAGTCAATGGGTCATGAAGGCATACGAGTCAATCTCGTTTCGGCCGGGCCGATTAGAACAATGGCAGCCAAGTCGATACCGGGATTCTCAGATTTCGAAGAGGCCTGGGAATCTCGAGCACCTATGGGGTGGGATGTCCATGACCAAGATTCGGTAGCCCGAACAACTTTGGCCATGATGTCGGACTGGTTCCCAAAGACGACAGGCGAAATCGTGCATGTAGATGGTGGCTATCACGCGATGGGAGCTTAAGAATCCGGTCTTTGTCTGTCAGGCAGCAACGGGCCCACTAGACCTCGCATCACGTCGTCCAATGTTAGAACTCCACAGTTAAAGCCTTCCGAAGTGACAACAGCGAGGTGTATCTGGGACCGCCTCATAAGTTGAAGCACATCCGGCAAAAGACTGTGCGGATCGACCCGCAACATGGGGCGGATGAGTTCTGGTGCCAAGGATTGATTCTTTTCCCTGATATGCAGAAGGTCTTTGCTGTGCACGAAGCCGCGAACATCGTTCATGTCGCGACCGTGAACAACCAGCCTGGTATGTCCTGTCTTGACTATCTGTTCCTCAATTTCGACTATCGAAGAACTAGCCGAGACAGAATGAACATTCTCAATTTCTGCCATTACTGATGTGGCAGGAGCCTGACCAAAAGCAATTGCGCTTTCGATCAGCGCGTATTCCTGATTGTCGATGAGTCCTTGATCGTGGGATTCATCGACCATCAATGCGAGCTCAGCACTGGTTGCCGCTTCGTCCAACTCAGAGGCTGGCTCTACCCGGAACAGCTTGAGTAAACCGTTAACAAGGCCATTAAGCAGACGAATAATCGGTCCCGATACAACTAGGTAAGCCGACATCGGTCGAGCCAGAATGAGCAAAGTACGTTGCGGTCCCGTTATCGCCAAACTCTTTGGCACCATTTCCCCAAGCACCATATGGGATACGACAACCACGCTCAGGGCGACGGCAAATCCAATTGTGTGCAAAACAGTTTCGTCTATTTCAAAGAATCGCTCTATCACCTGCTCGAGCGCCGAAGCTACAGCTGGTTCTGCAAGCCGACCGAGCACGAGCGAACATATGGTTATGCCAAGCTGGGCGCCGCCAAGAGCTGTGAGTACATCCTTCTGGAGACGTTGGGCCGCTATAGCGGCCTTTCTCCCCGTAGCTGCTTCAGATTCGATTGCCGACTTCATGGCTCCGAGCAGTCCGAACTCCAATGCAACAAAAGCTCCGTTGAAAACGATTAGGACCAATCCAACGACGATTGCGATCAATGTCACGTCGATCGCCTTTCGTTTGCCGAAGAGTCATCGGCGTCGCTCAAAGATTCGACAGCCACATCGGCGATTCTCAAATTCTCTTTGCTAAGTACCTCGAATTTCCACCCTTGCCATTCAAACGCGTACCCCACTTCAGGAATGGCGCCTGCCTGCTGCAGTATGAAACCAGCTAGCGTCTCGAATGGTCCGGCAGGAAGACGCAAGCCTAGAATTTCTTCGATTTCGTCTCTCGACTTCAGGCCTTCGACAATCAAACTCCCGTCACTTCTCGAGGCGGTGATGGGGACTGGGTCGTCATATTCGTCTGCTATGTCACCCACCAGTTCCTCGAGAATGTCTTCGCGCGTGATTAAACCGGCGGTCCCGCCGTGCTCATCTACCACGACCGCTAAACGGCTGGATGCCAACTCGAGATCGACAAGCACGCCATCTAGCTCACGATGTTCGGGAACAATTACTGCGGGTCGCAATATATGGCTCAACGATTGTCGTTCTCGGTCATCAACATTCAGGGCAAAAACGTCTTTCACCTCGACCATGCCGACAATGTCGTCCAGATCGACACCCATAACGGGGAATCTAGAAAATCCGCTTTCCCTCGCGCTCTCCACCAAATCGGAAGTTGTCCCTGAGCCCCGCAACGCCACCATTGAAGTTCTCGGAGTCAAAGCGTCTGCGGCGTCCTTCCTAGATAACCGCAATGTGCGAGTAATTAACCTGGCTTCTTCCTCGCCAATCGTCCTATCGCTCGATGCTCGAACCAGATGTTCTAAGTCTTCCAGCGACCTTAAGGATCGCAATTCCTCAGCTGGTTCTATTCCTCCCCAGCGAAGAAGTCGGTTAGCGAGTCCATTAAATGCCGTCGTTATCGGAGCCGACAACAATCCATACACCCTAAGAATTGAGCTCAGCCAAAGTCCGGTCCCCAAAGGGCGAGATATGGCTAAATTCTTGGGAGCCAACTCACCAAAAACCATCTGGATAACTGCGGCGATCGCTATCGCCGTAGCGGCCCGGGCTGGTCCGGGGCGCAGTGAAACTCCAGGGAGATAGTCCAAAACTGCGCCTATAGCGTCTTCGGCAATAAGGCCCAACAACAAAGAAGTGACAGTTATCCCAAGTTGCGCTCCCCCGAGGTGGAAACTCAGCCGACTCAACAATTTGCGCACAACACGGGCGCGTCGGTGCCCCTGCTCAGCCATAACTTCGACACGTTCGACATCAACGGCCACAAGACTGAACTCGCCCGCGACGAAAATCCCGTTAAGGGCAACAAGGGTCGTCACAGCTATTAGGCCCAAAAGGGGATCGATGGTGAACACCTCCACGAATTATTCTCTATCCGCACTTGTTAAACGCCAAGGTAGCCTCGAGTCAATGCATCAGGACAATGCCACCTTCGAACCGGTGCGCGACTGGTCCAACTATCCCCCTGTCGAGGAGACAATCCGCAGCGACAGTTCATTGGGTTGGTTAAGGCGCATAAGTCCTATTGCCATGACCCACAAGTGGCGGATTATCTGGTCGGTAGCTGCGGCAATAGTTGCGATGACGGCCCAAATCCTTGTTCCTAGGTTTGTGGGGCTGGCTGTGGACCGAGCTCTGATCGAACAAACCAGTTCCCTGTCTCTTTTCGTCGTCATTCTCTTAATCTTGGGAGTCGCTCGAGCATCAGCGACATTCGGCTACCGATACGGGCTGTACGGCATGGCCTTCAAAGTCGAATACCAGTTGAGGACACTGCTCTTCCAGCATCTCGGTCGCTTATCGTTCTCCTTTTTCGATCGCGTACAAAGTGGGCAGATCATCAGTAGAGCAAATTCTGACATCAGGTCAGTCCAAATGTTTATGGCCTTCGCTCCCATCATGGCGGTTCAGTTCTTTAGCTTCGTCATTGCTATTGGCTTGATGGCAGCGATCAGCATCCCGCTTACAGCTGTAACCATGATTGCCTTGCCCGGAGTTTTCGCGATCGGTCAACGTCTCCGGAAAATTATGTTTCCGCTTTCATGGGTCGTCCAATCACGTCAAGCAGAGATCGCCACTGTCGTAGACGAGTCAGTTAACGGAGTTAGGGTTGTAAAAGCATTTGCTGCTGAACGTCAACAAATTCGCGCTCTCGCTCAGGGTGCAGAACGCCTCCGCTGGGCGAACCTCGTTCAGCACCGAACTCGGGCGTCTCATACTCCTTTGATAGAGAACCTTCCGCGAATTGCTCTTGCCACAGTGCTTTTAGTGGGCGGTCTTCAAACAATTGATGGAGCTCTATCGGTCGGTGATTTGATCTCATTCAATCTGTACATTTTGCTTCTCCAAGCACCCTTCCGATTCATAGGCATGCTGCTGATCTTGGGTCAACGAGCTAAGGCTTCAGCGGAGCGCATCTACGAAATTCTCGATGAGCCTCCAGGGGTAGATGATCGCCCAGGAGCTATTGACTTAGTTCCTCCCGAAGGGCGAGTGTCTTTTTCGGAAGTGAAATTCTCCTATGGAACCGAGGTAGTCGGAGGCACGCTGGGGGCTGAAGATCCGCCGACCGTGCTGGATGGTTTCAATCTTGAAATTCCGGCAGGCCAGACAATCGCAATAGTTGGGCGCACAGGGTGCGGGAAATCGACTGTTTCACGGTTGTTGATGCGTTTTTATGAGCTACAGGCAGGTGTCATTGCCTTGGATGGCCAGGACATAGGTGGAGTTACACAGAGGAGTCTTCGCTCAGCGGTAAGTCTTGTTCCTGATGAGCCCTTTTTGTTCTCGACGAGCATTCACGAAAACATTGCTTACGGGAACCCCAATGCCTCAAGACAAGAAGTTGAAGCGGCAGCTCGGGCGGCTCAGGCTCATGAGTTCATTGTCGACCTTGAGGATGGTTACGAGACCATCGTGGGCGAAAGGGGCTATGACCTTTCCGGGGGCCAACGCCAAAGGATCTCCTTAGCGCGACTTTTCCTTCAAGACCCTAAGGTCATTATTTTGGATGACTCCACAAGTGCCATAGATGTCGAAATTGAGGAACGCATTCATCATGCGTTGAGGGACTTACTTGAGGATCGAACAACAATCGTCATCGCGCACCGGTTGTCCACCATTGCTCTCGCAGATCGGGTGATTCTGATTGAAGGTGGTCGAGTCGTCGCTGACGGAACTCACCAAGAGCTACTTGAACGCGAACCTCGTTATGCCGAGACCTTGGCATCCTCGACTGAAACGGGTCAACCATGGTGATGATGGGGGCGCCTGGCGGTGGCGCATTCGCTGGCCCAAGTGCGACTCAGTCCAGTGCTAGCGCTGGCTTACCGTTTGCGGGGGTTCCCTCCGAAATGCAAGATGGCGCTTCGGAAATTTTGAAGAAAGAGCCTGTCCACCCTGACCCCGTTTTTTCCTTCCATCGATTAGTTCATCGATCGTCGCGTCTCAATCTTCGATCTCTTTTTGAGAACCGTCGGGCTGCAGCCCTGTGGGGTTTGTTTCTTTTAGCCGTTGAGACCGTTACAGCTCTACTGGGTCCGGTCCTTACCCAACAAGGGATCGACAATGGGGTAATGCGACAGGACCGAGCATCTCTGTACCGGGCAGTGATCTTGTTCGCGGCAATCATCGTCCTAAACGCCATCACAAGTTTTTTGCGTCAACGTTGGAACGGAACGCTTGGCGAAAACATTATGTATGACGTTCGCTTGGAACTTTTCAGCCACTTTCAACGTATGGGTCTCGACTGGTACACCTCCGAGAAGTCAGGTGTGCTCTTGAGCAGAATGACCTCGGATGTTGAAGCGTTAACCCTTTTAGTGAACGAAGGTTTCGTCAATTTGGTAATTCAGGCTCTGACCGTTTCGATCGTCACTGCAGTGCTGTTTTCATATAACCCCCTTCTAGCAATCCTTCTGCTCGCTCTTGTTCTTCCTCCTTTAGTTGTGATGACACTTTGGTTCCGTTCAGTTAGCGAGCGCGGCTACTCAGATGTTCGAGATCGGATCGCAGGGGTCCTCGCCGACCTTTCGGAGAATCTGGCAGGGGTTCGGGTCATAGCCGCTCTTAATCGTCGCCGACAAAACGCTGAATCACATAGAAACGTTGTTGGTGCTTATCTAGACGCGAACCTCTACACCGCCAGAGCTGGGGCTATCTACGGTCCCTCAACCGAGGGGATCGGCATTGCTGCTCAGGCCATCGTTTTGCTAGTAGGTGGCTGGATGGTCGTGGATGGTTCGCTGCAAGTCGGCGAACTAACGGCGTTCGTACTATTCGTAAATACTTTCTTCGCTCCAATCCAACAGATGGTGCAGCTTTACAACACTTACCAGCAGGGACAGTCGGGCCTTACAAAGATTGGGGACATACTCGCTACACCGCCGTCGATACTTGAAAGTGAAACCGCGACCCCGCTGAGGCCTATTCAGGGCCAAATTGAATTCAAATCAGTAACTTTTGCCTACGGCGACGGGCCCGAGGTTCTGCAAGACATCAACCTCTCTATAAAGGAGGGAGAAACCTTCGCCTTTGTCGGACCAACCGGAGCCGGCAAAAGCACTATTGCGAAGTTAATAACTAGATTTTACGATCCAATCTCAGGGTCCGTATCTATAGACGGGCAAGACCTCCGAGACGTTCAGATCGAGTCGCTTCGAACACAACTGGGAGTGGTCCCGCAAGAACCATTTCTTTTTCACGGAACGATCCGTGACAACGTTGCCTTCGCAAAAAGCGATGCTAGCGAAGAAGAAGTTGAAGAAGCCATTGCCCACGTAGGTCTTACAGAAACTGTCGACCAACTAACCGACGGAATCAACACCCTCGTCCACGAACGTGGGGTGTCCTTGTCGGCAGGGGAACGTCAATTACTCGCTTTGGCGAGGGCATTTATATCTCGCCCGCGAGTGCTGGTTTTAGATGAGGCGACATCAAGTCTCGATTTGCGTTCCGAAGCGCAAATCGAGAATGTGTTGGATGGCTTACTGGAAGGACGAACGGCAATTCTCATCGCCCACCGTTTGGCCACTGCGATGAAAGCGGACCGGATCGCTGTCATAGACAAGGGCCAAATAATCGAACTCGGCTCTCATGATGAGTTAATCGGATTGGGTGGCCGTTATTCAGAAATGTTCGATACTTGGTCCTCTCACTCTGAATCTGGTGGACCCCAGTCAACTGACTCGTAGTCGGATTAGCTGTCGTAATCTGGCAAGCTGGCTACTCATGGTCCGTTCTCCTGTGGTCGAACTTCTCGGCGTTTCAGTCAAGTATGAAGAGAGGACGATTCTTGGTCCTTTGGATCTGGAAATTTCTTCTTCGGACAGGTGGGTTGTCTTAGGGCCAAACGGGAGCGGTAAAACTAGTTTGATTAAAATTCTTTCGCTTTACCGGTACCCGACAACTGGAACTGTCAAAGTGCTCGGCGAAACTTGGGGGGCAACTGACGTCAGGCAGCTAAGACAGCGAATAGGTCTTGCCTCATCTTCTCTAAGAGACCAATTTCGAGCAGATATTTTGGGGCTAGATATTGTTATGACAGCAAGGCATGCCGCACTGGAGACTTGGTGGCATGAATACTCTGCAAGCGACCGCGATGCTGCGATGGATTGCCTGTCGCGAATAGGAGCGGAGGCATTGGCAGCCCGAAAATTTCACACGATGTCTTCTGGAGAGCAACAACGGGTGCAGCTGGCAAGAACCCTTATGGGGGAACCAGGATTGTTGTTACTAGATGAACCCACTGCTGGCCTTGACCTAGTGGGAAGAGAGCAACTGGTGTCGAGCTTGGCTTCGGTTGCTTCTGACCCTCAAACCCCTGCGACGCTTCTCGTAACCCATCACACTGACGAGATCCCTCCTGGTTTCACTCACGGCCTCCTTCTACGTGAAGGTCAACCGTTGGCATGCGGACC
>CEQX01052991.1_pt1 | contig 30204 bp, 21 predicted proteins | sample 356261 | NCBI WGS metagenome assembly CEQX01 (sample SAMEA2621076, study PRJEB7988) | marine metagenome | isolation source: saline water (ENVO:00002010), including | reverse complement strand
AACTTTGCTGAAGTGAATGCACCATCTAACTCAATAGTTCTTGGATTAGCGACACCACTACTCGCGAGAAGATTTGCATCAGTAACAGTTGTCCACGAACCAAGCTTTAAGAAGCCGTTATTCCCTTGTACTGCATAAGTCTCAGTTGCATCTGTAGATGTTATATCAAGTACAACCCCTGTTAAGTCTAAGGTTTTTCCAGCACCATTTGATTGAATGGGTTGTGTGACACCAGCACCAGTTATGGTTAATACCTTTCCGGCTTCACCTGTAACAACAACAATATCGTCTGAGTTCTGTCCATTATTTTTGAGTTGTTTTATTGTGGCATTAACATCGAGAGTTACTGATTTAAGTAAGGTTACTTTATCAGCATTTGTAGGAAGTGCTCCACCAACCCAGTTTCCTATGGTAGACCATTTCCCGTCTCCGGAAGCATTGTTAAACGTTGCGTCTGCCAAAGATGTAAAAGATACAAATAGCAGAGATAGTATTATGTAGATATTTTTCATATTAGTAAAATTTAATTTCTTGTTCATGTCTTATTGTTTTACAAAGTCAAAAACCCAGTTTCCATCCTTCAAACCACCTGATGTTGTAAAACTAGTTCTTAGTGTAGTTTCAGTTAATGATATGCTAACAGCAACACCATCATTTCTTAGTATTTTATTTTTATCGCCATTTTGGAATTCCCATGTGCCCGAGCTAGCCCAGATCTCATCACTATCTGAACTTGTAGTAGAGTAATTTCCTCCACTTTTACTACCACCAGATATGGTAAGGGTCATGTCTGTAGAGACATCAACTATAGCTCCGTCTTTGGTTACAGAATTTGCATCCTTTACTTTCCAGCTCCCGTTGAGAAGGTTACCTTGAGTGTCAAGTGGATCAACTGGTGTCGGTGTTCCGTCGTCACCACCATCTTCTCCACAGGATGATATAAGTAGTACTATTGTTAATGCAAAAAGATAAAATTTAAGGGAATTTAAATATTTCATAATAAGTGGTTTAATAAAAAGATTGATCAATATAATTATTTATTTAAAAAAATGAAAAATATTATGATCCAATTAAAGCAAATTATGAAATGAAGTTTTATAAAACTTAATTTCCAAGAATTTTTATGTCATCTACTTGGTATGTAGTTGTCTTCGATGGGTCTCCACCTGAGTACTTAAATCCTATCCTTATTTTTCCATTATATCCTGATAAATCAATGTCTCCAGAATCTGTGAATGAGCTTGCGTAACCACTTGAGGATCCATCGGCTAGAGTAGCATCTAATTTTTCCCAGTTGGCAGATGATAAATTATTTCCAGTAAAATTATTTGAAATAAATACCTCTAGAGCTTGACCATTGTTATAAGCGTCCTTTGTTAGGAAGGTGAGCACCTCATTAGTGGATGCGTCTAAATCAATTTCAGGAGTTATAAGCCATACAATCATAGAAGATTCATTAGTGTTGTATGCTGAAATTTGAGCATATTTATTATTTGAATAGTCTCTGGCCTCCCATTTTTCAGTACCATTTGACTCACTAATATTATACCAATTTGAAAGAGATATATAAACATCGTATCCAGTATTGGAAATACCTTCAAAATCTTCAAAAAATATTGGTTCAGGCTCAGAGCATCTTGTGCCACTCATCTCACTAAAGACATCTGTATTTCTGAGAAGTAATTGTTTCTCATCGTAATAAGATGATGCAATGGCAGTAATTTTTCCTGATCCGTTAGGAGTTCTAGTATTGGCAAAAGTTGCAAATGTCCTTGTATATATAGAAAACTTATCGTTACAGTCAGTAATGGTTCTTGTTCCTGCAACTATTTGGTTAACGTCATCAGTAACGAACTGTACTCCTTCAACTTCAACTAAGACCGATTCATAATTTCCTGTCTTCAATTCATTTAGTGTTAACTTAATTGGGGTAGGCAGTGGAGCATTTTCCTCAATAAGTGTAACAATATTTTCTCCATCAATTTTTCCAGAGTAGTTGATGTCAGATACTTGTGAAACATTTGCAAAAGAACCCATCCTTGCATTTTTCACAAGAATTTTGAGTTTGTTTCCTTCCTTTACTCCTGAACTTACATTATTGTCAAACCTAACAACAATCCCACCAGTTTCATCCTGAATTATAATGTTTCTATCTGTGATATTTCCTGCAGATGGAGACATTGTCACAACTCCCTCAATGTAATAATTATCTTCAATTGTACCATCTGACTTACTTTTCATTGCACCTATACCCAGTCTGTTAATGGATGTTCTCGAGGAATTCATATTAATATCACTTTCTGTTCTGAGAAATAATTGGTAGTCGTTACCAAACCTAGTTAGCACTCCTCTAATTTTTCCATTTCCTGTTGGTAGTGGTGAACTTGCAAAATCAGCGTAGCTACTTGTTCTAACAATAAGTTCATATCCCAGTCCGTCAACAATAACCCTATTTGTTGCGCCACCTAAGTCTTTGTCTTGACTATAGTAATTTCCTCCAATTTCGTTATCCTTAAACTGTACACCATCTAGTTCAATAAGTGTGTGAAGATATTTATCAGAGATATCCGTAATAGATATTTTGTTAACTAGGTTTTCCTCATCAACAACTTCACAACTTCTCATTAAATAATCGCTAATTAAGATTTCAGGAATTCTACCTATCTGAGTATTATTATATAATTCACCTATTTCTAGGGCTCCAAAATCTACCTGTGTGTAGAGACCTTTGAGTTTGATATATACCTTCCTCCCTGGTTCAAATGCTGTATAATTATCATACCTATCAACTGATACGTTAAACCCTTTACCTTCAGAATCAACTAAAGAGATATTTTTATAAATATTTCCACCCTCATCCGAGGAAATCACATAACCAACTAAGATATCTTCATCATTATATTTCTTAGCATTACTTCCCGAAGCTTTAAATATTTCTCCTACAGATTTAGTTTGTGTAAGGTTTGGATCATTACATACTAATTCTGGGATAGAAAATTCATTGTCTTGAATACATGACGATAAAAAGAATATAATTAAAAGTTTGTAGTAGTTTTTCATTTCAAAGTTTTAAAATCTAAAGTAAATATTTATGTAGTATGTTCTTCCGTAGCCATACCAATACCTTGGACCAAAAATTCTTGATCCACTGTCAACGTCTTGTTTTAATAGCCTGTAGTTTGCATTTCTTGATTGTTCATAACCACCGCTTTTATATCTTCTGTCAAGTATATTATTAGCACTTACTATAACACCAATAAAATAGTCATCAATCTTCCAAGATTTTCCTCCAAATAAATTAACTAATAGGATATCACTAAATTTTTCTTGTTTTAAAAGACTTCTAGCTTCTAATTCATTTGCCTCGGGAAAAGGGAAACCATCAGGATCATCAGGATTAAGATAAAAATTATTTGTTCTAAGTATTGGTGATATATCAATATAGTTATTTGTTAGATAGTTTGCATTAGCACTTATCCACCAATATTTTGGGTCTCTATGCTCCAATCCAATGGAGTAACCTCTCTGCGGTGTACCTGGGACCTTATAATTTTTTATGTATGTTGTGCCATAATTAGCTACACCACTAATATCATCAGAAGTTAGGTATAGGTTTGGATTGTTTGTGTAAATGTACTCACCAAATGCCACTCCAGAAGTCATCTTCAGTGTACTGGTTAATTGTGATTCAATCCCAAGCTCTAAACCGTAATGATCTCTATTAGAGCCACTCATTATTTCAGACACAAAATCCGAACTTTCTTCTAGACCGGATAAACCTTGAGCAAAAAAGAACGAAATCTCATTCATGTCTCTAAACTGAGTATAATATCCCGATAATTTTAGTTTAATAGGATTGATATTCATATTGTAAGAACTTTCAATAGAATATATTTTTTCTGACCCAAGGCCCTCAACAAAATTATGGTTTTCTCTAGAGTTTGAAAATGAATTTCTTATTGTTGGTGCCCTTGAAATATAAGCTCCGTTCAGGTTAAAAATATGCCTCCCAGTTAGTTTATACTCAATTCCAATTTTTCCGCTACCATCAATAAACTTCTTTTTTATACCCTTTCCGAATGAGTTTTCTGGGTAAACTCCATTTTTATATTCTCCCTCTCTCTGTATTGTTTGATATGTTATCTTGGGGCTGAGAACAAAAGAGAACTTATTGAGATTATACCTTACCATAGAAAAAAGGTTCACATTTTCAGAGAAGACATTAAAATTATACTTGAATTTTTCGTTTTTGTAAATTATCCTATTAGGATTATTTAAATCATTTTGAGCTTCATTTCCTTGCCTATAACTATCTACATCAACATAATAATCACCACCTAACATATCAAGGGTATATGCAAAACTTTTTGAGATAAGTCTTTTTGCGTTGAGGCCAACTTTAAGTTCTAAATTTTCATTTATTTCATAATCTAGCACTGAGTTGAATTGAATTATATTATCATCAACCCTATCCTCGTATATCATGTAAATACTTTTATTATTAGAATCTTTTATCATATTAGATGAATACATAAAATTCCAGTCTAGCTGGTTATAATTAGATAATGATGTAAATTTTTGTAGTGAGTACTCACTGAGTTCGGGTCTGTCATTAAAGTTTCTTAAATAATAGCTAGGTAATTTTCTGTAATAGGTAGGATCTGGATTTGGTCCATTTGAGTAATTAATTCTACTGTTACCTATTAAACCAAATTGGTTAAGAATACTCGTCTCTACATTTAATTTATCATTAACTTTCCAGTAATGCGTTAGTAAAAATATAGGCTCTGAAAGTCTTTTAACTCTAGAATTTCTTCTTTTTCCATCTTGCCATCCCCAGTATGAGTTGTAATTTGGTGTCTGCAGGTTATAAACTTCATCAGTACTTGCTGATGACTTGCCTCTTCGATTACTTGCATATATACCTACCAAATTAATGCTGTGGTTATCGTTAATTTTATTTTCTAAAGACAGGAAGAAGGAGTTAGCGTCATAGAAAGTACCATTGAAGTGACCTTCCTCTGCCCACCTTCTGCTTGCAGATATTGTGTAATACCAATTCCTGATATTAGATGTGTATGTTGCTATTACTCTATTTGTATAACTTGTATTTGTTTGAGAGTATGATATTTTAAAACCTTTTTGGTACTGAGAGGATCTGAGAATAAAATTTGTTGAACCATTGATTCCAACAAAACTGGAATTTGCAACTTCAAGACCATTAGAATATTCTCTATTTCTCAAAACATCATTTAAACCTCCCCAATTACTCCACTGTGGTCTTCCATCATAAATTTTATTCATTTCAACACCATTCATTAAAACTTTATTATTTCTTGAGTCATAGCCCCTTTGCCTGAATCGTGCTATACCAAATTGATATGCAGCAATACTTTGAAAAACATCGTTATATGAGCTTAGTAGTCCTGATGAGAAATCACTACTGTTATTGTCATCGCTTAAATCGAGATCGGATAACGAAATAATTCCAGATTCAAGATCGGAATCTATTAAATCAGGCTCCATCTTAATGATAAAGTCATCAGTATTATTTCTATTGATTTCTATTGATTTTTTTTCGTAACCAGAAATGGTCATATGTATAACACTTATATTTTCACCACTAAATTCAAAAAGACCTTCGTTATCTGATTGAGTAGTTTTATTATTAAATTCAATTTTAACACCAGACAATGGTTTACCAGTAAGAGCATCTATAATTTTACCTTTAAAATTCTGAGAGAAAACAGAAGTATTTATTAGAAGAAGGACCGATAAAAAAACTTTATACATATTAGCTCGAAATTAATACTTATTAACTAAATAAATATTATTTTAGGTTATAAGATTTAAAGATATTTTATGCTTAAAAAATATTTGGTTTTAATTTTATTTTTATCAGTTAATTTTCAACTTTTTTCAGAACAGAAAAAGTATAGAATTCATACTCTAGCCTTCTACAATGTTGAAAATTTGTTCGATACTATTAACGATGTCAATAAGAATGATGAGGCAAGCCCAATTATGGAGATGAATTATAATAGGTCTAAAGTATACAAAAAAAAATTACTTAATACTTCAAAGGTTATATCTGGAATTGGTCTTGATGAAACCAAAAATTTGCCTACAATTGTTGGGTTATGTGAAGTTGAAAATAGAAAAGTAATAGAAGATTTAATATCTACTGAAGCGCTAAAAAGTGGAAACTACGGTATATCTCATTTTGACTCTCCGGATGAGAGAGGGATTGATGTTGCATTAATTTTTCGAAAATCTTTTTTTAAAGTTATTGACGAAAAAAGTATGTATCTCAATATATATGATAAGACAAGAAATAGGCAAGATTATACTAGAGATCAATTAGTTGTAAAGGGAGAGTTGGAAGGAGATATAATTTATATTATAGTAAATCATTGGCCATCTAGATCAGGGGGAGAGTCAAGATCAAGACCCCTCAGAAATAAGGCAGCAGAGTTAAATAAATTTATTATTGACTCAATTCAGAATATTGATAGAAAAGCAAAAATTATAACTATGGGAGATTTTAATGATGACCCAACTAATGAGAGCATAAAAAAAATTTTAAATGCAAATAATTCGAAAGATGATACTAAAATAAATGAGTTGTATAATCCAATGGAAGACATGCATAAAAAAGGAATGGGTACATTAGCCTATAGAGATAATTGGAACTTATTTGACCAAATATTATTAACGGGATCTTTTATAAATTCAAGTTATCAAACCTTCTCCTATTATCAATCTAAAATTTATGATAGAAAATTCCTTTTTAATCAATCTGGTAGATTTAAGGGTTACCCTTTCAGGAGTTTTGCTGGTGGAAGTTTCTTAGATGGCTACAGCGACCATTTACCTGTGTATATATTACTTATTAGAGAGCTTTAAAATTTACCTGATAATAAATACTCTGATTTTCGTTAAATTATTAATTAAATACGTATAGTTGATTAGTAAAATGGTAAAAAAATTCATATTTATTTCTTTAACGCTTTTTTATCTATTCTCTGATTTAAATGCTACTCACATAAGAGCTGGTGAAATAATTGCTAAGAGGATATCATCAACAAGTCTAACTTATGAATTTACAATCATAGGCTATACCGATACAGGATCAGAAGTTGAGTTTGGAGGTGGAAAGTTTGATTTTGGAGATGGAAATATCTTAGAAGTCCTTGATGAATCTGCATTATCAGCAAATAAAATACTGCTCGAGAATCAGGTTGCACTTAATCTGTTTAAAGTTATTCACACGTTTCAGGCCCCTGGGAGATATGTTGTAAGTTATTATGAGCAGAATAGGAACGATCAAATTGTAAATATGGAAAACTCTGTTGATACTCCATTTTTTATTGAAACAGAGATATTAATTGATCCATTATTTGGATTAAATAATACACCTGTGCTATTGATTCCTCCAATAGATAATGGTGTAGTTGGAATAAGATACATCCATAATCCTGGAGCATACGATCCGGATGGCGATAGTCTATCATATGAATTAGTTGTTCCGATGCAGGACGATGTTTTTGAAGTTACCAACTACAGATTTCCAAACTTTGAAGAGTTTTATGCAGAATATAATAAAGGAACTGAAGATGGTCTCGGACAACCTACGTTTACATTAGATTCTATCCTAGGAGATCTTATTTGGGATGCACCTGGATCTCAGGGTGAGTATAATTTTGCTTTTAGGGTTGTGGAGTGGAGGAAGGTTGGATCTGAATGGTTTAAACTTGGACACGTTACCAGAGACATGCAAGTATTTATACAAACCTCTAATAATGAGAGGCCTATTTTAGAGAGCTTAGATCCAATCTGTGTCGATGCTGGCACTCTGATACAGGATACTATCTTTGGTGAGGATCCTGATTTCAATAAGATAAAAATAGAAGCATTTGGTGGCCCTTTTGAGTTTATATCCTCTCCGGCTACTTTTTCTCCAAATCCACCTCAGTTTAAAGATTCTCCAAGTACAATGTTATTTGAATGGCAGACAAATTGCTCTCATGTTAGGGAGAGACCATACGATATACAGTTTAAGATAACAGACCAACCGAATTATGGGCCTAATTTGGTAGAGTTTTCAAATTGGCAGGTTCAAGTTGTTGCACCTGCACCCACTGGTCTTAACGTTACATTGCAGCCTGGGAGATCAGCTTTAGTTTCTTGGGATCAGTATAGTTGTGATAATGCAGATGAAATTCAAGTATGGAGAAGAATAGGTAGTTTTGAATATAATCCAGATAACTGTGAAATTGGCATTCCTGAGGGATCTGGTTATAAACTAATTGGTAGTGTTGAGGGTAATGAGGTTATATATAACGATAATGATGGTGGAAGCAAATTAGCACCTGGCTCCAAGTATTGTTATAGACTTGTTGCAGAATTCAAATTACCAGAGGGTGGAACTAGTTATGTTTCGGAGGAGGTTTGTGTTATAATTGAAGCAGATGCGCCAGTTGTAACTAATGTATCGGTTGAGAAAACAGATATATTAAATGGAGAAAATTTTATTTCATGGATACCCCCTCTAAAATTGGATACCCTTCTTTTCCCAAAACCTTTTAATTATAAGGTTAAAAGATACAATGATTATAGTTCTAATGATATACTTTTTGAGTCTAGTATTATTCCGGATACTTTTTTTATAGATAATTCCATTAATACAGATGAAAATATATTTAATTATAAGATTGAAGTATTCTCTCAAGAAGATACAATTCCTTTTGATACATCTTCGCACGCCTCAACAGTCCGCTTAGAATTAAATGGAACTCAAAATACAATCAATTTAAATTGGAATTTTGATGTGCCCTGGACTAACAGTTCATCATCATATCCAATGCATTATATATACAGAAATAATGTATCTGGTTATTCTGATGACGAATTTATTCTTATTGATTCTGTTAATGTTATAGTTAGTGGTTATAATTATTCAGATGATGGTGGATTTGAAGGAATTTCTCTTGATGATAATAAATTTTATTGCTACTATGTTATGACCTCGGGTACATATGAGAATAGCACATTACCTTTAAATATTTCTCTTGGAGATATGTTATTAAATAAATCCCAAAAAATATGTGCACAAACTAATGATCTAGTACCTCCTTGTCCACCAGTAAATTTTAAAATTTCTGATGATTATAATTGTGAAAATTATTTTTCCAATAAATCATGTAGTATTAAAGATTTTGAAAATAGAATTGAGTGGGAAATAGAGAACGATCCATGTGCTTCTGATAGTAGGTTTTATAATGTCTATTTCTCTGAGAATAATAATAGATTTAAAAAAATAGGTTCTGTAAATAACACATATTTTGAACATAAAAATTTGACCAACTTAAAAGGATACTACTACATTACTTCACTTGATAGATCAGGAAATGAAAGTATTCCTTCCGATACTATATCAAGAGATAATTGCCCTGTGTATATTTTACCAAATGTTTTTACTCCTAATGGTGATGGAAATAATGATTTCTTTACACCTTTTTACTCGGATGGATCTATTGTTGGGTTTGATTTTTCTAGGTGTCCAAGGTTTGTTAGATCAGTTAATATTTCAATTGTTGATAGGGCAGGAAATCAAGTTTTCACTTACGATTCTGATGAAGATCTTGTAAATGGTATTTTTATAAATTGGAATGGTAAGACCAAAGGAGGAAAAGATTTACCATCTGGTACATATTTTTATAATGCTAACGTTAGATTTGATGTATTAGATGAAAATGACCAAATTAAAGAAATAAAAGGATGGGTACAATTACTGAGATAAGCTCTAAGAAAATAATTTTTTTTGATGGGTATTGTAATTTGTGTAATTCGCAGGTTAACAATATTTTAAGTATCGACAAAAAAAATATTTTTCATTATTCTGCCTTATCCTCAAAATTTGCAATTAATTCACTAAAAGGTAAAATTGATAAAAAAAGTATAGGTAAGTCTATAGTTTTTCTTAATAATGGAAAAGTTTACACTAAATCTAAGGCTGTATTAATGATATTATCAGAGATAGGTGGTTTCTATTATTTATTTTCGTTTTTTAAGATATTTCCTAGTTTCATTTTAGATTTTTTCTATAATATAATAGCTAAAAACAGGTACACTTGGTTTGGAAAAAGTGATAACTGTTTTATTCCAAGTAAAGAAATAAGTTCTCGATTTATTAATGATTGAGTTTATTTCTTACTTTTGAAAAAAATAGTTATGAAGGCAGCATTATTTCCTGGGCAGGGATCACAGTTTGTTGGTATGGGAAAAGACCTATACGAATCAAATAAAGAAGCTAAAAAATTATTTAAAGAATCAAATAAAATTCTTGGTTTTGACATAACTGATGTAATGTTTAATGGTACTCCGGAGGAGTTAACTAAAACAGATATCACTCAACCATCGATTTTTATTCATTCTTATATTACTTTCTTAGTAAAAAACTTAAATAATATATCGGCATTTGCTGGCCATTCTCTTGGTGAATTTTCGGCTGTAGCATGTTCAGGTTCTCTTTCATTTCAAGAGTGTTTGAGACTTGTTTTAATTAGGGCTAGAGCAATGCAAAAAGCTTGTAAAAATGAGGATTCAACGATGGCTGCAGTATTAGGCTTAGATGATAAAGACGTTGATAGAATATGTGCTGATTATAATGATGTAGTTCCAGCAAATTATAATTGTCCTGGTCAGATTGTTATATCAGGATCAAAAATAGAGATTTTAGAAGCATGTGATTCTTTAAAAGAAAATGGTGCAAAGGCTATACCATTAAAAGTTGGTGGGGGATTTCATTCAAAATATATGCAGTCAGCAAAAATTGAGTTGGAATCTGCAGTAAATAATTCTAAAATTAGAATTCCATCAGCACCAATTTATCAAAATTTCAATGCAAAACCTTCTTCAATACCAGAAGAAATTAAATCTAATTTAGTAAATCAGTTAACCTCACCAGTTTTGTGGACTCAATCAGTGAATAATATGATTAGTAATAATATATCTACCTTTATTGAATGTGGTCCCGGAAGAGTATTGCAGGGTTTAGTTAAAAAGATAAATAGTAATGTAAATTTTGAATAAAAATAATAATAATATGAAGGGAATGCTCAAGGAAAATAGTTTAGAGGGTAAAGTTATTCTGGTCACTGGAGGAGGATCGGGTTTAGGTAAATCGATGGTAGAATACTTTTATGAACTTGGTGCAAATATTATTATTACTAGTAGAAGAGAAGACCTTCTAAATGATGTAGCCAAAAAAATTAATAAAAAACAGAATAGAAATAAGGTTTATCCAATTAGTTGTGATGTTAGGGAACCTGACCAAGTAAATAATGTTATAGAAAAATCCTTTCAAAAGTTTGGGAGTATTGATTGTCTAGTTAATAACGCAGCTGGAAATTTTATTAGTCCAACAGAGAGATTATCAACAAGAGCATTTGATGCAATAATTGATATTGTTCTTAAAGGCACAATAAACTTTACTTTAAATCTTGGAAAAAGATGGATTAAAAATAATGAATCAGGGAATGTGTTAAATATAGTAACAACATATTCTTGGACCGGTTCAGGCTATGTTGTTCCATCTGCATGTGCTAAAGCTGGCGTTCTAAGTATGACCCGCTCTCTAGCAGTAGAATGGGCCAAGTATAATATTAGATTAAATGCTGTAGCACCTGGACCTTTTCCAACAAAAGGAGCTTGGGATAGATTGCTCCCAGGAGATTTAAAGGATAAGTTTGATCCTGCAAAAAAAGTACCATTAGGTAGAGTTGGTGAACATCAAGAATTATCAAATTTATGTGCTTATCTAGTTTCTGATTTCTCATCCTATATAAATGGTGAGGTGGTTACTATTGATGGTGCTGAGTGGTTAAAGGGTGCTGGCCAATTTAATAATTTGGAAATGGTAACTAAAGAGATGTGGGACTTTTTTGAAATGATGAGAAAAAAAAGTTAGATGCCAAAATATAAACGTCATTTAGTTACTGCTGCACTTATATATGCAAATGGTCCAATCCATATCGGACACTTGGCAGGCTGTTACATACCATCCGATATATATGTTAGATATTTGAGGTCTAGAGGAGATGATGTTAAGTTTATCAGTGGTACTGATGAACATGGTGTACCTATTACTATAAAGGCAAGAGATGAAAAGAAAACTCCAAAAGAAATTGTCGATAAGTACTATGATCTAATAAAAAAATCTTTCGATGAGTTTGGTATAAGTTTTGATATCTTTTCAAGAACGTCTAGAGATATTCATCACAAGACGAGCTCTGAATTTTTTTTAAATCTTAATAAAAAGAAATCTTTTAGTGAAAAAATATCATCTCAATATTTCGATAGCAAAGAAAATCAATTCTTATCTGATCGGTATATTGTCGGTGAATGCCCATCTTGCTCAAGTCCGAATGCTTATGGTGATCAATGTGAGAAGTGTGGAAAAACATTGAGTCCATTAGAATTAAAAAATCCAACATCTGTATTAAGTGGAAATAAACCCATCTTAAAAGAAACAAAAAATTGGTATCTCCCAATGGATAAACTTCAAGAGAAAGTAGATAACTATATTAGCACAAAGAAAAACTGGAAAACAAATGTTTTAGGACAGTGTAGATCCTGGTTAAAAGAAGGTTTGAAACCAAGAGCAATGACTAGAGATCTAGACTGGGGAGTAAAAGTCCCTTTAGAAAATTCCGAAGGAAAGGTCTTGTATGTTTGGTTTGATGCACCAATTGGTTATATCACTGCGACTAAAGAGTTAGACAAGGACGGATGGGAAAAATATTGGAAAGATGATGACACAAATCTCGTCCATTTTATTGGAAAAGATAATATTGTTTTTCACTGTATTATTTTTCCTATGATGTTGATGGAACATGGTGATTATATTTTACCTACTAATGTTCCTGCAAATGAGTTTATGAATTTAGAGGGGGACAAGATTTCTACATCTAAAAATTGGGCAGTTTGGTTACATGAGTATTTAAAAGATTTTCCTGGTATGCAGGATGAATTGAGATATTGTTTGATTACAAATTTACCAGAAAATAAAGACAGTGATTTTACCTGGAAAGATTTCCAAGCAAAAAATAATAATGAGTTAGTAGCAATTCTAGGTAACTATGTTAATAGGGTATTTGTTTTGTGTAATAAATATTTTGATAGTAGAGTTCCAAAAGTATCGAGAAGAGAGATTGATGATAAATTATTCGAAGATTTATTTTCTCTGAAATCAAAAATAGAGGATTCTATGAAAAATTTTAAGTTTAGGGAATCAATGGGCTATGTTATGGATATAGCCAGATTAGGAAATAAATATTTGACTGATAATGAGCCATGGAAAAAGTATGTTGAGGATGAAGATTTTGTAAAAAAAATAATTTATAATTCAATACAGATTGTTGCAAACCTTGCAATTATTTGTGAACCATTCATTCCATTCACATCCTCTAAAATTTTTAAATTATTAAATAAAGAAAATACCCCTTGGAATAAAACTTCTGCCACATTAATTAGAGGTGGTCATATTATTAGTCAAAATGGTCATCTTTTTTCAAAAATTGATGATTCAAAAATTGATGATCAAATAAAAAAACTTAAATTGTCCATTGAAGTTAATAATAAAGTTATGCCTGAGAAAAAAACAATAGATTTTGATGATTTCCTGAAGGTAGATATTAGAGTTGGTACAGTTACCAATGCTGAAAATGTACCAAAATCAAATAAATTATTAAAATTATTAATTGATACAGGAGTTGATGAAAGGGTTATTCTAAGTGGAATATCAAAATATTATTCTCCTGAGGAAATTGTTGGAAAGAAGGTAATGGTACTAATAAATTTGAAGGCAAGAAAAATGATGGGTATTGAAAGTCAGGGTATGTTACTACTTGCTGAAGATTCTGATGGTAAGTTAAGTTTAATGCAACCAGATTCTGATATAAGTAATGGAGCTGTAGTAGCTTAATTAAATTTATTCATTGTTCTGTCTGTACCATTTATAATAATTTCAAGAATTATATCAGCACATTGAATTTTAAGTAATTCAATTTCACTTAACTCACTATTTGAGAACTTGCTTAAAACATATTCGGATTGGTACCCAGGCCTGAAGTTATTATCTATACCAAATCTTAATCTTATATAATTTGTAGTATTTAAGCTTTGATTGATACTTTTTAATCCATTGTGACCGCCATCTGATCCACTTTTCTTAATTCTAATCTTTCCAAAGGGTAAGGATAAGTCATCAAGTAAGACGATTAGATTCTCATTTTTTATTTTAAGTTTATTCAACCAATAATTTACTGCTTTACCACTATTATTTACAAAGTTAGATGGTTTTATCAGATGAATATTTCTTGTCTTATATTTAAAAGAACAATATTCAGCTTGCTTATCAATATTAAATTTTAATTCAAATTTTTCTGCAATTTGATCTATGATACTAAATCCGATGTTATGTCTTGTCTGCTCGTATTCTGGTCCAACATTTCCGAGTCCAACTATAAGATATTTCATAAATCAAAAGTTTAGCATAATAAATTTATACTAAACTTTCGATTAAAAATAATTAAAAAGTATAACTAGTCTTTTTGTTCTTCTTTAGAATCTCCTGATTCTTTATTATCACCATCCTTCTTAGAATCTTCAGGCTTTCCTTCACCTCCTTCTTGAACTTCTCCCTCTGTACCTTCTTCACCTTCAGTTTCTTCTTCCTCTTCCTCAACCTCAATTTTGACTCTTGGTATATTAACAGATACCACACTAACTAATGGACTATTTAAAATATCGTAGTCTTCACTTAACAATTCCTCTACTTTGATACTTTTACCAAGTTCTAAGCCACTAATATCTACTTCTACGAATGATGGCATGTTCTTAGGATATGCCATAAGAGAAAGCTTTCTAATTCTCATTAAAATTTTACCACCTTGTTGAACTCCTGGTGAGTCACCAATGATCTTAACTGGTATTTCCATTTTAATCTTCTTATCATCTTTAAGTTGTAAGAAATCAGCGTGTAAAATAATCTCACTAACTGGATGAAATTGAATATCTTGAAGTATTGCATCAATTTCTTGTCCTTCAATATTCAGTTTAACAAAATTTGCTCCTGGTGTGTAGACTAAGTCTCTAAAAAGAATCATTGGTGCATGGAAATGAATTTGTTCATCTCCACCATAAATTACACATGGGACGTTACCGTCCTCTCTTAATTTTTTGGAATCTTTTTTACCAAGATTTGCTCTTTTATACCCTATAATCTCAATTGTTTCCATATAATTTAATTTATCTATTTATAAAAAGTGAGCTAGTAGATTCATTATCATGAATTTTTCTAATAGCTTTTGCAATTAATCCTGCAATGGATAACACTTTTATTCTTTTATTCCTAAACTTTAGAGGAATACTATCTGTTACAACTAATTCAGTTAGTGCAGAATTATTCAGATTTTCTTCTGCATTTCCACTCAAGACAGGGTGAGTAATAATTGCCCTAACAGATTTAGCTCCTTTTTCCATTAATACTTTAGATGACATAGCAATTGTACCACCAGTATCAATTAAATCATCAATTATAATTACATCTCTATCTTTAACTTCACCAATCACTTGAACACTTTTTACCTCGTTTGCCTTTTCTCTGGTTTTATCGCATATAACAAAATCACAATCAAAGTATTTAGCATAGTCTCTTACTCTTTCAGTTCCACCTGCATCAGGAGATGCAAATATTACATTATCAAGTTTTAATGACTTAACATATGGTACAAAAACTGAACTACCGTTTAAGTGGTCTAATGGTATATCAAAAAATCCCTGAATCTGACCCGCATGAAGATCACAAGATACGATTCTAGATGCCCCTGAAGCAGTCAATAGATTTGCCATTAATTTAGCAGAAACTGCAATTCTTGGCTTATCTTTTCTATCTTGTCTTGCATAGCCATAATACGGAATAACAACATTAACATATTTAGCACTCGCTCTTTTTGCTGCATCTATCATTAAAAATAATTCCATGATATTATCAGAACTGTCTACCGTTGATTGAACAATATAGACATCAGAGCCTCTAACTGTTTCGGTATATCTATAACTTAATTCACCGTCACTAAATTTACCAAGTTTTCCTTGTCCTAAATTCTTACCAAAACTTGAAGCAATTTTTTTGGCGAGTTCATTTGATCCTGTTCCTGAAAATATTTTAACTGTACTTGTACTCATATTAAAAATTTGTTGGCTCACTAGGGCTCGAACCTAGACTCTTCTGGACCAAAACCAGACGTGTTACCAGTTACACCATGAGCCAATGCAATGGCCTACAAAAGTAGATTTAATTTTTTAATTTTTAAAAATTAAATTATGCATTTTCCTCAAGCCATTTTCGAGCATTAATAAAAGGCATAATCCATGGAGATATTTCATCCTTTCTTTGGGAATCATAATGAGCCCAATTCCATGGGAATATTGTTCTTTCAAGATGCGGCATCATAGCTAAATGACGACCATCCTCAGAACATACTGCAGCAGTAGATTGATCAGATCCATTTGGATTTGCAGGATAATCCTCATAATGAAACTTTGCAGCTATTTCTATATTATTATTTTTCAGATCAAATCTTCCCTCACCATGAGCTGACCAAATTCCCAGAGTGGATCCGGACATATTCTTTAGCATAATAGAATTGGTGTCCATTATATCAATGCTTGTAAAAACACATTCAAATTTATTTGAGCTGTTATACTTCATCTTAGGATGATTTTCATGCAGGTTAGGGTATATCAGATCTAATTCCATCATTAACTGACAACCATTACATACTCCTAAACTTAATGTATTTTCTCTCTCATAAAATGATTTTATCGAATGGTTTGCTTTTTTATTAAATTTAAATGCACCAGCCCATCCTTTAGCTGAACCTAAAACATCTGAATTAGAAAATCCCCCTGGAAAAACAATCATATTAACGTCTTCTAAATTTTCTCTTCCAGAAATAAGATCAGTCATGTGAACATCTTTTACTTTGAATCCAGATATATGAAGCATGTAAGCCATTTCTCTTTCGCTATTTATTCCCTTTTCACGTATCACTGCAGCCCTAATATCTTTCTTGAAATTAATAATTGGCATTTTTCCTGAAAAGTTATTAGGAAATGAATATGCAAGGGGTTGATTTTTATAATTTAAAAATCTCTCTTTACTTTTATTGTTTTCAGTCTGTTCTTTATCTAATAAGTATGAGGTTTTGTACCATGTATCTCTAAAGTCGTCAATATCAATTTCAATTTTGGTTTTATCTTTATTAATTAACAACTTTCTTTTATTAATTACGCTTCCTAAATCAATAAAATTGATATTCTTTTGTGTAAGATAGTTTGTTGTCTCTTCATGCACTTGTAAAATAATTCCTGGAGATTCATTGAATAAAATATCGATGATATTTGATTCATTTATTTTGTCGAGATTAATTTTAATTCCATGTGATTTATTGGGAAAGTTCATTTCTAATAAAGAAGTGATCAAACCACCTGAGGAAATATCATGACCAGATAAAATTTTATTTTCCTTTATTAACTTCTGGACAACTGAAAAAATTCTTAATATTTTATTATGATCGATTGTTTCAATTACTTTATTACCTACACAATTGAAAGTCTGGTAGAATGCGGATCCAGCAAGATTAAATCCCTCAGATAAATTAATATATATAAGCTTTGAATTTAAATTTTTTATAAGTTTAGGTTTAACAACTTTATTAATATTCTCAACTTCTGATACAGCGGATATAATAACTGTTCCAGGAGATAATACTTTTTCTCCATTAGGATATTTCTGAGTCATAGATAGGGAATCTTTTCCAGTTGGAATATTCATACCCAAACTGATTGCAAAATCACTTAATGATTTTACTGCGTTATATAGTCTTGTGTTTTCACCTAGATTATTAGCCGGCCACATCCAGTTAGCACTTAAAGATATATCATTAATTGATTTACTTGGTGCCCAAATTATATTGGTTAAGGCTTTTAATAATGAATATTTTGCTCCAATTTTTTCATTTACTAAAGATGTAACTGGAGCAAATCCAAGAGAGGTTGCAATACCTTTGTTAGATTTGAAATCAAGTGCCATTACTCCTAAATTATTTAGTGGTAATTGAATTTCACCAAGAGTTTGCTGAAGAGCAACTTTTCCTGTGACACACCTATCTACTTTATTTGTAAGCCAATCTTTGCAAGCTACAGATTCTAGTGATAAAACATTTTCTAAATATTTGATAATAAGATCTTTATTGTATACTGGTTCTTTAAAATTATTTTCAACTGATTTATCAGTTATAATTGTTTTTGGAGAGGATCCAAAAAAATCTTTGAGGCTTAAGTCAATCGGATTTAGTTTGTTTTTACCCTTAAAAACTAACTTTTTGTTTTCTTTGACTTTTCCTACTAAATATATTGGTGCTCTTTCTCTTTTTGCAATATTTAAAACCTTTTCAAAATCTTTTTCTTTAATGATAATTCCCATTCTTTCCTGAGACTCATTTCCAATAATTTCTTTTTCAGAAAGGGTTGGATCACCAATGGGTAATTTATGAATATCAATTTCGCCACCTGTGTCTTCTAATAATTCGGATAAACAATTCAAATGTCCTCCTGCTCCATGATCATGGATTGATAATATTGGATTTTCAATTTCTTCTGAAAGAGCTCTAATAACATTTGCTACTCTTTTTTGCATTTCAGGGTTTGATCTTTGAACTGCATTTAATTCTATTTTATTTTTTAATTCTCCTGTATTTACTGATGAGACAGAGCTTCCTCCCATTCCAATTCTATAATTGTCACCACCCATAACAACCACGAGATCACCTTCAGATATTTTCTTTTTTTTTGTTTCTTTTTCTTTACCATATCCTACACCACCAGCTAACATAATAACTTTATCATAACCGTATGATAATTCTTTTTCGTTGTGCTCAAAAGTTAATAAACTACCACATATCAACGGTTGTCCAAACTTATTACCATAATCGCTTGCCCCATTTGAAGCTTTAATTAATATATCTTTCGGATGTTGGTATAGCCACTTTTTTTTAATTTGATTTTTTTCCCATTTTTTAGATTTCGTAGTTCTTGGGTAGGATGTCATATAAACTGCTGTTCCTGCAAGTGGAATACTTGCTTGACCTCCAGCCATCCTATCTCTTATTTCACCACCTGATCCAGTAGCGGCACCACTAAAAGGCTCAACGGTAGTCGGAAAATTATGTGTTTCAGCTTTCATAGAGATAGAGGATAAAATCTCACTTGAATAATAAAAGTCAGATGACTCCTTATTCTTTGTTGTAAACATTTCAATTTTTGGTCCCTTTATGAAGGCAACATTATCCTTATAAGCTGAGATCAAATTTTTTGAATTTGATTTTGAAGTAGATTTTATCATTTCAAAGAGAGATTTATCCCTTTTCCTATCGTTTATGATAAATTCTCCATTGAAAATTTTATGTCTACAGTGTTCAGAATTTACTTGAGAGAAGCCAAAAACTTCACTATCTGTGAGTTTTCTACCAAGATTTTGGCTAATACTATCGAGATACTCAATTTCTTCCTCACTTAATGCTAATCCTTCGTCCTTATTAAAATTTTTAATGTTATCAATGTATAAGATAGATTGAGGTTTAATATCCACTTTAAAAATATCTTGTCCAGGGTTAATAAATTTTGATTCTAGCATCTCATCAAAATCTTTTTTGTCTTTACTTAGTTTTTCTATCCTATTTACAGAATTAATCCCAACATTTTTGCATATTTCAACAGCATTTGTGCTCCAAGGTGTAGTCATCTCTTTCCTTGGACCTATAAAAATGCCTTCTAAACTTTTATTTATTAGATACTTTGATTGATTAAGAAGCCACGATAGTTTATCTATATCATCTTCTTGAAACTTCTTCTTATGGTCAATTGCGTAGAAATTATTAGAATTTTTAAAAAATGATATCATTATTATTAGTAATGGACAAAAATAATTTTTTTTTAAACATAATCTACTTGATCACAAAAAAATGAATTGATTTAAAACATTTTAAATAATATTGCGTTGGAAACTGTAAGAAATTCAAAAGTTTCCTTAGTTTATATGGATTTAAAAGTAAATATTATTGAAAAAGCAGATACCCTTTTTAGAAGGTATGGTATCAGAGGAGTTACGGTTGATGATATTTGTTCGGATTGTGGAATTTCTAAGAAAACAATCTATAAATATTATAAAGATAAACACACCATTGCTAATAAATCAATTGAGTATCACCACAATAATCTACATCTTGAAATTCAAGAAATAATTAAAAAATCATCTAACTCTATTGAAACATTTTTTAAAATCTCAAAACATTTTAGAAATTCTTTAAATGATATGACACCTTTATTCATTCACGATCTTAAAAAATATCACCCTGACTTATATAAAATCACACAAGAATATAAAGAAAGATTATTTGAAAAAACCCTTCAAAATGTCATTTCAAATGGAAAAAATGAAGGTCTTATTAGAAAAGAAATTAATGAAATAATAGTATCAAAGTTAAGAATTGAAATGATTGAGATAGGTTTTAACCAAGATGTATTTCCTCTAAAGAACTATAACTTCAGAGACATTCAGTATATATCTTTTGATCTTTTTATTAGAGGTATCGTTACTGAGAAAGGATTAATGAATTATGAACAAATTTTAAATCAAAAAATAAAATGAAGAATCTTCTTGTTATGGTATTTTTTTCGTTTCCAATTTTGTGTTTTGCTCAAAAAACAAGTCTTACATTGGAAGATTGTATAGAACTCGCAATTGAAAATAATGAAAACTTAAGAAATGCTTACCTCGAAGAAAAAATTTCAAAAGCATTAAACAAAGAATATCTTTCAATTGGATTTCCCCAAATAAATTTCGATGGAGGACTTCAGTACAATCATGAGGTACAAAAAAGTTTGATAGACATAAGCAGATTTATGCCCGGTGTTCCAGAGGGAACAGAGCAGGAAGTCCAATTTGGTCAGACTTATGATGGTAGAATGGATTTATATGTAAGTCAAATGATATTTAACGGATCTTACTTTGTTGGATTATCTGCAGCAAAAGAGTTAATTAAATTATCTAAAAAGGTAACTAAAAGTAATATTATCGATATACACGAAACTGTACAGAAAGCATATTATACGACACTAAATACGAAATCAAGAGTTGATTTGGTCAATGATAATTTAGAAAGATTATCTAAGTTATTAGATCAAACAAAAGAATTATATAAGAACGGTTTTGTTGAAAAATTAGATGTAGATAGGATTACTGTATCTTATAATAATTTACTTAGTGAAAAGGTTAAGGCAGATAGGTTATATTCATTAAGTAAATCAGTACTTAAATTCCAGATTGGATTGTCCATTGAAGATAAAATTGAATTAGATGGGGTTCTTACAGATGAAATCATATCAGATTTTAATTATGATTTAAATGATTTTGATTACTCTAATAGAATTGAATACTCAATACTTCAAAGTGACAGAAACCTTAAATTTTACGATTTAAAAAATAATAGGTCTCAATTTTTACCTCAGGTCTACGCAAATTATAATTATGGGTTTAACACATCAACATCCATGGGAAATCTTTTTTTTGAAACTGACCGATGGAAAAAATTTGGAACTCTTGGTCTTAAAGTTGTTATTCCAATTTTTGATGGACTTCTAAAAAGAAGTAAGGTTAATCAATCAAAGTATAAAATAGAGCAGGTAGAGAATCAAATTATGTTTTTAGAGAGATCAATTAATCTCCAAATTAACCAATCTGTTGCAAATTTTGAAAATTCGAAGGAGTCTCTTGAGATTACTAGGAAAAATTTAAAACTGGCAAATGATGTTTACATACTGACAGAAAAAAAATATAAAGAAGGTGTTGGTTCAAATCTTGAAATAATTGATTCTAATAATTCTTTAAAAATTGCACAAAATCAATACTTTAATGCACTATATGAATGTATACTAGCATCCATTGACATAAAAAAAACACTGGGAATACTTAAAAACTAATGAATATGAAAAAATTTTTAATTGTAATACTAACTTTTATTGTATCATGTACTAATGATACACTCGATAGTAAAAAGAAGAGAGTTGATGAGTTAAAAAACTCATTAGTTGAAATATATTCTGAAATCGATATGTTAGAGGAGGAAATTTCAATTATTGATTCAACATTTGGAGGAAAAAATTATGAATTGGTCACAACAATTGAGCCATCATCAAAAGAGTTTATCCATGAAATTAATTTAAGAGGAAATGTTGTGTCAATGATGAATATCATGATTGTTTCAGAGGTAATTGGCAAATACAAAAGGATATTTGTGAAAGATGGACAATTTGTAAAAAAAGGTGATGTACTAGCAACAATAAATTCTGACGTTATTGACATAAACCTTAAAGAAATAGAAACTAATTTAATATTATTAAAAACTATTTATGACAGACAATCAAATTTGTGGGATAATAAAATTGGATCAGAAATTGATTACTTAAGAGCTAAATCAAATTACGAATCTATTAAGAGTAGGTTTGAAGCGACAAAAAGACAAATCGCAAAATTTAAAATAACTGCTCCTTTCTCTGGAATTATAGAATCAACCAGTGCTAGGATGGGAGAAATGTCTTCGCCAGGTGTCCCAGCTTTTAGCATATATAATGAAAATGATTCTTACATTGAGATTGATGTTTCTGAAAATTATGGTAATTCCTTTAAAGTAGGAGATAATGCTAAGTTAATTCTTGAAAATGATTCAGTTATTGTAACCTCAATTTTGTCTGTTGGTCAAGTTATTAATCCGATAAATAGAACTTTTAAGATAGGAGTTGAAATACCTTTTGATTTAAAGGAGTCATTAAAACCAAATCAGATAATTAATCTTAAACTTATTGATTATCGTAACGAAAACTCAATATCAATACCATCTAACATAATTTATTCAGATGAAAGAGGGAATTATATATTTATTATTGATGAATTTGATGGCGAAAATGTTGCTAGAAAAATCCCTATTTTAATTGGAAAATCATCAAATTATATGACAGAAGTACTTTCTGGCTTATTGGGCAAAGAACAAGTAATAGATAAAGGTTCTTCTAATGTTGTTGATGGTTCCTACGTGAAAATGAGGTAAAAATAATATATGAAAAAATTTAAAGAAGATAATGTAATTAGACAGTTTGGTCTATCAAACTTTTCTCTAAGGAATAGGATTACTATTGTCCTTTTGCTTATAATGCTTGTTATTCTTGGCGTCGGAGCATATAATAATTTACCTAAAGAAAGTTATCCCGAGGTCGAACAATCTTCTGTATATGTGGGAACTCCTTATCCAGGTAATTCACCATCAGACATAGAAAATTTGATAACAAGACCAATAGAGAAGGAATTGAATTCTATTTCTGAAATTAAGGAAATAAGGTCAAATTCTATTCAAGGGTATTCTACTATTGTTGCAGAATTCCAGTCAGGAACCGAAATTGAATTTGCTAAGTCAAAAGTTAAGGATGCTGTCGACAAGGCAAAAATTGATCTTCCGTCAGATTTACCAAGAGAGTCAAGCATTTATGAAGTTAGTTTTTCTGATTTTCCAGTAATGAGTGTTACACTTTCAGGAAAGTACTCAATAGATAAACTAGAGGGATTTGCAGAAATTTTAAAAGATGAACTTGAAAATATTTCCGATGTATCTAAAGTTAATATTGCAGGTGTTGAAGATAGAGAAGTTTCAATTAATGTTAACCCATTCGAACTAGAAGCTAGAAACCTATCATTTATGGATATTGAAAATGCAATACTCTATGAAAATATTACAGTCTCAGGTGGAAATTTATTATCAGACAATATAAGAAGATCGGTAAGAATTCAGGGTGAATTTAAATCAATCGAAGATTTTGAAAATATTATTGTATCATCAAAAAATAATAAGATTGTATTCCTTAAAGATATTGCAAGAATAAATTTTGGATATAAAGAAATTGAAAGTTATACAAGACTTTCAGGAAAACCCGTTGTTTCGGTTGATGTTTCCAAAAGATCAGGAACCAATCTATTACTACTAAATGATAAAGTGAATGATGCCATTGAAATAATCAAAGGTCAGATTCCAGACGATGTAAGTATTATTATTGTAAATAACCAGTCTCAAAACACAAAAGAACAAGTCAGCACATTGGAAAATAGTATTTTTAGTGGTGTTATTTTAGTTGTTCTAGTCTTAATGTTTTTTCTAGGAGTAAGAAATGCTCTATTTGTTGGGTTATCAATACCTCTATCGATGTGTATTTCTTTTTTAGTATTTCAAATTTTTGGAATAACTGTAAATATGATGATTCTTTTTTCTTTAGTGATTTCATTAGGATTATTGGTTGACAATGGTATTGTTGTTACTGAAAATATTTATAGATTCCTTGAAAAAGGATATTCAAGGATTGAGGCGACAAAGTTAGGTATTGGAGAGATCGCAATGCCTATAATAACATCCACAGCTACAACTCTTGCTGTTTTTGTTCCCTTAGCATTTTGGCCTGGCCTAACAGGTAAATTCATGAGTTTCTTACCTATAGGTATAATTGTTACTTTACTTTCTTCTTTGTTTGTAGCACTTGTGATTAATCCAGTTATGATCTCTTACCTTATGAAAATCGAGGACAATAGAGAAAAAGATGGAAAAAAATATATAAGAAATTCCTCTTTTCTTATAGTTAGTGCCATTCCATTTTTATTGTTTAAGGTATATTGGGTTGGTAATATATTGATTTTTATATCCATTTTTATTCTTTCAAACTATTATGTATTTGTTCCATTATCAAAAGTATTCCGAGAGAAGTATCTAAAAGCATTAGAATTTAGGTACAGTAATTTGTTAGGATTTCTTTTAGGTGGGAAAAGACCATATCTAGTAATTCTAACATCAGTAATACTTCTATTTGGAACATATCAGTTAAATCAACTATTTCCGCCTAAGGTTTTATTTTTTCCTGAAAACAGACCCAATTATATAAATATTTATGTTGAGTTACCTGTTGGATCTGACATTGAAGAAACTAATAAATTCGTTAAAATTTTAGAGGAAGAGGTTAATGAAATTTTATTTGAGTTTAATGAAATAATTGAAAGTGTAGTTACATATGTAGGTAAAAGAACATTAAATGAAAATGATCCATCTGCTTTATCAATGAGAGATTCACCTAACAGGGCAAGAATTAATATTAATTTTTATGAATTTGAGAGAAGAAATGGAATAAATACAATTAATGTTCTAGAGAAATTAAGATCGGATGTAAGTAATTACCCAGGAGTTAGTATCACATTTGGAAAAGATAGAAAAGGTCCTCCTGTTGGTGGTGAAATTAGTATTGAGGTTAGAGGACCAGATTTCAATAAATTAATATCTGAAGTTGAGAAAATTAGAAAATACATAAACGATTCTAGTATACCTGGTATAGAAAAGCTAGTTTTTGATCTTTCTACCAGAAAACCTGAATTACTTGTAGATTTTGATAGAGATAAGTTGAGAAGATATGGTTTATCAACTGCAATGCTTGCTAATGAGTTAAGGACATCACTATTTGGCAAAGAAATATCAAAATATAAAATTGGAGAGGACGACTATGAAGTTCAACTAAGATTGGATGATAAATATAGATATGATATTAATGCGCTAATGAATAAGAATATCACCTTTAGAAATCAGTCAAATGGGAGAACATATCAAGTACCAATTAGCTCTTTTTCTGAGATGAAAATGTCAAATACTTTCAGTTCCATTAAGAGAAAAGATCTTGATAAAGTAATAACCATATCATCAAACGTTATCTCTGGTTATAATCCTACTAAGGTGAACTCCAAAATTGATATGATACTAAAGAGTTATCCATTTCCTTCAGGATACAACTACAAATTTGGTGGTGAACAACAAGAACAAGAAGAGGAAATGGCATTTTTATCTAATGCGTTTATGATTGCTCTTTTTCTTGTTTTTATAATTATTGTTGCACAGTTTAATAAGATAGTTACTCCTTTGATAATAATGTCATCAATTATACTTAGTACTATCGGTGTTTTTCTAGGCCTGCTTATTTTCGATATGGATTTTGTTGTAGTAATGACGATGATTGGAGTTATTTCACTGATAGGTATTGTTGTTAATAATGCAATAGTTTTGATAGATTTTATAGAATTAAATAGGAAAAGAAAGCTAATTAATAAAAAATCTAATTTAGACCTTTCGGATATAATTGAATGTATATCTGAAGCTGGAAAGACTAGACTAAGGCCCGTTATTCTCACTGCATTGACCACAATTCTTGGATTGATGCCACTAGCAATTGGAATGAATTTTGATTTTGTTAATTTTTTTAAATCTTATGAAGTCAGCTTTTATTTAGGTGGTGATAATATGGTATTTTTTGGTCCAATTGCTTGGGCAATCATATTTGGATTAACATTTGCTACATTTTTAACATTATTAGTTATTCCTTCTATGTACCTTATTCAAGTTAGATTAAATAGATTTTTAGGTTTTTCTAAATAGATGGAAAGAATACTATTTTTATTTTTCTTTACTTTAATCTCTGTCCTTTTAGATGTTTACTTTTCTAAAGTGATATCAAAGTATAGCTTTTTTAAAAAGCATATAACTATAAAAATTTTATACTGGTCATTTACAGTTATAACAGTAATAAATTTAATTATTTATTCATTGAGTATCAATCTAGATTATTATTCAAAAACTATTTTATTCAATTTAGTCCTTGGCAATTTTATTTCGAAATTAGTTGCATTACCCTTTCTTTTAATAGATGATCTAAGAAGAATTCTAATCTATTTTTTTAGCAATAAAAATAAAAAAGTAAATGAAGGTGGCATTCCAAGATCAAAATTTTTGAGTCTTTCAGCATCTTTAGCATATGGATTACCAATTACAACTCTGACTTATGGTATCATATCTAACAATGTTTATGATTATAGAGTAAGGAAAAAAGAAATCTATTTTGATAGATTACCAAAGTCATTTGATGGAATTAAAATTTGTCATATTTCTGATTTACATATTGGAAGTCTAAGAAATAGATTAGCTGCTACAGGAGGAATTGATTTAATATCTCAACAAAAAGCTGATATAATTTTTTTTACCGGTGATCTTGTTAATGATAAAGCGAATGAGCTTAATGGCTGGGGGAATGATTTAGGAAGAATTACAGCTCCTCTAGGAGTCTATTCGGTTTTAGGAAATCATGATTATGGTGAATATGTTTCATGGAAGGATAATAAAGAGAAAACAAATAATTTTTCAGAAATTTTATCAGCTCATAAAGAGTTTGGTTGGAACTTATTAATGAACCAAAATACTTCTGTATCCGTTGGCTCTGAAAAAATTAATATTTTAGGAGTTGAAAACTGGGCGTCTTCTAGATTTCAACAATATGGTAAGTTAGATTTAACATATGCTGGGCTTAGTTATGATGATTTTAAAATATTACTTTCTCACAATCCAAGTCATTGGAATGCTCAAGTTACTAATCAATATAAAGATATCGATTTAACATTATCTGGACATACCCACGGTTTGCAGTATGGTATTGAAATTGGAGATTTAAGGTGGAGCCCCTCAAAATTTGCGTATAAACAATGGGCAGATTTATATAAACTTAATAATCAGCAGATTTATGTTAATAGAGGATTTGGCTTCTTAGGGTATCAAGGTAGGGTAGGTATATTACCAGAGATATCTATCTTAACTCTAAAAAGAACATAATCTTATTGATTACATCCACTCCATTTTATCAATATAACTAGACCTTTTAGTTCTTTTTAAGTTTTTATGTTCAAAACTTCCTATATAAAAAAAACCTAGACACTTTTCACCCTTATTTAGTTTTAAAAAACTATTTAACAAATGTGAATACTTAGGAGTACTCCAGTAGCAACCAAGATTATAGGAAGTACATGATAACCACATGTTTTGAACCGCCATGGATGTTGCAGCAATTTCTTCCCACTCCGGAATAGATTCATCTTTATCTCTTTTCATACATATCGCAATAATAAAATCTGAAAATTCAAATTTTGTTAGGATTTTTTTTGACTTGAGATCTGAGAAAGATCTAGATCCTATATATTTCTTGTACATAATTGTCATTTCATTCGCTAGTCTCATTTTTGATTTTTCATCAAAAATTTTAAAAAACCATGGTTGAGTTAATTTATGAGTAGGAGCATAATTTGCATTTTCTATTATTCTATTAATAATTTTTTTAGAAATTTTTTTATTAATATAATTCTTTGGGTAGACAGTTCTTCTTGATTGAATTATTTTATCTAATCTATTATATTTCATTTATCTCTTTGTTTAAATGACCATGTAAAACAAAATTCAGATACGATTGTGCCGTCACTCAGAGTGCCAATAGTTTTTAAATCAACTTCTACACCCTTTTTAGTTTTTATAGCTTTATTGACTGCCTCAAAGACTTCTTCTCCTCCCTCACATGTAAAAGTGATATTACCAGTTGCTTTTTTGAAGTATTTTGAATTCATTTTAGTAACAATAAATGCTATTGAGGGATTAATACCCTTTACTGATAGAGCACACAATGATGCTGTAGATATTTCAGCTCCCATGCATTGAACAGCAAAATACATTGATTTAAAAGGGTTCATGTTTTGCCATCTATAATACCATCTAAATGGTAAAAATGAAATACATTTTTTTTCGGAAAATTCAACTAATTTCATTCCTGAGATCCACACCATTGGTACATTTATTAGAAAGTATATTGAGAAATTTAAAGGGTTCATCCATTTTTCTTTAAATTTCTTTTGTGTTTTAGTAAGTTCTATCATTAAATAAAATTAGTTTTTTCTATCGTTTAATTTTAAAATAATTTTAAGAAATACATATAATATTAAAGAAAAAATCATCAAATAAAATATCCAATTTAGTTCAAATATAGATTCTGATTTTTTGAGTCTATCAATATTAAAAATCAAATAAAATATAATTGATATACCCAATAACCCATTTTTAATATTGACTACAGATTTATAGAAATTAAATTTTACCTCTGGTTTTTTCCAATTTTTTAACGATGGTATAAATCTTGGAGTGTTTTCAAAATATATTTTATATTTTTCTTTGAATTTTTTTATTAAAAAATCTTCTTCAACTATTATAATGTAGTAATAATAAAAAAAGAAAAATACTGTCATTGTTATTGTTACTATAATATTTGAAAAAAGTAAAATAACTCCAAGCCAGTTAAGGTAATTAGCAAGGTAAAGTGGATTTCTAATTAGAGAGTAAATTCCTGTCGTATTTAAACTTTCTGCAACTTGTCCTTTAGTATTTTTTCCTGATGTTTTATCAAATGCAAATCCAACTGTAAATATTCTAACAATTAAACCTGATAATGATATAATTAAACATAGAATGTAATGGTCATCAGTTATTGTATTAATTTTTGAGTTGTAAAATAAGTAAAGACCAAAAATTATGAAAGGGACTGGGATTTGGCCCCTATATTTAAACAGAAAATGACCTATTTTTTTATTATTTTTTATTATCACTATTAAAGAAAATTATAAGTATTCTTTAAAATATTAATCTCTTTTTTACCAAAAGATAGCATAAAGTATAGTTGTAATTATCAATACTGCAAATGCTGGAATATTAAAAGATGGACTTGTATAAAATAGTTTACTAGATAATTTAATTCCTTTTGGATCATCTTCATTTCCTTCTAAATAACTTATTGTGTAAATAATGAATATTGTAACTAAAAATGTTATTCCCATCTGGTGGAGAAATGGAATTTCTCCAATAAAGGCTCCTTGAGCAAATTGAGGTATAAATTCAATCCATCCCTTTGGAACGACTTTAAAATACATAGCAACAGGAATAGATAATAATATGCCCCAAATGGCAGCATTATTAGTTGCTTTCTTATAAAATAAGCCTAAAATAAAAACAGCTAATATTCCGGGACTAACAACACCTGTATATTCTTGAATCGCTTGAAATACCTGCCCCAGATTCCCAAATGCAGGTGCAATTAGCATTGCTATAAATAATGCTACAACAACTACAACTCTGCCAACTTTTA
>CEQX01154999.1_pt1 | contig 30409 bp, 27 predicted proteins | sample 356261 | NCBI WGS metagenome assembly CEQX01 (sample SAMEA2621076, study PRJEB7988) | marine metagenome | isolation source: saline water (ENVO:00002010), including | reverse complement strand
GATTTGTAATCCGAAGGTCGGGGGTTCGAGTCCCTCCGCAGGCTCCATACCAGTGTCGCAATCTTGCGATAAGTCCGATAACCTCCGTGTTAAAGGCCAGTACATGCGTCCCTTCCATCTCGCATTCCCTGTTAATGATTTATTGAAGACTGAACGCTTCTATGTCGATGTCTTAGGTTGCTCGATAGGAAGACGAACAAAACGTTCGATTAATTTCAATTTCCACGGCCACCAAATCGTCGCTCATCTGGTCAGTGAAATGCCGAATAATACCGGTGATGGCAAGGTGGATGGCAAGAAAGTTCCACCGTTCCACTTTGGCTTAGTTATGGAATACACACAGTGGCATGAATTTCGTGAAGAGTTGATTCGAACGGGGATTGATTTTCGTCTTCAGCCTCACGTGCGATATCGCGGCAAAGTTGGAGAGCAGGCCACGATGTTTCTCAATGACCCTTCTGGGAATGCAATTGAGTTCAAATCTTTCAAAGATGATGAGAGGTTGTTCGCCACTGTGGACGGAAAAGAGCATACCGCTGGCGGTGGTGTAATCGAAAGCGAATCCTCAAAGTAAGAGGTTCAGTCGGGATGTCATGGTGGCCCAGCGATTAGATGGTAGAGCGTGCGCTGCAGAGGTCGAGAAAGACCTCATTTCTCGGATTTCTGCCTGTAAAAAAAATGGAATTGAACCCCATTTAGCTGTCGTCATTGTCGGTGATGATCCTGCAAGTCATGTCTATGTAAAATCAAAAGTCAAAGCCTGTGAACGTCTCGGAATCAAAAGTACGCATGTCGAGTTACCTGCTTCTTCAACCGAGGATAATGTTCGCGAAATTATTGCCTCTTTGAACGAACAAAGCGGCCTTCACGGGATACTTGTTCAATCTCCTCTCCCTTCTCATATGGATGAAGAGGCACTTACCGATCTCATTCATCCAGAGAAAGATGTTGACGGTTTCCATCCACAAAACCTTGGCCGATTGGTACAAGGACGGATGGATGGAATGTTGCCGTGTACTCCAAGCGGAGTGATTCGAATGCTGTCATGGGCTGGAATTGAAACAGAGGGGAAAAATGCAGTTATCCTCGGTCGTTCTCGAATTGTTGGTATGCCACAATCTCTCCTGTTGGGTTCTAAAGGTGTCGATTCTACCGTAACTGTAGCACACTCTCGAAGCAAAGAGATATCCAAATTGTGTGCGAGTGCGGACATCATTATTGCCGCAGTTGGTCGTCCTGAAATGGTTACTGAAGATTGGGTAAAGGAAGGTGCAGTCGTTGTCGATGTTGGCATTAATCGTGTCGATGACAGTTCTCGTGAGCGGGGCTGGCGTCTTGCAGGTGATGTCCACCCAGATGTTGCGAACAAAGCATCTTGGCTTTCCCCAGTTCCTGGCGGAGTCGGTCCGATGACCATCGCTATGTTGATGGAGAATACAGTGCGTGCCGCCGAGCAATCAAATCTTCTTTGAAAAAACTCTTAGGTCGTTGACTACTACCATGGATTGACATGGACCCTAAGGCACCTCGAATTGCTACGGCGTCTGTGGTTTTAGGCGTTATTACTTGGATTCTCGCTGGCGTGAGTTATGCTCTCAATCTCGGTCTTGATGAGGGCTATGGAAATGAAGAGGTTCTCCTTTCGGTGATTGGGGGTATCTTTTTTCTTATTACCTTCTTAGCATCTCGACCACGTGAAGAGATGAAGATGATTGAATCTCGTTCAGTTGAAGAACAGTTTGCTGCAATCGAATCTTTACCGACAAAGTTCAGTTCCTCCTCTACAAGCACAGACCAATTTGGTTTAGAAACACCTCAAATATCACCTAATTCTCAAGCAGTCATCACCTCGATATTAGGTAAAAGCGAAAAAACCGATGCTCAGGAGATCAGTGATGCAATGGCTGCACTCTCATCCGGCGAATCCGGAAAATTGGCTGCAGAGAAGGCTCAGAGTAACCCTGCACCCCATGTCCAAACGGCTCAATTCCGTGAAGTATTCAAAGCATCAAGTGCGACCGAAGACCGGTTCGAACGAATCAAAGTGGAAAATGTACCCCTTCCAGGTGGTGCAGTGGTTAAGGATACACCTGAACTTCCGTGGCACAAACCGGAACATGAGTTTCAAACCTCGGGAATTGAGCACATTCCTTTGCCGGGTGAGTCGAACATTTCATCTCAAAATGATGTGTTACAAGACGAAGTTCCTGCAATGCCGGATCTCGATGATTTGTTTACTGAGTCCATCCCTTCCGTACTTGAAAAACCCCCGAAATCCACGCTTCCAAACCTTGATGATTTATTTTGAGGAACTCCATAGTTCAATAGAGGTTGACCTCTTGGGTTCATACATGTGGACGGAACTGTTTGATTTACACAGCCACTCCACAAACAGTGATGGGCAGCATTCAGTAGACGAGGTCGCGCAGTTGATGAAGGCCTCAAAGGTCCGTTTTTGGTCATTGACAGACCATGATACGATTTCTGGTTGGGAGGGTGCAAAAACAGCAGCTGAAGCCAAAGGTCTTGTGTTCATTCCTGGAGTTGAATTAACATGCACGCCCGGACTAAAGGCTGATCCAGATGTCATGAAAAAGCATCAGAGAGAGCGTGCTTCAGATTCTTGGCACCTTTTGGCATATTTCCCTGACATTGATTTTCAAAGCGAACAACATCTCCAGTTCAAATCTTGGCTTGCTCCACTCGGTGAAGGCAGGATACCCCGCATGGTTACGATGGTGAACAAATTAGGCGAATTGGGGATGCCAATCGATCTCGATGCTGTTCTTGCTCGAGCAGGAGATTCCGTTGGTCGTCCTCACTTAGCAGATGAAATGGTGAAACAAGGCTATGTCGAATCTCGACAAGAAGCATTTGACAAATGGATTGGTGATGGAAAACCTGTACACATAACTCGTATCAAGCCAAGTATTGTTGAGGCGTGTGAAGCGGTACATGCTGCAGGTGGAATCACCTCTCTCGCTCACCCATTGTACTACTGTGTGAACACGGATGAATTGGTTCGGTTTTGTTTAGACTCAGGTGTCGATGCTATCGAGTGCTTCCATCGAAGTCACAAGGACTCTTATCGCTTCCAATTGTGGTCCGCTGCAAAAGATACATCTCTCGGCATCACATGTGGCTCAGATTTTCACGGCACGATGTATAACCAAAGCCCTGGTCGTATGGCAGTGCCAGCAAGCACTTTGCCTCAGCAATTGAAAAAAGCACTCAATGCTCTTGGCGCGTGAACGTATCAAGAATGAGTGCCGCCTCGAACAATACGATGACCGGCATTGCAACTAAAAACAGCGATAGCGGGTCTGGTGGGGACAGAAATGCGCCGAGTAAAAAGGCGCTAAACCAGATGTGTCGCCGATACGAACGAACAGTTCTTCGACGTACGATTTCCATTCGTAGGATGAGGAGTGTGACTAATGGCGCTTGAAATCCTACACCTGATGCAACTGCGAGATTCGCAATAAATCCAGTATAGCTCGTGAGCCTCCATTCAGTCGATAATCCTGCGGCTTGGGCATCGTTGGTGAGGTATTCAAGCAGCATCGGGATAAGCCAATTCCAAGCATAAAGCACTCCCCCGATGAGGAGTAGAATGGAAATGAGCAATGTCAAAACAAGTGCACTGTTCGGTCGTGGAGTATGGACCTTGAGTTCAGCAAGCCGTTGTCGGACAGCTCGATTCTTACTGGCACGCCAACTTCCGTCTGCAACCAATGTTATGACCATGCACAGTAAACCAACCTGGGCGGCAAGTTGGACTTGAAGTAAAATAAATTCGACTGGACTGATGACAATAATCTCGACGTTTTCAGGTAACCGTGTTTCATCGATAAGCCATGAAATAAATCTCTTTGTCAATGGAAATGTTACCATGAAAGCGAGACAGAAAATCACAGCCAGCATCTTCATCCTTTTTCTCAAGTACGAGTGCAAGGATACAAGAATTTCACCACCGGGAGTATCAAGCAGTTCGTCAACGGCATTGACGACCCCATCTCCTTCTGCCATTGGTGTGTGGAGAGGGCTGACCCTCATAACACACACTCATTGATGATGTCATTCTTGTTCCCAAAGATGGGAGGGTGTTGAGTCGTAGAACTTTCGATTGTATTTCTTCAGGCGACGTATACGGTTAAACACGAATCCAGTCATCCACAATGAAGCAAGTGAGAGGAATACCGCTTGGCCCATTAAATCTTCATGATAGTCATTGATAATTCGTACCTGGATGACATCCCCTGTCTCTGAATCACTCGGATTATGCATCATAATGTAGTGGTAGACTTTGGGAGATTCGATCACCAGCGGAAGCGTAGTCTCTGGCTCCACTGTATACACTTTACCAAGGCTCTGGGCAATGTTCCAGTCAATCGAACCGTTTTCCATGGAAGGTGTTGCCAAGTTGACCATGATGACAACCACTTCCATAGTCAGTGTGTCATCGAGATTCGTAACGTTAGAGTGAACTTTCATTCCCGGGTCAAATTTTTGAATGATTTCAAACCTTGAATCATCAGGTCCGAGTTGAAAAGAGACTCGCTCATCAATGTTCTCAGTTTGAACTTGAACTGCCATGAGGATGGTTGTGAGCATGAGCAAAGTGACAATTCCTTCGACCAGTAAGTGTTGACGGATTTTTTTAGGCGTGAATCCTTTGAAGAAACTACCGTGATCGTTTCTTAATCGCGGTTGTAAGTGGTGGATAAACAAGGCACCAATTCCACCAATAAGCAGGCCAAGCGGTATGTCGATAATCCAGTGGATTCCGAGATACAAGATTGTGAATATGAAGAGAAGCGTATTCAAGAGGATGAACATGTGATAGCGATAATGGCGCCACTCTTTCAACGTCTGACCTCGTTCCTTTACATGCAAGTAATTGAGCAAGAGTATCCCGAACGGAATCGCTACGTGGAGTGAAGGAACGGCATTGTCCAATGGATCATGTGTAGCATAAAATACGCTATACCATCCTTCATGGTAAAGTAACGATTCCATTCCGGGAATCCAGGAAGAGGTTACTTCAACATTAAAAAACAGGTAATAAGGGACTGCAAGTGCATAAATCAGCAAATAGTTCAATGTGACTTTATCCGTCATATCTCGATCACCAGTATAGGCGAAGTATACCGTGGTCACATAAATTAAGAAAAGATAAATGAACAGATAGTGGAAGTTGAGGAATGCAGTGAGTGAGTCGTTGAGGAAGAATTGTTGAATGTGAAAGGTAAGTTCTCCTTCAATCGAATAAACTGCTTCAGTCCAGTGACCTGTTTGAGTTTTAATCGGCTCATTCAATTTATCAGTGAGTGCTTTCCATCGGATGATGACAATATAGCCCATTGCATGGAGGTAAAACCGTTGGTCATGAATCACTTGCATCCATTTTCTGAAAGGTGTTCTCATTGAAGGGTCATGAAAAGTAAAGATCCAACAAATGAACGGTGTGAGGAGTAAGATGAGCCCCATCATGATTTGGTATGGGTCCATAACTCCGGGGTACAGATAATCCATATAAGCCAGTATGATTCGTTTAACGAGAATGCTGCATTTCTAAATGGCAGGCCTTAGAAGGGAATACCCCGTCGGTTAACTCGTGACGTCAATGTGGCAACAAGCCCCCGAGAATACTCTCGAAAGTCTTCGTCACGCAATTCAGTTTAATGATGGCATTGAATTTGACCTCAGGTTGACTAAGGATGATGAATTGGTGATTCACCACGATGTAAAAGTTTCAGTTCCTAAGGAAAGGTTACCTCATTCTTTTTCCTGGACTGAAAACCATACTCTTGATGAACTCACATCGCTTGGTTTCATTTCTTTTCGCTCAATGCTTGAGGATTCTCAAATCCGCTCAGAATGGGTTGAGGGTGGAAAAATGGGATGTATTGAATTCAAAAGACCCCATCCGCGTGCATTGAATGGAGGTGGATTTTTTGGTAAAAAGAAACATATCTCTCATGTATCAGTAATGATGGAAAAAGTGGAAACAATCCTTGAGGAATATGAGGTTCCATTAGAAAATACTGTCTACTACTCTTTTCACACGGGAATGAAATCATCTATCAAATCATCGAACATTCAACGCCCTTGGGCTGAATTGGTACCTTATGTTCCACCTTTTGGTAATTATTACACCAAACGGATAAGGTCGGGAACCCAATTTCTCTTCACATCAATCTCACGTCTTATTGAATCGCATCGGCGCTCAGGTGCATCAATGTCCCCCTGCGCAATTGAATATTTCTTGCCCCCTCAGAGTTTGATCCCGTTGGGCTATTCTGGTGGTTTACATGGTGCAAAGGCGAAGCGGTTAAGTGCCCAGCAACGTGGTTTTCCAATTTATGTTTGGCCTACATCTCTTGAGGTGGAACATGACTTACTCTCAGCTGGACTTACCGGATTAACCGATTGTTCCGACCCTCGTACAACATGGCTTCCATCTGGCCATGCACGTTGGACTCAACCAGGAACTCGTCCTCTTGATGCAACCCAGATTGAAGTATTGATGCAAGCAACCGAAGAAAATCATCAAGAAATACTTCGTGAACTCAAGAAGGAAGTATGTCCTTGGTCGGAATGTGACCAAGAGCGTAGAAACGAGCTTATTGCCATGTGGCGTAAAAAATGGCAATGGGAAAAGTCGCATGATTCTCTTCTTGAACAGTCATTAGGTGCTTCCCCTCCGTGGGAATCTGTGCGACTCATCGGTCATCGTGGTTCCGGCAAAACTTCGCGACCGGTATTCAAATAGCCATCACTCGACATGTCGAAGGGTCTGTGCTTCTGCGATGTATTTTGGACGATAAATCGGAAGACCTTTTCCGTCACGATACACCGCTCTTTCATCTACGATTTGTGCACCAATTCCAGCAACCCGAGCCCACCCGAAAAACGTAGTGTAATATGTCGGGTCAGTCATGCCGGCATGATGCAAAAGAGCACCACTCGCAATATCGACATTTGCGTGTGGATTGCTTATCTTAGGATTCTCTGATAAGACACGAGGGGCAACTTCCCTGAGTGTCGTGATGATCTTGAAGTTTTCATCTTCTGGACAGATTTTGTCTCCAAGATTAAATTGAACGGTAGCACGTGGGTCTTCGGAACGAAGAACAGCATGACCAAATCCGAAAATTGGGCGGCTTGCTGCCAGTTCTGCTCGAACGAATGCTTCAACCTCAGCAGGGTCGCTTGTACCCACTTTGAGAACAAATTCCAAGCATGACTGATTGGCACGTCCATGCAAAGGCCCAGACAACGCATTCATGGCACCAGCCATAGCGGAATAGACTGTTGCTTTACTTGATGCAATGGCCTTTCCGGTGAATGTGGAAAGATTTCCACCACCATGATCCATATGGAGGACGAGGTAAGTGGATATGATTTGCTTCATTTTTTCGGTTTCTGCATTGTGCAAATCAAGACAATGGATAAAACGCTCAACCATCGAAAGGGAGGTGTCATCTGCAGGTATGTTTTCCTCTCGACCTTCTCGAATTCTGAAAAGAAGCCCCATCAAACGTGGCATTCTGGCAATGAGATTGAGTGCGTCTTCCTTCCAGTTATTTGTTGTCTCCATCATGCCAAGACTATGGATGCCCACACTTAGCCAATCCATGGGGTGGCCAAACTTTGGAAGGGATTTGAAAACCGATTCAAGGTCACCAGGAATTGCTGCACGTGATGCGAGTTCTTGACGGATTTCTGCTGATTGTTGAGCGTTTGGCAATTCTTTGTTGAACAAGAGATGCACGATGTCTTCTGGTTCGAAGGCAGCTAATTCTGCAATAGGATAACCGCAGTAATGAACACCTTCGGAAGGTGTGACAAATGATGTGCGACAGGTTCCAACAGGTATCCCGCGAAGACCAGTGTTGAGGTGCTTTTCAGTGACCTCAAAAAGCACCTTGTCACTCGTCATAGAATCCCCGCCGATTTCTCCCACATACATCTTTCGTATAAAGTCGGCTCTTCGCCAATCAACTGGTTTGACTCAGTTCTCACTTTCGCAAGATGAGCTCGTTTCTAACTGCGGTTCCACGCAGGCCATGAACGAAATCCTTTGGTCGACTCACGGTCAGCAAATACTTGGATTCGAATTGTCTCTCCGTCGATAAGAATTGCATCGTCACTGGTCAACCCCGGGCATTCTTCCTTGACCTTCTTCCAAGCACGTTCGGTAGCTAAATTTTCACCCCACCACGGGAATGCTGCACACTGTTGCGGGCGGATTGAATAGATCGAGCACTGCTTATGTTCATTGAGATAAATGCAAACATCATCAACTTGCCGACTTTTCAACACATATCGTCCGTCAAGGGTCTGGCGACAATCTCTTTCAAGCCAATCTTCGACATTCATTTCGTTGCTTTGAGCAATTCTTTCAGCATCCCGTGGTGAGAGATAAACAATTCCTCCAGGTTCGTCACAACACCTCCCACAGCCTTCTTGGCAAGAAAAACCTACGCCGTTCTTCCACCATGGACCTCTCATTCTTCTTCCCCAGCAATAAGTGTTGTAACCTGTTTGATTCGACCGAGCCGAATTAAACGAGTGACTTCTTCATCATCGAGCAGATCCAACATATCGACGGTTCTTGCATCAATATTCCATTCACCATCAGGTTCGTGACTTTCAAGTGATTTTTCAGCAGATTTCGATTTGCTTCGTCCAACTTTACGACTTGATTTACTTGGTTCTTCGTCGAGTTCCATTTCAGGCCATGGTTCACGACCCGGGTCAAATTCGGTGAGGCTCTGCTCCATTGACTTTAATTCATCAGCAATTGAAATCAATTCATCCATCGATGCATCCGGAGTTCGTTCATGCATGCTGAGCAATTTGTTTTCGATGTTTGCAAGTTGCAGTGAACTTTTCCGAAGCTCGTTTTCAAATGCATTGATTTGGTTATCAAACGCTTCATCAAGTTCAGTAAGAACATCTGCAGCACGTCCGTAATCACGTTCCTCGATCGTACCCTTTCGAGTGATGAGATGCTCGTCCCGTTCATGCAATGCAAGAACAGAGGGTGCGGCAGGGGCAGTATCTTCAAGCGCTAATTTGAGATGTGCTGCATGCCGTGCATCTGCCTGAAGTTTCATCGTTTCGACATCAAATTCAGGAGGCTCGTAATTATCATCGCCAATTTCAGGAAGTTCAGAATACAAATCGATGCCACCATGAACGGTGTCGCTGTATACGGTGTCGACCGCAGTTGAGATTAATCGAGTAGCGATATCTTCGACTTTTTCGCGAACGATTGGAAGTTCATCATGTGCCTCTGATAATTGGTTCGAGAGGAGTGAATGAATGTCTTTTCCGTCAAGAATTTCTTGACCGGAGTCAATGGCAAGGGCGACTAAATCGAAATTTGCTTTTGTCGAACGCCAGCCAATTTCATCTTGAAGAACGATATTTTTCAATTGAGCATCGTCAAACATGAAGCCCTTCTTGTGAGCTAAGCTTCTTGCATAAAGCATCATACTTGCTACTTTAGGCGAACCCAAGTGAACTGCAGCAGCATGACGTACTAATTCCCACAACCGTGAAGTAGGCCATGTTTCGGGTTCGGATTGTGATGAAAGAAGAACATGAACTCCCATGTTGAGTGCATAGTCGAGCATCGTTCCAATTTCGTGTGCCAAATCAGCGTTATCTGCACATTCGTGAATATCATCAATAGCTAATAATCGAGCATTTACGAGCGTATCTTGCCATCCGATGGGCAGTTGGCTCATTCCGGAGAAATCAGTTGCAGAGAGTAAGTAAACACCTCCTTCTTGACGACGCAGGATGGCTTGAGAAATTGCGTGAAGTAGATGGGACCTGCCTGTTTCAGAAGGGCCTATGAAGAGCATTGGATTGAGTTGTCCTCCCGGAGAATCAATGATAGCTTCCGCTGCTTGCGTAGCACGAATATTTTCCTCAGTGGTAAACCACTGCTTGAAACTCATACGGATGTCAGAGCGTAAGCGAACAGGCCATTGAGCATGAAGCGGGAGAACGGTTTCATGGTGGTAAGGTGAAATTCTCTCCACAGGGGCAATGTCGGGCGGTAGTGCGTGCGTTTCTCTCCCTCTTTGTTCATCAAGTATACGTTCCCATACTGGCCTGCCGTCTTCTTCAAGACCCAAAAATGCGGTTTCTTCTGTCTCGACTACTTCTTCAATCTGTTCATAAGTGCGTTGTCGCAAAGAGCGAATACGACGTGCAGCGATATCTGAAAGTGAGTCTCCGTTCGACTGTAAGTCGAGTGAGGGGACTCTGTGCCTGCTTTCTTTACCCAACACTTTGTCTGCAACCAGATCAAATGTTGGTCTTTCGGCCACTCCAGTTCTTTGTAACAGTGTAAACGGTCGCTGGTCTTGAACACGCTTTCCAAGTAAGCGATTCATTTTGGATTTTGAACGAGGTTCTTCATTTGCAGAAGTTGCAACTCGCTCAATACCAGTTCCAGTTTGGTTGAGACGTTGTTTCGCTAATTCAAGAGCGAGGGCGAGTTTTTCCTTTCGTGAACTCATTTTTTATCCCCCTCCAACTCTTTTTTCAACCTTTCACGGTCTTCGATTTCCCAAATACTGAGTTTTTCTTCGATGGAAGGTTGCGACTGTACCCTTGATGCTGATTCGCGAGTCACAGTTTTCGATTCAGATGATTTCTCTGCACCGGGACGGGCGCTGAGCGGTGTGAGATTTGTCTCTGTATGAACTGGTCGTCTTCCTTTTACGGATTCAATTGAGACTTTTTTCGAAGCTAAGTTTTGCGGTTGTAGATCTTGAATGTCTTTGAATTGAATTGTAGAGTTGTTCAATGATGAATCGCTTTGAGGTGACGAAAGAGTACGCATATTTTCCAACGCTTGGTCCTGGCGCAGAGCATATGATTCAAGCGAATTGGAAAAGGTGGCTCTTGGAGCGTTGCGTACGGTTTCAATCTCGAGTAATTCCTTCACCTCAACTGCATGACTCGCAGCAGCCTGAATCGCTTGTTGATTGTGAATGGTTTTTCGCCCACTTGACTTTTTCTTTCTTCTTCGAATGCGCTGAGCTGGTCGTGGGGCACTTGGTTTCTTAGGAGTCTGCAATGGTCTATTTACTGATGCTTCATTTGACTCAATTTCGATATTTTCTTGTTTCTTAGCTGGAATCTGAACCTCTGATACGTCGTTTTCTGGTTCTGTATTGTGTTCGTTTTCCAATGGTTCTTCCTGTTTTACCTCATTGACCGGTTCGGAAGGCAACTCCGTTGGTAGAGCAACCTCGTTATCGTCTGAAACAACTTCATCCGTTTGAATTTGGTTTGGTTCATTCCACTCACGAGCAACTGTTTCCAGCGTCTCTGTAGCAGCAACAATCTCATCTGAATCTGGAGATTCGACTCCTCCTTCCATCGTTCCAAAGACAGTGGCTTGAGACGACATGTTTTCGTGGTTTTGAATCGAAATTGCTTGCTGTAGTTGTTGTTCAATCCATTTCGCTTCCTCTTCACTGGGTGGTGCACAGAGCGGATGATCAAGTATCAAGTCTGGCTCTAAGTTCCAATGCTCAAGAATGGATGGTTCCAAAATTGACATGTATCTTGACACGTGTTCTCTGGTTGTTAGAGGGAATGCATTGAAGTCACCAGTAGCAAGGAAAAGGTGGTCTTCGAGTCGCACTCCATCAACGATGTCACGAAGGAAGTTCACCACCTTGTCATCACCGTGAAGACTTGCCAAATATTCGATTCCTTCAAGGACGACAACAGCACGTAAATTCTCCCATAGGAACGAATCGATACGTCGACGAATCGTCTCTAATGCAGGGTTTGTTGAACGGGCATCACCGTTTTGAGACAACCATGAACTTGATGCGATTGGGATGTTATGCTGGACATTCAGAGCTTCTATGTCGTGTCGTGCGAGTACAAATAACGGTCGCCCATGAACCGCTAAGTGCCCAGCAAGGTCAAACATTGGTGCAGGATTTTGCGAGTCAAAGAAGTACGCATCGCCAGGTCTCAACATCTTCTCAAGGCCGTCGTGACGTTGCAGAAGCGCTTTACTTCGCTGTCGAATTGCTTCAGGTGCTTCAATAACGACCTCGAGTTCAGGTAGTCGTTCTTCACGACGCCATTTACTTGTTCGGATATTTGTTTTCGACCACCACTGGTGTTCATGTTCGCTCTTTTCATTTGCGTCGTCCATTTGGAATTGTGCCTCAGAATAAAGGCTTAGCATGTTTGTGATCTCAAGCGATGGCAGTTCGTGGATGGCAAGTAACGCATCGAGAAGGGCTGCATCGTTTTCAATATCCAACAACGCTTCCAGCGACATAGAAATTGCATCAGCCTCATGCAAAGCAAACATGGGTTTTCCTTCAAGGAAAGCAATGTGGCCTATCCGAGGCATTTGCTCTTTTGGACGACGTTCAATCCGAATGTATCCAGATGTCCCTAACCTTGCCATGTCCGTCGATAAGAGCCTCAACGATTCGGGACCGCCGCGACGAACTTCGGTCACATCTCCCTGCGGTAGTTCTACCATTTCGCCTCACCCCTTCGGGGTGATGCTTACGGGACACTTCTTGAAAGGTGCGGCTCGAATGAATCGAGAAGAGGTGTTTCGAAGGTCCATTGAAGAAGCCGTCTGCGAATTGCTCTGTCTGTTAAACCGTGAAGTTCAAAGACGACCAATCGATGGTTAATTATGGCCGAAGAGCGAAGTGAATTATCGGTTGAAATGCGCCGATTCATTTCTCTTGAAATTGCTCGTCCTTTTGTTTACCGTTTTGTTTTGACACTACTTTTCTTTGAAGCCTTCGTTATCGTTTTCATTTGGTTTCTTCTCACAATTGAAACCAGTTTTTCCTTACTGCTTTTTCCGCTGGTCGTTGCTGCCGGTATTCTTGGTGGATTATTTATTTACCAAAAATCACCACTGCTTCGCGTTCCTTTAGCAGTGAATTTGAATCACCCCTTTATGGGTGATCTCGAACTGGGGCAAGCTGTCGTCATGGTCCAATTCTCTGATGGTTTATGGGCCGACGTGGGAGAGGGTCGAGTGCGATTGACCGTAGATGAATTGATGGGTGGTTCCCTTCTTATTCGAGATGATGACACTTATGCAGTGATTGGTCATTTCAGCCATCTGCCGCAGACTCATCCTGCGCTCAAAAGATATGTGATTTTAATCAATCAAGCCATTGCATTGCGTGATGCAGTCAATGGCGATAAGGATTCGATTGAGTCAGCACGTGAGAGGGAAAACAATGACTCAGGTCTCCTTGAACGTTCTTGGTTTGAAGATGAGCAATCCATCGAAATTGAACCTGAAGGGATTTTTAGCAAATTTCGCCGGGAATAAGGCTCTGCTGGGAATTTAAATCCTTTACATTGAAAGGCTGAACCGCCACCGCAGACTGTGGAAACTCCGACTCGGTGGCATGGCAGACTTGACGCTCTTGGCTCAAAAGAGCGGGAGAAGTTGTTAGGCACTTCACTTTCTCGACGTTTTACACAACTGCCTCTTTGGCTTTCTCATCCGTCGAATATCGCTGCATTTTACGGATTTTTGATCTCGCTGGCACTCCTTCTCCCTTACAGATTTGGTCGTGAATCTGCAAGTTGGTTTACCAATTGGATTTTTCATTCTGCACTGATAATGGCTGCCTGCTTGCTTCTTGGAATGCTTTCTTTGATTATAGTGAGTCTTTCAAAGCGTTTTCCAGTCACTCCACCTCGATATATCCTCTATCCTATGCCGTTTGTCGGATTTGGTTTACTGGCCATTTCTCAGACAGAAATATTGAGTTTCCCCCCGAGTCTAATTTGGCTACTTTTGCTATTACCTGGACCGATGTATGTCCATCTCTCCTGGGCTCCACGTTGGCGATTATTGTGCCAACTTGAGGATGGAGTGAATCCTTTTGAAGCAATGGACATGTCATTTGTTGACGAATCAACTGCGATAGAAGAAATTACTGATGGGGATGAGGAGTTACTCTCCGTAGTCAATGACCTTGAATCAGAATAATTAGACTAAACCGAGTTTCGGTCCAACCTTTTCAAACAACCGTAGAACTTCATCCAAATCATTTCGCTCGAGTCCTGCTGACATTTGTGTTCGTATTCGTGCCTTGTCCCGTGCGACCATTGGGAACACGATCGCACCTGCCATCACGCCTTCATCGCCGAGGGCTTTGGTCATTGCTTTGGCTACGCTTGAGTCTCCACACATTACCGGAATAATCGGGGTAACTGAGTCCCCTGTATCAAATCCGAGTGATTGTAATTCTTTGCGGAAGTAATTGGTGTTCTCCCATAGTCGGGCATGGTGTTCTGGCTCATCCATCAAGACTTCAATCGCTGCTTTTTGAGCAGCAGCAACGCCGGGTGGTTGTGAGCCTGATAGTAGCCATGAGCGGGAGTGATTGAGTGCGTGGTTCCGTGTCATTTCACTTCCTGCGAGGATTCCCCCCTGAACGCCGAGAGCCTTCGAGAAGGAACCTGTTTCAAAATCCACTTTGCCTTGGAGCTTGAAATGGTCGACAATTCCAGCACCGGTCTCACCAAGAACACCTTCGCCGTGACAATCGTCAACATAGACCATAGCGCCGTATTCTTCGGCTAACTGGGTGACTTCATCAAGTGGTGCGATATCGCCATCCATCGAAAATACACCATCAGTAATTATCAATTTTCGACCTGCACCTTCATGCGCCTTGAGAACCGCTTCCAATTCACCCATGTCATTGTGTGCATATACACCACGGCTTGCTTTGGTTAGGCGAACCCCGTCGATGATCGAACCATGATTGAGTGCGTCGCTAATAATCACATCTTGCGGGCCAGTAACAAGCGCGGGAATGAGTCCTACATTGACTGTGTAGCCGGCAGAATAAATCAGCGATGCTTCAACGCCTTTGAACTCTGCAACCTTTTTTTCTGCTTCAAGATGAATGTCCATCGTTCCTGCAATTGCACGAACACTTCCACTGCCCGCTCCATACTTCACGGTAGCATCGAGCATGGCTTGTTTGACTTTTGGATGTGTTGTGAGGTTGAGATAATTGTTCGCAGAAAGCATGATTGTAGGCTTTCCATCCATGTGGCATCTTGGCTGATTTGGACTTTCTAAGGTTGGAGGTTCCCACAACAGTGACTTTTCTGAAAGTTCATCAAATCGAGTTTTCATCCATGACATATCTCCTGGCATCGGTTCCCCTCGGAGTTATGCACTGCTTCACCATTCAAGTTCCTTTGGGCTTGAGAGGATGAAACCATTCACGTCCATACATGCACTCAAAAAGGGGATGTTGTTGGGCGTGTCATGCGTCTGACAGGAACGGTGAGCAGTGGCCTTGGTCGAGCACACATATTCATGGCACAACCTCATTACCAAGAGCAATTCAAAGCATTACTCGGTGGTACCGCATGGCCTGGTACTCTTAATCTTACCATTGAAGGGGATGATTTAGTGAATTATATCGCCTTACGTAAAGAGTCAGGCATCGATACATTAGACGCTTCTGATGAGGATCGCTCTGCAGCATCACAAGTCGATGTTTCAATGCATGAACTACATCGAATTCGTGGTTTCTTGCGCGATGGGGTTTCCTTCGGTGGTGCGACCGCTTTTTCTGCATCTCTTGAATTTGAAGGAAATTCTACAGAGTGTGCGATACTTATTCCAGACCTCACTCGCCATACCGATGTTGTTGAAATTATTGCTTGTCATTTCCTCAGAGACAAACTTTCACTCAATGATGATGATGTTGTTCAGATTCACGTCAATTGACCTTTCGATGTCGCACCACAGGCAGTTCTCCGAGTTCAGCCCATTCTTGGTAAAGGAGATTCTTCAATTCATGTCGGGCACCTTCTCTCCACCGCTTTCTCATCGTTCTCTCAACTGCAGGACCCGAAGGAGGAGCTGAAAGACCGGTTCTTTCCTCTTCATTCACTGGCAAAGGCATCAAATCCCAATCAACACCCCAAAGTATGAGCCAATCGGGTGGCGCAACTCCAAAATCATACTCTTCTTCAGGATGGTCAAGAGCACGTTGAACTTCATCAGGAGTGAGTTCACCAATCGACATTCGGTGCAGAGCCATTGCCGTTCTACGAACTTGATTCCACAAAAACGCTTCACCCTTAATCTCGAAACCTATTGTTCGCCCATGAACGATCCAAGGCGTGCATGAATGAATCGTGCGCATTGGATTTTTCCCTTCTTCAAGTCGTGCAAAATTCGTTGCATTGTATGTGCCTTCAAACATTTTCAACCATGCTGTAAACTGTTCTCCAGGATATTTCCAAAACTCGAGTCCTTCAAGCCTGTAACGATATGTTCGGAAATTTGCCAGTCGTGGATTCCATTCCTCATCTACTTCGCGAACGTCAAGAAATGCGATGTCATTTGGTAATCGGTCATCCAATGCCCGAATCATTTTCCGTGGTGTGAGGGCATTCCACAATTCTCTGTTAATGTGGACTGTTCCACCGTTGAGCCGGACATGTACTCCCGCATCAGTTCGACTGGAGAGAACGAGGTTATGTTCACTTAAAGGATTTTCAAGCCACTTTAGGCTTTGAAAAACTCGAATCAATTCACCTTGTACAGTTTTGACATCTGGTTGAATCTGACTGCCGTGATATGCATCACCGAGATAGCCAATACGGAAACCGAGACGAACGCTCTGGTCCGTCATGGATTCACCTCAATCTTCACGTTGAAGCAGTTCAATAGCATCTTCAGGTGAGTATCCAAGTCCGCCGATAGACCAAATGAGTGCTTGCTTGAGCCAAGGCTGAACCATCGGGTTTTGCTTCGTTGGGTCCATTACCTCAATAGCATCGACAATATTTCGGCTGGCGGTGAAGAGGACTTCATCAACTGGAATGTCCTCAAGTTCAAGTCGTCGTGCATAACGTTGGAATTCTTTCACTGCAACGGGAATTCGTCGGCATTCAAGAGCAAACGTGGCGAAGTCACCAATGTATTCCATGTTCTCTTCATCGAGTTGCATTGCTTTTTTGTACGCCATCATAATTTTCCCACCTGGAATGACGTCCTCTTGAGCATCAGCATTTTTCATGTTGGCAAACTCAGCAAACATGTGGTGAACTTCAGCATTTGTCTTGTGAGAACTCATCAAATCATCGAGTTCAGTAATAGCTCCGTCAAGGTCGCCGTTACGAAGTTTTTCAATTGGTCCTTGGAGTACGTTGTTATCGCTCATAATATTGCCTCAATTTCTACGCGGTCGTATTCAGTTTTTCAAACACTCGCTAAAGTGCTTTTGTAAATCAGTCTTCGTCGCCAGCAGCAACGATGGTGTCCTTCAAATCTCTGAGAAGATTGGATTGACTGTGATCTTTGTGCTTTTCGTTGAGAAGTGCTTTGGCGTTTTCCCAGTTTCGAATGTTATACATGCAGTGCTTGGGGTCAGCACGGACTGTTCGAATGGTTCGTTGGTAGGTGAGTAAACCAATGACGGAGCGCAGTATTCCTTTGCCCGCTTTTTCAGCAGTAGAATCGCCTTCTTTCTCTGTAGTTCCTGGAATGGCTCCAGCGATACCTGGGCCCGTGTTTTCCTCTACAATACCAACTCCAGAATCGGTCAGTATCGTTACTGTTGCGAATCCTAAGAGGGTTCCGACAGGGGTTCGTTCAACCATAACTTCGGAAATGCGATCGAAGAGAATTCTTCGGTGTGAGCGAGAGAGCAGGAAACTGTGTTCAAAAATAACAGCATCTGAAGTAACGGCGTAGTGGAAACTTCGCTGATAATAGAACGTTAAAGCCATGTAGATTCCTACATAGCCCAGACCGAATATGACGTAGTTGTAATTGTCAAGAGGGATGAAATCTCCGATTGGTTCTTCCAAGAAGAGGTCGGTAATCCAGAACAAAATATCATCGAGTTGAATCACAACTGGGGTGAGTGTGATGATTAACAGTCCGATGGTAACCCATCGTCCAGATGTTGAAACATTGACTAAGCGATTCATCCATGTGATGAAAAGCATGACAAAGACAAATCCGAAAGGCCATTCTTCGCCACCGGTTACATCGATTATCGTTAATGCAATCTTCATGAAGCCACTTGATTCTTCTGACGTGAGTTGGTGCGCATTGTCGAAAATAAAGTGGACGGCAAGGACCAACAAACCAAGTAAATACATACCTAAAAAGGCAAAACCGCTCGGTCTTTTAGTGAGTAATACTTCCTCTCCGCTGATCAATCGAAATGTCTTTGCCAAGCGTGCCTGCTCTGCTTCTTTTTTAGCTTCATCAGTGGTTTGGATGTCGGTTTTCGTTTCGCCTGCGGCATCGGATTCTTCGCTCATTGCAATCTCTCCTCTTTCTTGTCTACCACTCCACGCACATAATACCTTGCCCTTCGCATCATCTTAAATGAGGGCGAAATAACAGGCTTTGCATCAATGCAACAAGCCCCACGAATGTTCAGCGTTGCCTCTTGCCCATTCATAATCGGACTCTTTTCGTAGACCAAATTCATCTTGAATCCTCAAATAGTCCATTCTTAGTGGATACTCATTGTAGGTGAGATGGGATTTTATTCCGCCACGTGTCGGCTGGTTGAATGTCCAATGCGCCCGTTCTATTGCCTGAACTCGAAGTTCAATTTTTGTTCTCTTATTCCACATTTTGATTTCAAAAATTGGGAGTGGTGCACCTGGTGTTTGCCCGTGCTCACCTTCTGTTAATTCCGAGGATAATTTTCGCACCCGAACGTTCGTGAAACGTTCAGAGCGGTTGTTGACAGGGTCGTGAAATAAGCCACCTTGAGACAGTCCAATATGGCCGGCATCTCGTCTTTTCCATGGTCGGTTATCCCTTGCACTCACTGTGAAGGAGACATGAGGCAAGAACCAATCGATGTAAGAGCCATCATTGAGATGAAGCATCCCCCAATACCAAGGAACCGATGGAGCTTGAACACAGACCTTCTGAAAATAAGCAGTGCCAGAGACTTCTTGATTGTCCAACTGGCCGTGAACTCGAGTTCCGTGTAGTCGAAGAATATCGTATCCCATGTTTGCAGCATACGTTGCATTTGCTTGACGTGCGGTGGACAAAGCGGTATTCCAAGGCGTCAACTTGAGATCAAATTTTTTGGGAACCATAGGGTGTGAGGCATCATCATCGGTTGTCAGTTGTATCCAAAACGAACTCAAATCACTTTTGAGACCCATTGAGAGGTCTTTTTCCAGTAAGGGTACGACTGCTCCGCCTCCTTTTCCAGTTTGGTTCGATTTCAGTGGCCATTGAGAATGGGTGTCAGGTAAGGAAATCATTCGACAGATTTGCTGGATTACAGGTTCATGCATCTGCTTTCCATCAAACCACCATGCGCATACCATTCCGTCGAGGGCCATGCCCTTTTCATCATCAAATCCAGGTCTTCCCTCTGGCATCCATGGCATGCCGTTGACATCGACCAAAGCATTGTCCTTGGTCGACCAAAGTACCATCAGTTGTCGTCCACTTGGACGGCCGTCTGGGTCGTCCAGCATAACCAGCCACCACCACCAATCCCAAGTGAGATGGTGAAGAGGTGGGCGATCTTGTAAAGACCACATTTTTGAGAGGTCTCCAGTAAACGCTTTCATTTCTGGCATCATTGAATCTCCTTACCCTTGAACAAAGCCCCGCCAACAAACCAGAAAATAGCCGCTTGAAGAAGTAAAACGAGCGAGGACACAATCACTGCAGGGAATGCAGAAAGTCCAAGCCCGGGTTTCGAAGAAAAGAATCCCAACGGACCTGCACCTTCCAGTGATTTTTCAAAATCCCAATTTGCACCGCCGTCACCGCCCCAGTTGCCCATGAGTATGAACACATCGAGACTGGGCCAGACCATCATTGCGGCAGCGTCAACAATCATCAATGCCCAACCAATGATGGAGAACCGAAGTAGAGTTGAATCGGGAGCGCCCATCGAAAGCAATGCCATTCCCAATTCCCACGCTGCAAACGGTATGGCGAGAATGATTCCGTATTTCCATAACACTCCAAGCGCATTAAACAGCATGCCGTATACCAGTGTTGCCATCATCGTTGCAAAAATAATCGCCAACCATACACCTAAATCTGCGAAACGGAAGAAACTGTCTCCAGATCCTGCAAACCCTGAAACAATTGCGCCAAGAATTCCGAGGGCGATGACATAAGGCCACACAATTCCAAGATACCCTAACGTTCGATAGAGGAAAACTTCCGTTCGTGCAATGGGTTTGGCGAGCATGAAGTGCATGGTGCCAGAATTCATTTCATCGCGAATGAGACCAGTTGCTAAAAACAGGGGTAGGAATATTCCAAGCAGGAGAACAAATCCGAGTTTTCCTATTGAAAGCACGAAGGCGAGGTGTATTGCTTCACGAGAATATGCATCTTCATCAGGGTCTTCATCGACGCCATCATCGGCATCGATAGTTGCATAAAGTTGACCATCAGAAAGACGGTAGTATTCGATGACGATATCACATGCTACGCCGTTATCATTGGTATCTTTTTGTGAGTCCGTTTTGTTCGCATCTTGGCAGTCTCCATCATCGTCGAATCCGGTCGATTGTAGACCGACACGCGCCGTAACATCCCAGTCAAAACCGTCTTCGTTAATGTACATCGACTTCGGGTCTGGTTCAATTGGTGGATCAAACAATCCAGGGTGTGAATCACCATCCCATGGGTCTGTTCCGAGGCGCAATTCTTGTCCTCTTGGATATCCATCGTTATCAAAATCGGTTGAATCACCGTCGTTATCAATTGATTCAAACTCTGAAGCCATTACATCGATGTAGATCAAGAAAATAAGAGATAAAGCAGTGAATCCTACTCCTAAGACCACCCAGGTCGATTTTTTTGTGCGGTATTGTCGAAGTGTGAACTCGATAATTGCCGAGGCTTTCCGGTCGAGTGAACGGTAGATGGAATCTGGTTTCGTCGCCATTAGATTCCTCCTCCTGAAGTGAGGTATCCCAAAATAGATGCAAGATCATCATCAGGATTGTCGATTGTGTTTACTTTGTGATTATTGTCTACAATTATCTGAGGTAGTCGTGAGTGGATTGCACCAAGATTATGGGTTTGGATTGACAGATTTTTCCCGTCAGGGAACGAGATTCCAAACACTTCATCAATATCGATGACGTTCTTAGCTAATGCCTTCGGGTCTTCAGTTTGGATTGATATGCGGTGAGGGATTTTATCCAAACGTTCTCGAATTGAATGCAGGTTACCCAATGCTAAGAGACGGCCCTGATGGAGAATAATAATCTGCTCAGTTATACGCTCAATTTCCTGTAAAATATGGCTACTGACCAGAACCGTTCTCCCCATCCGTCCAAGTTCCCGAATGACGTTCATAATCGTTGTACGCGCAAGCGGGTCACAGCCCTGAAGGGGTTCATCGAGAATAATCAACTCGGGATCGTTCACCAATGCATGAGCGATTTTCACTCGTTGTCGCATACCTTTGGAATACTGACCTATTTTTTTGTGGGCCACATCGGATAAACTGACGAAATCGAGTACCCTGTCTGCCTCAACTTTCGCTTCATCACGAGTCAATCCGTTCAGACGGGCAAAGGTCGAAACAAACTCGTGTCCGGTCATCCAATCATACATTTTCTCATGTTCAGGAACAAAGCCAACTCGAGCATAGGGTGCCGGATTTTTCCAGGGATCTGTGCCAAACAGCTTCACGCTGCCCTGACTTACTTTCAGTTTCCCCATTAAGAGATTGAACAGCGTTGATTTCCCAGCACCATTCATTCCTAAAACACCAGTAACTCCCCCGTTTAGCGCTAATGTAATGTTTGATAATGCAAAAATACGGCCGTAACTTTTCGATACGTTCTCAAGAAGAATTGCTGGTGCAGTCGACTCAGGCACCCATTCTTTGGTTTGCGCCTTGCCTTGTTGGTCGAAATCGGGTATCACTCTCGAGTCACCTCCATTGATGATACGCGTGTACTCAAAACATACAAGGCCACACCATTCATTGCAACAAGTGATGCGAGTGACCAGGTCCAAGAGTATTGGTCGTAGGTGGGTTGTGTTCCGATGATCGCTTGCCCAACATGGGCTAAGCAGTCATAGGGTGAAAGCAAATAGAGAATTTCACGGTCAAAGAGGTTTGAAACAATGAATGCCAAAACTTTGGTTCCAAGGATAATTGAGAGTAAAGCAATGCCTGGGAAAAATTTGCCCTTCGAAACACTGGATAAGGAGAGCCCAATACTCGTGTACGTGAAGATCAGTAACAATGCGCTAAACACAGTTGCAAGGAACATGGGGAACGTGTCAATAATCCATGCCCATCCTCTTCCCATTGTAGCAATTTCAGCAAAGTAGTAGAGTGCGAGTGTAACCAAGATGAGAATTGCTTGAATGAGGGCAACTGAAATGAATTTCATTCCAACATAATCGAATCGAGTAATCGGTCGAGAAAAGTAGAGTGCCGATGTTCCATGTTGCCGGTCTTCTGAAATTACACCACCCACTAAGAGGGCAGCAACAACCGGATAATAGAGCATATTTCGCGGGAAAAATCCAAGCACGTGGGCATAGAGATTATCTCGGCTAACGCCCCATACTGAATGAAGCCCTGAATCACCAATTAGTCCAGAAACCAGAGTCATTCCGACATCAGATAAAGAGGCAACAAAGACGACTAAGAGATACAATCGAATAGGCACACCCCAAGGGCGATGACCTTTCTTGAATACGCCGAGTAAATGGTGTCGAAGAATAGCCCAGTTTCTCATCCAGCGAGGATTTAATTCACCGTTCCAAGGCTTGTATTGTTGTTTGAAAATCTGTCCATCAGATTTCGGTGCCGTATTGGTTGTGACAGTAAGATCTTCATCACCTTCAGTTGATCCCCAAGCTGCCTCCAAACGAACTTTCCCAGTCACTGGCGCTTCTGCAGCAAATTCAGTTGGTTGAGGAATACTCTCGTTATCGACGTCACTCAAGCTGAACCACCTCCCATGTGTTCGGGTGCATCGACCTTACGGGCCATTACCGAGTTTCCGAGTAAATCTTCGCTGGATTTTACTTCATATCCCAAGTTTTCCATAATTGAAAGGAAAAGATCTTCCAGCGATGCCTCGTATTCATGCATTCTGCGAATTTGTGCCCCTACTTCAGCCGCACATCCCAAGATGAGGGAGGTTGTATCTTCTTGTTCGTGAAGAATCCTCATGACGCGCCCTTCTCTGCGAACACTCATTCCTTTCGCAGCCATTGCTTCTTCTAAGCGAGACGCGCCTCCCCAAACATGAATCTCGATTTCACGATCAAATGCTTTGAGGTCTTCGATTCGACCTTGTGCAGCAAGTTTCCCTTTGTGCAAGAGGATGAAATTATCGCACACTCTCTCCACGTCATCCATCAGATGCGATGCCATCAGCACTGAACGATTACCTGTTTGAACGGTATTTGTCAATGTCTCAATCATGTAATCGCGTGCCGAAATGTCAAGTCCGTTTGACGGTTCATCTGCGATAATGAGTTCCGGGTCATGGATAAGTGCGCAGGCCAGTTTCGTTGCCTGCTTCATTCCGGTCGAATAACTTCCAATGTTTCGATACCTTTGCTCGCCTAAACCGACGTATTGTAAGGTCTCGTGGGCGCGAGCAAGAGCGATTGTCGGATTCATACCGAGCAACTCACCAGAATATCGAACTTGGTGAATCGCTTCCATGTCTGGATTCAATGAGTCGTATTCCGGCATGTAGCCTATGCGTGAGCGAATTTCATCCCCTTGAGTGCGAATATCGAGCCCGAGAACAGTCCCCTCGCCTTCAGTCGTTTGAATCAAACCAAGTATTGTCTTGAGAAAGGTCGATTTCCCGGCACCGTTTGGCCCCAGTAAACCAGTAGCCCCTTTTGGAACAGAAAGGTTGAGTTTACTCAGTGCCACATGCGGACCATATGATTTGGTCAAATCGATGGTTTTGATGATAAGGTCGTCCTGCACTGCACTCCCCCTCAAAGTTGAGAGATGTAAGACGCTCTTTGAAGTATACCACGATATTGTGTAACAAATAGGGTATGTTACTTTATTCCACCACGGGTTTTTACAGCTACGCCTTTACGGAAATTTTTCATTTCTTGGGCAGTACACTGTGCGAGTCCATGACCGATAAGTTCACCCTTTTGGTTCACAATTAAGCAATTTTCACCTGGTTTGACCCACCCGTCGCAACCCAGGATGAAACCGTGGAAAACGTTCCTCCCTTGTCGCACGAATGGTTCTGCATCGTTGTTGACAACGACCCATGCGGGACCTTGCATAAGAGCGTCTTGCTCCGTAACTTGTTCAAAGCCAACAGGCATTGTCATCTTGCGAAGTGCATGAATGTGCTTTGCTCCGCCATCGGTGACTGACAATCCGCCATCGGTAAGACGAGGGCTTACCACATGTGTTCCATTCGCCAGAATTGCATTTTTCACTCTGCCAAGCCGGTTTACGACAAATGTCGAGTCTTTCAAAAGAAGTTCAACATCTTTTGAATTCATATTCAATAATACGTTCATCTTATCACTCACATGGCGTCTTTGAAGCCGTAGTTTCGCTTTTTCCCGTTGTTCTTTTTCTACCGGTTCCGCATGTGTTTTATCTTCCTCAGTTGAATCGAAAACCCCTGCTTGTTCCAGAGCAGTCATTGCTCGAGATTGAATTCCGTCCCCGAGTAAATCCACAACAATTATTTTTCTTTCTCCCATACCGTAGTGTTCCAACTCCTCACGAATCGAAAGTGGGTTAGGTCGGCGACGCCATAGCCACTGAGGTCCGTCAATGTGGGCAAATGGATTCAGGTCCTCCATCGAATACGGAAGCAAACCGACGGGGGTTTGGATCATCACTTCTAAACCAGGGCAGTGATACTCAAGACGAACCATGAGGTCGCTTAAACGCTCTCTCCAAGGGCCAGAGGAACCATATGCAACCAAGACTTCTTGAGAGCCTTTGCCGGGATGGTTTCGTGGACTCCAACGTTTTTTCAAGATGTTTTTTGCAGCGTTGATATGGGGCCGAACGTGAGTGTCATCCCCACCCCAAGGCTCTCCTCCCCTGCGTGGAGATTCCTGAGATTCAACTATCCAGTTCCACGCATGTTCCCACTTTCCGGCATTCTGGTCACGGTCTCGGGCAGCATCTCGGTCATCGAGAATGAGTTCGTCCAAGAATTGTAAGTCGAGTTTTTTGTTGTAAGGACTTGTTGAAATCCACAAGAATGCTTCACGAAGTGCGGGATGCTGATGGCTTCTTCGTTCGACTAATCGCCACAATGTTCCATCTCGAATCGCTTGTTTGCAGCGGTCGAGTTCGGACAATGTTACTTCAAGGTTATAACGTGCAAGTAATGCAGTCTTCTCGTCTTTTGACATGCTACGAACCTCTTGGGGAGTGTGTGCAGCAACGCATGGCATTCGTTCAGGCCATTCAACAAGTGATTCGATTTTTTGTGTGCCCCATGGAGTTAACAATCGCCCATCACGAGCGAAGAGAGCGTATGCAGCTGAATCAAACAAATCTGCACCCAAGGCAATCGACATCGGGAACAGCATTGGATGCCCACATCCAAACATGTGAACAGGGCGGTTTGGAGGTAGGTGAGGAATTGATGCGAGCATAATTTTCGCATAATCCTTGTAGAGGTGTCGCTCCATGACGGGTACAATTCCTCCAACAGGGTGTACTGCAAAATCATATTTGCCCATGCCTTGAGCAGATTGTGTGCGTAGATGTTTGAACAGTCCCCCTTGAATGGGACCGTTAAGCATCGTTGAACCGGCTGCTTCAAGGCTTGCAGGTGCTCGTAGAATCGTCTCTTTCACACATTCGGCAACTTGTTCTTCAGTCATGTCCGGGCGTGAAAATACATCGAGCATGGTAGCGATATCAACTCCAATACTGTTTTGGAACTCAACAATTTCTTCTACGCCAACTTCGACATCTCCGTAGACGTATGCTTGGAAAGTTCCTGAATCGGTCATAATGACGCCGGGATAATCCAGCAGCGAGTGCACTCCTTTTGTGGTTGCGATTTCTTTGAGTTCTTCATGCTTCCAAATGATGTATGAGTTCGTAATCAACGCCCCAATACCATATCTATCCCACATTTCTCGAGGTTCAATCGTACGGATGTTTGGATTGATTACAGGTAACAAAGCGGGTGTCTCAAGAATGCCGTGAGCGGTATGTAACCGCCCTAACCTTCCACGTCCATCACGAGCAGTAATCTCAAACAGTCCGGCATCAGCCTCGCGACAAGGGATCGGGTCTTTGCGAGGTCCATCCGTCCATGCTCCCATACAACCAACCCGTTCATCCGTGTCTTTCAAACCATTCATCTAAAAGATGTCATCACACAAATTCAACAGCACCATGTGCGAGGATGAACTCTCTACCTAATTCATCAAAAGTGTCGAGTAGTGCAGATGAAAAGCGAATTCTACAGATTTCATCATCACCTTCCAAGTCTTTTTTCACTCCTTCAAGTGTTCCTGGCGCTGCTCCACATGAAAGGCATGCGCCGGTTAAATCCAACACTAAATCGAGTTCACTCACTCCATTCTCGCCCCACTCCAAGGATGAAACCGCAATACCTCCGCCATGCCCATCAAGTGCGGCACGAACATCTCCTAAACGGGAAAGGAGTGCTGGAATGAACTCGTTTGTACCTATTATTTGTAGGAGTGAAGTCGAACGAAGCCGTTGCTCTTCAACTGGGTCAGTAACCTCGTCTATTCGCCGTTTTGCTTCCGATGACATTGCTGCCTTTGCCTCTGCTGCATATTTTGCAACAAGGTCATCGTCGGTCATGTTTGCCGCTCTCATCCCTGCTTCTTGAATACTATTATTCTACTCTGTTCACGTTGAATGAAGTGGGATATGATTACACCACTTGATAAAGGAGTTACGCGAGGAGTATATGGGTGAGGCTGTGACTGAAGAGGTTTTACGCGTCGAAAATCTTCATGTCAGTGTCGAAGGCACTCCCATCCTCAAAGGAGTCAATCTCATCATCAATCGCGGCGAAATCCATGCAGTAATGGGCCGAAACGGCGCTGGGAAGTCAACTTTGGCCAATGTGGTCATGGGTCATCCAGCATATGAAATTACAGAGGGGCGTGTGTTCTTCAAAGGTAGTCCGTTGGAAGAACTCGAGGTCTTTGAGCGTGCTCGTGCCGGAATGTTTCTGTCGTTCCAATACCCAGCATCCATTCCAGGTGTCCAAGTCGGAAATTTCCTCAAGAAATCCGTCGCATCTGTCCGTGATGAGCCTCCGAAAGGTCGAGCTTTCCGCAAAGAATTAAATGCGGCCATGGAAAAACTATCGATGGACAAAAGTTTCCTCTCACGATATGTGAACGATGGTTTCAGCGGAGGAGAGAAAAAGCGATTGGAAATTCTCCAGATGCTCTTGCTTGAACCCCACCTTGCCTTGCTCGATGAAACAGATTCGGGGCTGGATATCGATGCGCTACGAATCGTTGCGCAGGGAATCAACGAAGTGGCAGTTAACTCGGGTTGCCTCATCATCACACACTATCAACGACTTCTTGATCTGGTTAAACCGGATTTCGTTCATGCAATGATTGATGGAGTAATCATCAAGACTGGAGGGCCCGAACTTGCGCTCCGCCTTGAAGACCAAGGATATGACTGGCTTGACGTGGCTGCTTGAGGTGATACATATGTCGAACGAAACAGAAGAAATTATTGGCGATTACCGCTATGGATTTCATGATCCTGAAAACTCGACCATACGGTTTGATAAAGGTCTGTCTGAACAAGTTGTGCGCGATATTTCAGAACTCAAAGACGAGCCTGAATGGATGACTGAACTTCGAGTTAAGGCTTATCGGCACTTTGTTGAACGAGTTATGCCAGATTGGGGCAATTGTAACCTTCTCAACATGATTGATTTTGAGAACGTCACCTATTTCTTACGCTCCTCGAATAAAACTGAAAACTCTTGGGACGAAGTACCCGATGACATCAAAAATACATTCAACAGGCTTGGGATTCCTGAAGCGGAACAAAAGTGGCTCGGTGGAGTTACTGCTCAATACGAGTCCGAGGCCGTCTATCACTCCATTCGAGAAGACCTCGAGGAACAAGGAGTCATTTTCTTGGATATGGACTCAGGTCTCAAGCAATATCCCGAAATTGTCAAGAAGTATTTCGGTTCTGTAATCCCGCACAGCGACAATAAATTTTCTGCCCTAAACACTGCTGTTTGGTCGGGTGGCTCGTTCCTTTACATTCCGAAGGGGGTTAGTGTCGAAATGCCTGTTCAAGCCTATTTCCGTATCAATGCCAAAAATATGGGTCAATTTGAACGAACACTGATTATTGCTGATGAAGGCAGCACTGTCCATTATGTTGAAGGGTGCACTGCTCCAAGTTATTCAACGGACTCATTGCACTCTGCTGTTGTAGAACTGATCGCTCTGGAAGGCGCAAAAATTCGCTATTCAACCGTCCAGAACTGGTCGAGCAATGTCTATAATTTGGTTACAAAGCGAGCAGTTGCTCACAAAAACGCAGTTGTTGAATGGGTAGATGGTAACATTGGTTCAAAGTTGACGATGAAATATCCATCTGTTCTTCTCAAGGGAGAGGGTGCTCACGCGGAAGTGATTTCTGTTGCATATGCGGGCAAGGGGCAACATCAAGATACGGGTGCTAAAGTCCACCACCTTGCTTCCAACACAACATCCAACATTCTTTCCAAATCGATTTCCAAAGATGGTGGCCGCTCCTCCTACCGTGGGTTGTTGCAAGTCACTCCTAAATCGACAGGATGTCGTTCAAAGGTTGTATGTGATGCACTCATTCTCGACGGAGATTCTCGCTCTGATACATATCCTACCATGGAAATTGGAAACTCGTCATCAGATTTAGAACACGAAGCCAGTGTATCTAAGGTTTCAAGTGATCAGTTGTTCTATTTGATGAGTCGTGGATTTACCGAAGATGAGGCAATGGGCTTAATCGTCAATGGATTCTTCGAACCGTTCACCAGAGAACTCCCGATGGAATATGCAGTTGAACTGAATAAGTTACTCGAATTGGAAATGGAGGGTTCCATTGGATGATCTACCAGAAGATGGCAATCCCTCCTCGTTCAGAACATTTGTGGCGCTATACTCCCTGGCCTCGAATCCATCCAAGTTCACCCGATGAAGTTCCTGATGTTGTCGATTTGGTTTTCTCTGTCGATGGTGGACATACTTTGGAAGCAATCGAAGAGTTAGAAAATTCTCATGATGATATTGCCCGAGCGTTTCTACATTCTGCAGGTGGTTCAAAGAACCGCCTGTTAATTTCCCAAGATTCAGATATTATTCAGGTTCATGTTCGTGCCACTGGTAACATTGCTGTGGGGCACTTGCATCTTGATGTGAAAGCGTCATGTGCTGTTCTCATTCATCTTTCCGGCGAGGCTGAATGGGTTGGCATTCACGTTACTGGTAATGTCCAACCCAATACCCAAATCGCATATGGATTCATCAATGAACTCGATACCAATACGAAATTTTTGCGCTGCGAAGACTGGCTTGTCGAAAGAGATGGCGAATTGGAACACGCTACCCTTTCAATTGGTGGTTCTCGCTGTAAATCCGATTTACGAAGCACATTGAACGGAACTGGTTCATCTATTCGCCAGTCCGTCACGGCCAATGCGGTCGGTTCTCGACACGACGATGAGCATGTTGAGATTCATCATCTTCATGGACACACATTTTCAGACTTGGTGATGAACTCCGCCTGCTCGGGTAGCAGCCATTTTATCGCAACCGGACTGCTGACGATTGCGGAGGGTGCGAACAAAACCGATGCCTCCCAAGTCTTCCGCAATCTGCTTCTTTCCAAAAAAGCTCGAGCAGAAGCAATTCCTGAACTCGAGGTTCTTGCAGATGATGTTTCCGCTGCTCATGGTGCAGCGAGCGCTCCTGTTGACCCAAACCAAATGCATTACCTCATGTCAAGAGGATTGAGTCCTGATGAATCACAAGCACTTATTGTCGGAGGATTCCTTCTCAATGCGTTCTCTAACCTGACCAACAAGTATCTTACCGAAGAGATGCAAACACGGCTCACTGTTCACCTCGAATGTGAATTGAAGGGGTGAAAAAGTGGCTATACGTGATGATTTTCCGATTCTCAAACGTGAAGTCAACGGCTTCCCTTTGATCTATTTGGATAATGCGGCAACCACCCAGAAGCCACAAGTCGTCCTGGACGCAATGAATGATTACTATACCTCTTCAAATGCAAATGTTCACAGAGCTGTTCACACGCTGGCTGGTGAAGCGACTGAAGGCTACGAAGCATGTCGTCAGCGATTGAAA
>CEQX01155841.1_pt1 | contig 30441 bp, 29 predicted proteins | sample 356261 | NCBI WGS metagenome assembly CEQX01 (sample SAMEA2621076, study PRJEB7988) | marine metagenome | isolation source: saline water (ENVO:00002010), including | reverse complement strand
TCTGATAAGAATGCTTATTAATGAAACACATAATTATGTTGTTAATGTAGACAAGCTTACTTATGCATCAAATCAAAATAGTCTATCAGGTGTTGAAAAGTCAGGAAAATATTCATTTGAGGAAATTGATATTTGTAATTTTGACAAACTAAAAAGATGTTTCTATGAACACTCTCCTGACTCGATTATTCATCTTGCAGCAGAATCACATGTCGACAGATCTATAAATAGTTCAGAAGTTTTTATTAAAACTAATATTTTAGGGACATATAACTTATTAGAGATTTCAAGGGAGTATTTCTCTAGCCTAGATAATAACTCAAAATCCAATTTCCGTTTTCATCACGTTTCAACAGATGAAGTTTACGGAGATTTAGGAAATAAGAAGGGATATTTTGTAGAAGAAAATCCTTATAAGCCAAGCAGCCCATATTCAGCGTCTAAAGCTTCAAGCGATCATCTTGTTAGGGCATGGAATAGAACTTATGGATTACCGACAATTGTGACTAATTGTTCAAATAATTACGGACCTTATCAGCACCCCGAAAAGTTAATACCGCTTGTTATATCTAATGCTCTTTCTCATAAAAAGATACCAATTTACGGAAAAGGTTCTCAAATAAGGGATTGGCTTTATGTGGAAGATCATGCCGAAGCGCTTTATAAGGTTTTGACTTCCGGCACAGTTGGCGAAACTTATAATATAGGCGGTCATAATGAGAAAACTAACTTAGATGTTGTTTTATCAATTTGTAAAATATTAGACGAGCATCAACCAAGTACAAAAATTAAAAATTATTCAGAATTAATAAATTTTGTGGATGATAGACCCGGTCATGATATTAGATATGCTATTGACGCCAGTAAAATAAAGAATGAACTGGATTGGGAGCCAGCTCAAACATTTGAAACAGGTATTAAAAAAACAGTTTTATGGTATCTTGAAGAAATGTTGACAAGAAATAATTAAAATCATTGAGTATTGAATGAAAGGAATTATATTAGCTGGCGGAACTGGAACTAGGCTTTTTCCAATTACTGAGGGCATTTCAAAGCAGCTTTTACCAATATATGACAAGCCAATGGTTTATTACCCCATTTCTGTTCTTATGCTGTCAGGCATAAGGGAAATACTACTTATATCTACACCTCAAGATATTAATAGTTATAAAAGATTACTTGGAGACGGATCTGACTTTGGTATAAATCTGTCATATAAAATTCAGGAAAAGCCTAATGGGCTAGCAGAAGCTTTTATTATCGGTGAGGACTTTATCGGAAATGAGGAGGTTTGTTTAATATTGGGTGACAATATTTTCTATGGACAAGGATTTTCGCCAAAACTTATTGAAGCAGCATCATTAAATGATGGAGCCATAATATTTGGATATCAAGTCCAAAATCCTAGAGATTTTGGAATTATTGAGATTGATAAGGATAATAATATTATTTCTATAGAAGAAAAACCAAAACAACCAAAATCAAATTTAGCTGTAACAGGACTTTATTTTTATGATAACAATGTTGTTGATATTGCCAAAAATGTTGAACCTTCTAAAAGAGGCGAATTAGAAATAACAAGTATTAATAATGAATATCTAAGGCTTGGAAAACTTAAGTTTGTTGAGTTAGGAAGAGGCTTCGCTTGGTTGGATACCGGGACACATGATTCACTAATTGATGCTTCCTCTTTTGTTCAGACAATTGAAAAAAGACAAGGAAATAAAATTGCATGTCTAGAAGAAATTGCTTTTAGACAGGGCTGGCTTGATAAAAATGATGTAAAAAAGAGAGCTGAAAAGTTATCAAATAATAGTTATGGTAAGTATCTATTAGAAATAATAGCGATGACTTAAGTAGGATTAATAGTATGAAGATCATAGATGCTTTTTGGGAGGAAAGGAATTTGGGAGTCACATGCTATGAAGTCTTAATTGAAGATTCAGATACAATTTCTTCCGTAAAAGATTCTTTACTCAGTTTTGATAAGGAATACATCGTTATAAAAGTCCCAACACATTTAAATAAAATTAATTCTTTACTCCAAGAAAATGGATATAAATTTATGGAAACTACAATTAATTGTGTAAATATGGCAGAACTTCCTGAATTAAATAAAGTGCAAAAAAGGGTTTTAGATTCCTTGATTTATTTAGAAATGAATAACGATGACTTTTCAGAATTATTTCAGGAAATTAAATTGAATATGTTTGAGGACGACAGAGTTTCTATCGATAATCATTTTTCAAGAGAGCAAGCTAATAAAAGATATATTGGTTGGATAAAAGATGAAATCAATAAAGGCTCCCAAACTTATAAAATCTGTTTTAAAAATGATGTGGTGGGATTTTTTCTTCTTAGAAAAGAAGATGAGCAAACAATGGTTGCAGTTCTTGGAGGTATATATAAGAGATTTAGATCTTTTGGGTTTGGTTTTTGCATGAATTATCTTGAAATACAAGAGGGCATAAAACAAAATGTCTCTAGGATTAAAACATCGTTTTCTACCAATAATCGAGCATCAACTTCAATGCATTTTTCCCTGAATTACAGATTAGATGAGCAACATAACATTTTTGTTAAACATAACTAACTACTAATCAAAATGTTTTTAACTTTATTTAATTAAAATATATAATACGTACTTTAAAAATACATTTAGGAAAGATAGTGAGTAACTTAGAAAAATATAATAAAGTTTTTATTGAAACATTTGATATTTCTGATGGAAGTTTATCAGACGATCTAGAATATAACTCAATACCCGCGTGGGATTCTGTAGGACACATGTCAATGATTGCAGAACTAGAAGACGTATTCGAAATTACATTAGAAATGGATGAGATTATTGATTTTAGTTCCCTTGGTAAAGGTAAAGAAATTCTATCAAAGCATGGGGTCGATATTTGAACAAATTTGATGATTTATTCAACTTCAAAAAAAATAAAAATAATCTTGCACTAATTTCTGATGACAGAGATGTCACATATTCTCAACTTCACTCTTTAACCGAAGATATAAAATCTCATATAAATCAAGATAGCCTAGTTTTTTTGGTGTGCAAAAACACAATTGATTCGATAGTTGCATATTTAGGTATTTTAAAATCTGGTGCTGCTTGCGTAATGATTAAAGAAAGGAATTTTAGTTTCTTATTAGAAACCTATAATCCAAAATTTATTTTTGCTCCTAAAGAAATTGACTTATCTATTGGAAAAAAGATATTTGAAATAGGTGAATATGCTCTTTACGAGAATCAAGAAAATATTAGCTATAATATTAGTAAAAAATTATCTATTTTATTGTCTACTTCTGGAAGTACTGGAACTCCAAAGTTTGTCAAAATATCATACAAAAACATAATTTCTAATACAGAATCAATTTCAGATTATTTAAAGATTAAAAGATCTGATAGAGCAATCACAACAATGCCAATGAATTATTCTTATGGCTTATCAATAATAAATACTCATCTGTCTTGCGGAGCCTCAATTGTAGTTACTGAGGCATCTCTTATGAGTAGAGAGCTCTGGGATTTAATGAAAAGCAAAAATGTAACTAATTTTGGAGGCGTTCCTTATTCATATGAAATGCTAAAAAAACTTCGTTTTGAAAGATTAAATTTACCAAGCCTCAGATATATTACTCAGGCCGGTGGGAAATTAGATGAATCATTAGCAAAATATTTTTATGAAATTTGCTATAAAAAAGGTATTAATTTTATTGTTATGTATGGTCAAACTGAGGCAACTGCAAGAATCTCATATCTGCCAAACTCAGACCTGCCAAAGAAGATTGGAAGCATCGGTATTGCTATTCCCGGTGGCAAGCTAGTCTTAAGAGATGATAACGGTAAAGAAATAACAAAAGATAATGAAATAGGAGAATTGACATATTTTGGAGATAACGTTTGCCTTGGTTATTCTCATAATTGTTTTGATCTCGATAAGAAAGATGAGAATAAAGGATGTCTTGAGACAGGTGATTTAGCTTACATGGACGATGATGGCTACTTTTTTATAACTGGCAGGAAAAACAGATTTATTAAGGTTTTTGGGAATAGAGTAAATTTAGATGAATTTCAGAAAATAGTTAAAGACTTTGGCCTAGAATGTGTTTGCTCAGGGGAGGATGATTTAATTAAGATTTTTGTAACCAATGATACTTTTTCTGAGAATGAACTCTTTAAATACTTAATGCAAAAGACAGGATTAAATAAAAGTTCTTACAAATTGATAAAACTTAATGCTATTCCTCGAAATGAGTCAGGAAAAGTGTTATACAGTCAATTAAAATAATATGAGTATGTCCACTATTGAAGACCTTTTTCTTAAATCTCCCTATTCTTTAAAAAAGGATGAAAAAAATTTATTTTTTAATAACTACTTAAGTGAGTTAACTGATCATCATTTAAATAATTGTGAAAGCTATAAAAAAATTCTTTCAGTTCTGGATTATGATCATGAGCATAATGAAAATTTTCAAATTACACCATCAATACCTGTACGACTTTTTAAAGAATATAATTTAAAGAGTGTTTCCAGCGAAGATATTATTAAGACCATGACTTCCTCTGGAACATCTGGTCAGGCAGTATCAAAAATATTTCTTGATAGAACAACTTCTACAAATCAGACTAAAACATTGGCAAAAATATTGGGTGAGTTTCTTGGAAGCAAAAGATTGCCTATGTTAATTATAGATACTAAAGATATTCTCAAAGATAGGAATAATTTTTCTGCAAGAGCTGCAGGAATACTTGGATTTAGGACATTTGGAAGGGATGCAAAATTTGCTCTTAATTCAGATATGTCAATAAATTTTAATGAGATTGAGGCATTTCTTGAGAAATATAAAAATGAGGATATCCTCGTTTTTGGTTTTACCTCGATAATTTGGGAGCATTTCCATAAACCTTTGCTTGGTAATAGCAAAAATCAAATAAAGATACCAAAAGGTATTTTAATTCATGGCGGTGGATGGAAAAAACTAGAAAGTGAGTCTGTTGATTCTCAAACCTTTAGAAGTGAAATTTATAGATCTTGCGGCATGAGTAAAATACATAATTACTATGGAATGATTGAGCAAACTGGATCCATATATATGGAGTGTGAGGAGGGTCATCTTCACTGCTCTAATTTTTCAGATATTGATATTTACAATAATGACTTTGAGCTTTGCCCAATGGGGCAGACAGGCCTGGTAAAATTGTATTCTATTCTTCCATATAGTTATCCTGGGCACATAATTTTGACGGAGGATATAGGAGAAATAGTTGGTGAAGACGACTGTAAATGTGGAAGATTAGGAAAATATTTTAAGATTCATGGAAGAGTTAAGAATGCCGAAATAAGAGGTTGTAGTGATACATATAAATCTGAAAGAAGTTGATAAAATTAATTATATTATTGGCTCAAACAAAATTTTAGTTGCTCCTGTTGAGCCTTATCATGAAACAAATCTCAACTTTATAGATGATCTTTCAAAGGCGTTAAGGAAACGTAAAGATATCAGAGAGTATCCTGATGTAATGGCATTAGCTTTTTGGTGTAGAAAATCAAATATTCATAAAAAAAGTAAAAAATTTAAAAATAATAATTTTAAGATCGGGCTAGGATTGGTTTTCCATATATCCCCATCAAATGTTCCTGTTAATTTTGCATTTTCTTTCCTTTTTGGCCTTTTGGCGGGGAATTCAAATATCGTAAGAGTGCCATCAAAAAGTTTCCCACAAACCAAAATAATTTGTGATGAAATAAATAAACTTCTAGATGATCACAAATATAAACACATTGCAGAAAGTAACTCTTTCATTGATTATGAAAGAAGTGAGGATATTTCAGGTTTAATATCAGCTCAATCAGATGCAAGGGTTATTTGGGGTGGAGATGAAACTGTATCAAATTTAAAGAATCTTAAATCAAAAACCAGATGCATAGATATCGCATTTGCAGATAGGTATTCTTTTTCTATTATTTCAACTGATGCGGTCATTAGTGCTCAGTCAAAAGAATTAAATCTACTCATTGAGGGATTTTTTAATGATACATATCTCATGGATCAAAATGCATGCTCCTCTCCACATTTAATTATCTGGCTTGGTGATAATGCAACGAAGGCTAAAAATATATTTTGGAATTCGCTTCATAAATTCCTTTTAAAAAAATATCAAATAGAATCAGTGATTGCCATTGATAAATATTCAGCATTATGCGGAAACTCAATAGAAATTGAAGAAATCAAATCTTTTAAAAATTATGGAAATCTTATTTATACAATCCAGCTAGAAAAGTTGATAAAAGACATTGACAATTATCCAGGTAAATTTGGGTATTTTTTTGAACATGAAACAAAGGGTTTTGGTGATATTGCAGATATTGTTAATTCTAAGTACCAGACAATCACTTATTATGGCATTAATAAAACTGAAATAATTGATCTCATATTTAAGGAGTCTCTCCAAGGAATTGATAGAATAGTTCCAATAGGTCAGGCACTTGATATGGATATAATATGGGATGGATATGATGTTATTGGAAATTTATCAAGAATAATAGACGTGAGATAGATCAAATGGAGGAGAAAATGGAAGGATTTAGTTTAAATTATGTTGAGCTTTTAGAATATCAACAGAACAGATATCCATACTTAATGATTGATTATGTAGATGAAGTTATTCCAGGAAAGAGCGCCAAAGGTTTTAAAAATCTTACAAATAATGAGTGGTTTTTCCCCAGCCATTTTCCAGGAGAGCCAAATATGCCGGGTGCTCTTCAATTAGAGTCTTTAGCTCAGATGTTAACTATTGCAATAACAACCCTTCCCGGAAATAAAGGCATGACAACGAGGTTTGTTTCCAATGAAATGAAGTATCTTAAGGAAATTGTACCTGGTGATAAAATGGTTATTGAAACTGAAGTAACATTCTTTAAAAGAGGTTTAATCAAAGGAAAAGGTATAGCAATTACAAATGGAGAGACCGCGACTGAGGCAAACATGACAATAATAATTCCAGATATTTTTAATAAATTTCTTCCTGGAGATAAATAAGAATTAATAATGATTAGATTGGCCGATTACGTAATGAATACCCTTTATGAAAATAGGGTCAATAAACTATTTATGGTTACTGGAAGAGGTGCACTTTTTCTTACTGATGCAGTTGCTGCTCATAAAGATTTGGAAGCCGTTTGTGTCCATCATGAGCAATCAGCAGCGTTTGCGGCCGTTTCATATGCACAATATAACGAAAATCTAGGAGCTTGCTTAGTTTCGACTGGATGTGCTTCAACAAATGCTCTCACAGGAGTCCTAAATGCTTGGCAAGATGGGATTCCATGTGTTTTCCTATCTGGACAAAATAAGCTTGAGGAAACTTCAAATTATACTGGTGTTAAAGTAAGAACTTATGGTCAGCAGGAGGCAGACATAATCCCAGTTGTTGAATCGATAACAAAATATTCTGTAATGATAAAAGATCCAAATTCTATCGCATATGAACTTGGGAAAGCTATTCATATTGCCCAAACTGGGAGAAAAGGACCTGTATGGATTGATATTCCTCTAGACGTACAGAATATGCGAGTTGATGTTGAAAAAATGAAGAAGTTTTCGCCAGCATTAGAAAATAAACTGATTGCTTCAGACAGCGATATAGATTTTATAGTAAATCAATTAAATGAAGCAGAAAGACCTATAATTCTTATTGGGAGCGGGGTTAGATCTTCAAATTCGATAATTGAGCTTGAAAACTTTATAAAAGAAAACAATTTTCCTTTAGTTTATGCTCCATCAGCAGCTGATGCATATGGATTAAGAAATGAATTATCCATTGGTTCCGTAGGAATAATGGGATGTTCAAGATCAGGAAATTTTGCAATGCAAAATTCAGATCTTATATTAGTACTCGGTAACAGGCTTAACTCAATGGTCGTTGGAGAAAAGTGTCAATTCGCAAGAGAGGCAAAAGTAATCGTAGTGGATATTGATGAGATAGAGCATAGCAAGTGCAGTGTCGACATTGACAGGCTTATCCTCTCAGATATCAAGGAATTTTTTAGATTATTGCAGAAGGAAAAAATTAAATCAGCAAACAAGGATTGGGTAAAAAAATGCTTACATTGGAAAGATATATTTCCAAAAACAGAGGAAACGCATAAATCAGTTGAGAGAGTTGACCTTTATGATTTGTCAGAAAAACTCTCTAATGTGTTGCCAAGCGAATGTAGTATTGTCACAGATTCAGGCTTAATTGAGCTTATCTTGCCATCTAATATGTCCCTAAATAGCAATCAGAGATCAATTCATCCAGCATCACAGGGATGTATGGGTGTTGTTTTGCCTGCAATAATAGGAGCTCACTACTCAAGTAACAAGCCAGTTATAGCTGTTGTTGGAGATGGCTCTATATTAATGAATATACAAGAGCTTATTACAATAAGTTATAACAAAATCCCAGCTAAGATTTTTGTTATAAATAATAATGCATATGCTGTTATTAGAAAAAGAATGAAAGAAATGTTTAGGAATAGAACTATAGGAGTTGATCAATCAGATGGAGTTGGTGCTCCAGATTTTGAAGATATAGCAGATTGCTTTGATTTCTCTTACGTGAAGATTGAAGATGCAACTAATCTAGAAAAAAATCTTAGTAAAGTGATCAATATGGAAGGAGCAGTAATTTGCGAGGTGATGTCACTTGATGATCAAGATTATATAGCAACAGGTCATGCTAGAGATTCAAATAATAAACTTGTTACAAGGCCGCTTGAAGACCAAAAACCTTTTATAGATAGAGAAACTTTTCTATCTGAGATGATAATAGAACCTATTGGGCAATAAAACTATGAAGAGTGTAATTTTGAATGATGGCGCAAAACTAACTAATTTTGGGAAACCTTATATAGTTGCTGAGATGAATACTAGTCATTTTGGCAAGATAGAAAATGCAAAAGAAATGATTCTTGAAGCAAAAAAGGCAGGATGCCATTGTGTAAAGTTTCAATCTTGGACAACAGACTCACTCTATTCGCAGAACTATTATGATGAAAATCCTATTGCCAAACGTTTCGTCAAAGGTTTTTCTTTTTCAGAGAATCAACTTCTTGAATTAGTTGAATATAGTAAAGAAATTGATATTTCTTTTGCTTCAACTCCCTATTCTGAGAGTGAAGTGGATTTCTTGGTGGACGAGTGCAAGGCTCCTTTTATAAAAGTAGCCTCAATGGACTTAAATAACCATGTTTTCCTTGAGTATATTGGTAAAAAAAATATTCCTATAATCCTATCTACCGGAATGGGTGAAATGCATGAAATTGAGTCAGCAATAAAAGTGCTGGAGGGTACAAATAACAAAAACATTTGCATTTTGCATTGTGTATCCATATATCCTCCCGAAATCTCAACAATAAGATTAAAGAATATTTCAGGATTGATGGAAAAATTCCCTGATTATCCTATTGGATTTTCAGATCATTCTATAGGAATAGAAATACCAATAGCTTCAATAGCTTTAGGGGCATGCATGATTGAGAAACATTTCACTTTGGATAAAAGTAAGATTGGAATGGACAATCAAATGGCGGCAGAGCCTGATGATATGAAAGTCTTAATTGATGGATGTATGAATGTAAATGCTGCCTTGGGCGAAAGAACAAGAGAAGTTCAAGCAGCTGAGTTAGAAAAAAGAATTGAAATGCGCAGAAGTGTTGTCTCTAGGAAAGATTTACAATCTGGAACTAAATTAAAATTATCTGATTTAGACTTAAAGAGACCAGGTACTGGCATTCCTGCAGATAAAATATTTAATTTAGTAGGGAAGACATTAAAGAAAGATATTTCTAAAGATTTAATTATCCTTGAAGAAGATTTAGATTAACTAAATTCCTCTATAAGATATTCTTGGGCTAATCATGAAAAATATAGCAATATATATTCCAACAAGGATTTATGGTGGAGCCGAAAGGCAAATGGCTTTGCTTGCATGTCTTGCAGCCGATCACGGGTATATGGTTTCAGTTATAGATAGCAGTGTTGGTGTGGTTGCAAAAATTCTTCAAAATAGAAGTGATATAAAAATCTTATATAAACAAAAATCTAAAAAGCTTAAAATCAAAGACTCAATTGTAATTACTCAGGCAAGCTATGCTTTTTGCTTAAACTCATTTCTTGATTTAGAAAACTGTCAGGTAAATTTTTGGTTTATGCACTCACTGAATTTGCCACATATGAATGTCCATAATAGATTACCAAAATATTTAAAAATATTTAGTTCATTAATAAAAAATATTTATAGGAAAAGACTTGTTTCGCATGCATCATCTTTTTTCTTTATGGGAAATGATATTAAAGAATCTATTGAAACTTTTTATGATGTTAGGATGAAAGAAAACTTTACTGGCATGCTCTCTGAAAAAAGGGCGGTAGAAGTTTTATCTGATGTCTCAAATAATAAGAACTCTCTATGTTGGTTAGGTCGTCTTGACAAAAGCTCAAAAAGAATCATTTTAAAAAAAATATTATATGATTTCTCAATTTCAGAATTCTTTAAAAAGAATTATGTATTTCATATTATTGGTGATGGTGAATCTCAGGAAGAACTAGCTTTGTATGTTAAAAAATTGAATATAAATAAAAATGTTTTTTTTCATGGACATGTTGAATATGAAATTCTTCCCGAAATTATTTCTCTGTCAAATATTCTTTTTGCCCATGGTACATCAGTATACGAAGGAGTTTATTGTGGTGTGCCAGTCTCATTAATTGATTTTTATTCAAATGATGAAGATATAAAACAAATGAAATATGAGTTTTATCATGAGCATGATGGATCAGGATTCGGGGATCTTATTACTAGCAGGAATGACCCAATTATTTCAAAAGGCCAGGATTTTAATAGTCTTTTAAAGAAATCTATATCAGATAGGGAAATAATTACTAAATTGCAGGAAGAAAAACTAAGAAAATTTATTGATAGAAGTGAAAAGAAATGTCTAAGACTCTTTGAAGCAAGTGATAAAAGAAAAGAGACCCCTAAGCGAATCTTTTTGGATGAACTTTTTTTTAAACTAAGAGAAAGTGTATTAAGAAAAAAGAATTAGTTTATTTGCATCTTTGCAATTAAAATTAACTTATAAATCAAAAACGTAATGAGTATAAATTTTACTGAACCATTAATAACAGGGCTCGAGAAAGAATACATTGATGATGCAATTAAGCAAAAGAAATTATCAGGTGATGGGAAGTATGCACATAAGTGCAGAAAATGGTTTGAAGAAAACTTAGATTTTAAATTTAATTTACTCACTCCCTCATGCACAGCTTCATTAGAAATGGCTGCAATCCTAATTGATCCCAAACCTGGTGATGAAATTATAATGCCAAGCTATACATTCGTGAGTACTGCGAATGCATTTGCAATGCAAGGCTGCAGAATTAAATATGTCGATGTAGATCCGAAAACTATGAATATAGATGAAAGTCTAATTTTGGAGGCAATAACAGAAAAAACTAAAGCAATTGTTGTTGTTCATTATGGAGGAATTAGCTGCGATATGGATATTGTTATGGAAATAGCAAGAGAACATAGGATATATGTCATTGAAGATGCTGCGCAAGCAATTCTTTGCGAGTACAAAACAAGAAATGTTGGAACATTAGCTCATATGGCAACATTCAGCTTTCATGATACGAAAAACTTCAACAGCGGCGGAGAAGGTGGATTATTAGTAATAAATGATAGTAGTCTTTTTGAACGCTCTGAAATAATTAGAGAAAAAGGAACTAATAGAAGTAACTTTTTAAGAGGGGTAGTTGATAAGTATACTTGGGTTGATAAGGGAAGTAGTTTCTTAATGTCTGAAATACAAGCTGCTTTTTTACTTGGCCAACTAGAAAGATCTAAAATTTTCCTTGATAGAAGATTAGAAATTTGGGAAAAATATTATGATTTCTTTAGCTCAGATGAGTTTGATGAAAAGATCGAAATCCAAAACGTCCCTAGTTTTGCAAAGCATAACGCTCACTTATTTTACTTAAAGTTAAAAGATGAAGATTCAAGAAATGAATTCATTGATTATCTTAAAGCTAATAATATTCAGGCCGCATCTCATTATGTACCCCTTCACTCGTCACCTTTTGGGTCAAAAATAGGTAAATTCCATGGTAAGGATATTTTTACAACCATTGATAGTGCAAGGCTTGTAAGGCTTCCCATGCACAATAATCTCAATGATGATCATATAAGCAAGGTCTGTATAACAGCAAATGACTTTCTTAAGCATAAGTGATCTCATTTAGTTCACTCAAGTCAGTCATTTTATCTCGGGGAGCTAACGCAGTACTGCAATACGTTGTAATCCTTTTCTATGGAACTTTTCTTACAAGCGAAAAGTTTGGAGAACTAAGCTTATTAATGATTATGGTTGGAATAAGCTTTGCATTTATAGATTTAGGATCACAAAATACTCTTGTAACAAATACATTGGGAAGATTTGAGAAACAAAGGCTTCAATCTTTAAATATTATTTCCGCATTATTTGTATCACTCTTTTTAATTTTCTTTTCTGGTAAATTAGCGCAATTTATTCAGGCTTCAAATGAGTTTTTGTATTGCTGTATGCTTATGCCAATTTTTCTTAGCTTACACAGTATATCTATTGTTCCTTATGCAAGGTTATTGAAGGCGCAAAAATTAATCAGTCTTGCTTGGGTAGATTTCTTAGGAGTCTTATCTATTTTTATTAGTGTTCCTTTGTTTCTTTATATTGGATTTAGCTTATTTACATTTGTTATTGCGCTATCAATTCAAGCAGTCGTAAGAATATTTTTGCTTAAACTGAATCTGAATAAATTGGTAAGACTCAGGTTTGATCTAAAGAATCTATCTATTTTTAAAAAATTAATAATCCAGTTTTTAAGTAACTTAATTGTTTATATAAGCTTTAGGATTGATCAGATTGTTGTAGTTAAATTTATAAGTATTGAGAGATTGGGTGAGTACTCTTTCTTAAAGCAACTACTCTCATACCCAATAAATCTAATCTCTGCTATTTATTCTCAGACTGTTGTCCCATATTTCTCCAGATACAGAAATAATAAAGCTTTTATCATTAAAACATTCTTCAAATCATTAATTTTTATACTAGCTTTAATAATTTTGTACTACTTAATTTTATATTTTATGCCACCACCATTTGAGGCAATTTCTAAGATATGGAATTTTAGTAGTATTCTTTCAATATGCTTAATGTTAATGTGTCTTAGCAGAATAATACTTGATTGCATTATAATAACCGCAGTTGCAACAGGTAATGTTTTAGGGCAACTCAAACGAAATTCCCTTCTTCTAATTATTAATTCTTTACTGTCACCAATTATTATTTTTTATTCGCTAGAAGCTTATTTAATTGTTCAAACCATAATGATTATTATCTTTTGCCTATCAATTTTTAGATATATTTTTATTTCAAAAAATATCAATGCAACATAAAATCATGGGAAGTCTTTATATTTGATTTTTTGATATAAAAATCTAATAGAATAAAGTAAACATGATTAAAGATATCTTAGAAAAGTTTAATAAACAAAAAAATCATATCTTTGAGTACCAGAGCTGGTTACTTTTATATAGAGACAAACAGGTTACTCCTGGATCAATGGTATTAATATATTGTGAGAAAGATGAAAATTCTTTGGGCGGGATATCTTCTGAGGCTTTTTCTCATCTCCCAAAATTCATAAATGCTATTGAAGAGAGCATGAGAGAGATTTATGAAGCCGAAAAGTTTAATTATCTAGCACTAATGATGGTGGACTCACAGCCACATTTTCATATTTTTCCTAGATACTCTAAGCCTGTTAAATTTGGGGGAAAGGAATATCTAGATATGGATTGGCCTTTACCCGCATCTATTCAAAGGGATTTAGACATTAATGATGAGATAAGTGAAATGTTTAAGAAAAATCTTAAGATCAATCTAACTAAAATACTAAATTAGAAGGATTTATGCGAACCGTACTTTCAATTCTTCTCTTTTTTCCGTCAATAACTTTTGGACTTTTATCAGCTGAAATATTTCCATGGGCTTTTTTAGTATCTATTATTTATATAAGAACTTTAAATAAGAATATATTTTTTATCCTTGTTCTCCTCATCATTTCCTCCTTGTATAGTCTTTATCAGTTTTCTTTTAACCTTAACCAAATGGATTTAATTAGGAGTTTAGCTACATATGCAAACATTTTATTTGCATCTCAATATATTCTCAGTCTTGATAAAAAACAAATTTTTAGATTAGCAAGAATCGGAAAATTTATATTTTTCTTTCTGGTATTTTTAGGCTTTGCTCAGTTAATTGGATTTCAGGCAATAGACTCTTTTATTAAATTACTTATCCCAAGGGGCTCAGGGTTTTCTTTGTTAGAAAGTGGAAGGGGTGTTACTTTGCTTTCAACTGAGCCAGCAAGAGCAGGAATAGAACTCACACTTATTTATTGTATTTATAGATTAACATTACTCAAAAATCATACTTTTCATGTATTTGATGTACTTCTTATAATCTTCCAAATAGCTGTAATCAAGTCCACTTCCTCAGTTTTCTTTTCATTCATATTCATTGGCTTTATGTATTTAAATTTACGAGGTTTATTGATTTTGCCCCTAATAATAGCTGTAGGCTTCTACTTCTTATCATTTTTTGAAGGCAATAGGGCTAGCGATTTAGTTTTAGCTATAGCCGAATTAGATGATTTATCTGCTATAACTTTTTTTATAGTAAATGAATCAGGAAACCGTTTACTAGGGCTATATAGTTTTTTTAAATTTGGTTTTTATCATCCTTTTGGCGGAGGTCTTGGTTTATGGCCTGAAACTTCAATGCAGGCAGTGGTTGAATCAGGATTCGATTATACAAGTATAAGATTTTTTGATGTTGTCTCTGATGGAAGACTTTCACCATTTAGAGGTCCAGGGCTCATATCAAACTTAATGCTCGATATAGGAATTATTGGAACAAGTTTTGTTTCGTTGGCATTCATCAAAATAATTAAACCTTTAAAAAATTTCTTACGACAAGAGAAATTTGGATATGTAGCTATTTTAATATTCTTAGTAAAAATATTTGTATTTGGTTCACCGGGAAATCCAATACCTTTTTTAATGCTATTAATAATTTTAAAATATCAATATTTTTCTAATCTTGCATTAAGAAAAGTCTAAAAAAAAAACATATTTTAAGATTAAAATAAACTAAAAAATGTATAATCTTGCGATGGAAAAAAGTAAAAAAAGATTCTTTACAAGTGTTTTTGTGCAAGATATCTTCGCCAAACCTCTAGCCAGAATTCTTATATCCCTTAAATGTAATCCAAACTTAATTACTGGCTTTGGTTTGTTAATCTCATTTATTGCCTGTTATTTTTTTATTTATGATCTTCCAATAATTGGCTCTGGGCTTTTTTTTATTTCTCTTATACTGGACTCAACAGACGGAAGAGTGGCGAGAGGCTTGAATCTGTTTTCTGAATTTGGGGCAAAACTCGATTCTTTGTCAGATAAGATAAGATCATTTTTAGTCTCCTTTGTCATAATTTTTTCTAATACTTCCTCTATCTATTTAGCCGGTCTGTTGTATTTTTATGCTCAAATCTTGCCAATTTATAGATTCTTTTTTTATGATTATTCTGCAGATGAAAGAGATCCAATTCAGATATTTTGGGAATCAACATCTTTAAAGGATTGGCTAGATAAGAATAATCTAGTAGGCATATATAACGGCTGGGAGAGGGCGATAATAGTTTGTATTATTGCTCCGTTAACGCCTAAACCATTAATAACGATTTTTACTGCAATTGTTCTTGAGCAAGCTCTTTTTTTTGCAGGGCTCTTTAAGAAGAAATAATGAAAATACTTTTAATTTCACAATTTCATCCCCCAGAAATGGAGCCAAGTGGATTCATGTTTTCATCATTAGCCGAGTATCTATCCAAAAAAGAAAACTATAAAGTTCATTTAATTTCAGGATTTACAAATTTTCCAGCTGGTAGATTTATTAATTGGGATTTCCTTAAGATTTTTTCTTCTAGAGATTTTAAGGGCTATAAAAATCATAATGTAATTGTTTATCCTTCTTCTAACAAAAATAATATAAATAGGATCTTGAATTATGTAACTTTCATGATTAGTTCTTTTGTAAGAGGTATTTTCATCTTTAAGATCAACAAGATTATAGTTACATCGCCTCCAATATTCTCTGGCATATCAGCTTTATTTTTAAGTAAGCTCAAAAATATTCCATATATAATAGATGTAAGAGATATATGGCCAGAATCGGCAGTTCAAATGGGAAATCTTAAAAGCCCATTGCTTATAAAGATTTTTACATGGATTGAAAAAAAACTATACGCAAATGCTGAATCAATAACTGTAGCCACTCCAGGAATGGTAGATGATATTCAAGCAAAGCTTTCTAAAATGGGAATTTTTAATAGATCAGTTAAATTTATACCATGTGGAATTAATATTTATTCGCAAAATGAACTCCAAGAATATAGTCAAAAGACATCTTGTATAGATCTTTTTGATGACAAATTTATTGTACTTTATGCTGGATTGCATGGGCTTGCTCAGAATCTAAAATCAGTTATTGATGCAGCTGCATTGATTAAGAATGAGGAAATAGTTTTTATCTTTATCGGCGATGGGCCTGAAAAATCAAAATTAATTGAGTACGCAAATAAAATTAATGTTAAAAATCTTTATTTTTTTGAACCCGTTGAAAGAAATGAGATTAGAACAATTTATTGCAAGGCTGATACTGCAATTGTTCCGCTTAAGGATTTAGATGTTTTCAAAACAGTCTTTCCATCGAAAACTTTTGAACTCTTATCATTCAAAATTCCCACAATTGTAGGAGTAGGTGGACAAATCTCTGAACTTTTGACAAAAAAAAGTGCTGCTTTGTGTGTTCAGCCAGATGACTCCTTAGGGTACTCTAAAGCAATAACAAACTTATATGAATCAAAAGACTTATATGAAAAGATTTCTTTTAACGGTAGAAAGCTTACTGAAGAAATGTTTGACTATAAAATTACAAATAATCAATTTAAAGAAATTATAGAAAATTAGAGATATGAAAAAAATTATAGGATATACCACTGGAGTATTTGATATGTTTCACATAGGGCATCTTAATCTCCTCAAAAAAGCAAAAGAAAACTGTGATTATTTAATTGTTGGTGTGAGCTCTGATGAGCTAGTAGAAGAATATAAAAAAAAGAGTCCAATAATTCCCTTTGAACATAGAGCAGAAATTATTTCCTCACTTGGAATTGTGGATAAGGTTGTAACCCAAGTTGATAGAGATAAATTTAAGCAATTCCAAGAAATAAAATATGATTTATTATTCGTTGGAGATGACTGGAAAGGTAATCCAATCTTTGAAGATTTAGAGCAAAAACTTAGCAGGTTCGGTGCTAGAGTAGTTTATTTTAGCTATACGAAAGAAGTATCATCCACAAAATTTACTGAGATTTTGCAACAAATTTATGATGAGGATAGAGGAAATCATTGATGTTAAGTCACAAAAGATGGGAAGAAATCTGTAAAGAAATAAATCATACTAATACTATTCTGGCTCATGAAATTAAAAATTCTAATGAACCATGGCTAATCATTAAACATGATGTTGAAACAAATCCCAGAGCTGCATTAGAAATTGCAAAAATTGAGAATAAGTATGGAATCAAGGCTACATTTTATGTTCAAGGATACTTGATCTCGGATAATATTAAGATCTTTAAGGAAATTGAATCTTTGGGTCATGAAGTGACCTATCATTATGATGTATTAGATGCTAACAATGGAGATTTTAGTAAAGCAAAGATGGAATTCAGAAAATATCTTAATGATTTCTCAAAAGCTGGATTCGAAGTAAAAACAGTATGTCCTCACGGTAACCCTTTGATGAAAAGGGAGGGTTGGTCCTCTAATAGAGATTTTTTTGAATGTTCTGAAGTAAGATCTGAATTTCCAGATATTTTAGATATAGTAGTCGATATAGATAGCATATCTAATGAATTTATATATATTTCGGATGCAGGATATGGATTCAATGAAATACTTGATATTAGCGGAAAAGATAAAAATAAATTACATAAATCTAGACCCATCGATATTTTGAGCATATCGGAAATAATCATGCAAAAATCTGTTGTAATCAGTACACATCCTCATAGATGGTTTAAATATGAGGCGTTGTTTATTTTTAGAAGAAGTTTTTTTCAATTTGCAAAAAGAATAGCGAGGTTTTTCTATAAATTTCCTCTCCTTAGAGCAATAATATCTAAACTTTTCTTTTTGGCAAAAAAAATATAATACTTATGTCTGATTTAGAAAGTTTTAGGCTATCTTTAGGCTCAAGATTTATTAAAAGATCTTTTGATATTTTATTCTCGTCTTTTTTGGCTATCCTCCTTCTTCCGATAATCTCCCTTGCATGGTTGATAGCATCAATTGAGACAAATAGTAACGGGATTTTTATTCAAGAAAGAATTGGAAAAGAAGGAAAACCCTTTGGTTTACTAAAAATAAAAACTATGTTTGATTCCAGCAAAGCCCATAATAGTATCTCAATCTTAAATTCTTCCAGAATTTCAGTTTCAGGTAAATTTTTTAGAAAATATAAAATTGATGAGTTGCCTCAAGTTTTCAATATAATTATGGGGAGTATGAGTTTTGTTGGACCAAGGCCTGATGTTCCCGGATACGCTGATAGGCTTGAAGACGATGATAGAGTAATGTTGCTTGTTAGACCAGGCATAACTGGACCAGCATCAATTAAGTATAAAAATGAAGAAAATCTTTTGGAGAAATCTGAAAATGCTATTCATCTAAACGACAATATTATTTGGCCAGACAAAGTAAGAATTAATATTGAATATGTTAAAAACTATTCTTTTTATAATGATTTGATTTATATTATTAAAACAATATTTTAAATTTATGCTGGATACTCCCTTTTCTCCTTGGCCATCTTTTTCAAAAAAAGAGTCCGATATTGTTAAAAAAGTTTTACTCTCAAATAAAGTTAACTATTGGACTGGGAGTGAGTGTAGAAAATTTGAAGATGAATTTGCTTCATTTGCTGAGTCTAAATTTGCTATCGCAGTTGCAAATGGAACACTAGCTCTAGATTTAGCCTTAAAAGCCTTAAACATTGATTCCGGTGACGAGGTTATAGTCACATCTCGAACATATCTAGCTTCAGCTACAAGTATCGTAAACATTGGAGCGAAGCCAGTTTTTGTAGACGTGTGCCTTAAGACACAAAATATTTTACCTGAAAAAATAAAAGCAGCTATAACAAGTAAGACAAAGGCTATCATATGTGTGCATCTTGCAGGGTGGCCATGCGAAATGGATGAAATAATTGAGATAGCAGACAAAAAAAATCTTTATATTATTGAAGATTGTGCACAAGCTCATGGAGCAAGATTTAAGGGCAAGTCGGTTGGATCCATTGGTGATATTGGTTGCTGGAGTTTTTGCCAAGATAAGATTATGTCAACTGGAGGAGAGGGAGGCATGGTCACAACAAATAATAAAAGATTTTGGGAAAAGATGTGGTCTTATAAGGATCACGGAAAGTCATATGATGCGGTTTATAAGAAGAATCATCCGCCAGGATTTAGATGGCTTCACGAAAGCTTTGGAACGAATTGGAGAATGACAGAAATTCAAGGTGCCATTGGGAGATATCAGCTAACAAAGATGAGCGAATGGACAACTAAAAGAAATGAAAACCAAAACAGCATATGGGATGCGTGTAAAAAATTTAAATCTTTGACTGTTCCAGACTTTGATACTTCAAAAAAATCTACTCACGCAGCTTATAAAGCCTATGTTTTTGTTAACAATAAAGAACTAAAAGCCAATTGGAGTAGAGATAAGATTATTCATGAAATAACCAAATTAAATGTACCATGTTACTCTGGATCATGTTCTGAGGTTTATCTTGAAAAAGCTTTTGAAAATACAGATTTTATACCTTCAAAGAGGTTACAAAATGCCAAACTTCTGGGAGAAACTTCTCTAATGTTTTTAGTTCATCCTACTCTTAAAAAAGCAGAGATTGAGAAGACATGCAAGGCAATAATAAAAGTTATGACAATAGCGGAAAAATAAGAGAATGATAAAGTTTTTAAATGATAATCTAGCAGAGCCTTTTGTGAGGATTAAAGAGTCATACAAGAAGGCAGCCTCAAAAAATCAACAATCAATTGATGCGATTACAATATCTTCGTTTGATGCTAATAAAGGCGAAGTAAATTCTAGGTTTGTAAACCTTAAAATTATTGATAATCAAGACTTTATTTTCTTTTCAAATTATGAATCCCCAAAATTTTTTGAGTTTGAATCTCATAATCAAATTTCTGCTGTAATTTATTGGTCTAAAATAAATACTCAAATTAGAATGAAAGCAAAGATAAAAAAAACATCTAAAGCTTTTAACAACAATTACTTTAAAAGTAGATCACCTGAAAAAAATGCTCTTGCAATAAGTTCAAATCAGTCTTCTAAAATTGACTCTTACCAAGAGATTCTAGAAAAGTATAACTTTGCAAAAAAGACAGCGGATTTAAAAATATGTCCAAATTACTGGGGAGGATTTTCCTTTAAACCTTATCAAATTGAGATATGGGAGGGTCATGACTTCAGATTGAATAAAAGAGATTCATACAGTTTTGAAAAAAACTCTTGGATTCACTCTATTCTAGAACCATGAAATGTTTAAAAAACTTCAAGTTTGTTATAGAATCTCCCCTAATGAATCAAACATCACGCGAAGAATACTCATTCTTGAAATAAATCTTTAAAAATTGGAAATTTATCATAGTTAATAAGAAAAAAAATTTTACTCCTATAAATGAGGAAATCTCAGCTGAAAAAGTTATTTTAATAAATCAAAGTGGTGAGAAAGTTGGTCTTGTTAATTTTGAAGAAGCAATAAATGAAGCAAAGAAATCAGATTTAGACTTGGTGCAAGTCTCACCAAAAAATGAAAATCCAGTTGTTTGTAAATTGATGGATTATGGTAAACATCTTTTTACTAAGAAAAAAAGCACTTCAACTTCAAGAGGTAAATCAAGAAAAACATCTTTAAAGGAAATTAAATTTAGACCCTCTACTGATGTTGGTGATTACAATATAAAGTTAAAAAAAATAAAAAGCTTTATTCTTGATGGAGATAAGACTAAAATAAGCGTCCGTTTTAGAGGAAGAGAGATCTTAAATAGTAATCTTGGTCTTGAGCTGCTAGGTAGAGTGAAAACTGAATTAGAAGAAATTGCTCAGGTTGATCAGGAGCCTTCTCTTGAAGGTAGACAATTGTTAATGGTTCTTTCTCCTCTTAAAAATAGAAAGAAAGCTTAAGATTATGGGATATAAATTAAAAAAACATTCAGGCGCTGCAAAACGTTTTAAAAAAACGGGTACTTCCGTGAAAGCCAGAAGTGCAAATCGTAATCATATATTGTCAAAGCAATCTACTAAGAGAAAAAGACATAATAGAGGCTTAACAAAACTTTCAGGAACAGTCTTACAGGTTGCCTCAAAACTTATAAAAAATAATTAAAAGATATGCCAAGAGTTACTAAGTCAAATACAGCGAAATCAAGACATAAAAAGGTTTTAAAAGCCACAAAAGGTCACTATGGAGCAAGAAGCAGATTATTCAAAACTGCAAAACAATCTAATATCAAATCAATGCAATATGCATTTAGGGATAGAAAAAATAGGAAAAGATCGTTTAGGTCTCTTTGGATTTCAAGAATTAATTCTGCTTCCAGACAACTTGGCATTTCATATTCAAAACTTATTAATGGATTAACGAAAAACAATATTATTATTGATAGAAAAATATTATCTGATCTGGCAATAAACGATGTCTCAACGTTTGAGAAAATCGTCAAGACTGCTTTGAAATAGAAGCTTAATGTCTAGTATTGACAATATAGAGCCACCCTTAATCAAAAAAAAATTAGGCTCCTTACATCCCATCAATCAAACAAAAAACTTTCTTTTAGATATTTTATCCGATTTTGGGTTTCAAGAGGTGCATGGTCCAGAAATAGAAAGTGAAGAATTTAATTTTGATATGCTTAATATTAAAAAGTCTCATCCAGCAAGACAAATGCATGATACTTTTTATTTAGAAAATAAAACAAAAGTACTGAGAACTCATACCTCACCTGTTCAGATAAGAAGTATGCTTGAATCAAAACCACCTTTTGCTTTCAGCTCTGCAGGTAAAGTCTACAGAAAGGATGATGATGCCACTCATCTACCAATGTTTCATCAAATAGAAGGTATTTATGTGGATCAAGAAGTAACTTTTGCAAATTTAAAATATCTTATTAATCAAATTATTTTTAACATATTTGGTGAAAAGATTGAGGTAAGATTTCGTCCATCATATTTTCCCTTTACTGAGCCATCTGCAGAAGTTGACATTTTATCTGAGAACGGCAAATGGCTTGAGATTTTAGGATGCGGCATTGTTAATCCCCTTGTGCTAGAAAATTGCAAGATTGACTCAAAGAAATATAAGGGACTGGCATTAGGTTTAGGTATTGAGAGGATTGCAATGCTCAAATATGGCGTTAATGATATACGAGAATTTTATAAATCTAATCTTGATTTTCTGGACCAATTTAAATGAAATTTATCTATCAAGACCTTTTAAAGTTTCTTAATGAAAAGCCGTCAAAAGAAACTCTCTCCAAAAAACTTTTCCAGTTAGGACATGAGCATGAAATTAAAGATGATTTATTTGACATGGAAATAACTCCAAATAGAGGTGACTGTTTGTCTTTGATAGGTTTATCAAGAGATTTAAATAATTTCTTTGGCAGCAAAGATCCATATGAGATTTATAATGAAGATATAGAAATCCTCGATCTTAATTTTAAGAATTTATCAGTCGAGTCATGTCCAAAAATCTCTTTTTTAGAAATAGAGATTGATGAAATAGTATCATCTTACAAGCCATATCTAGAAAATTTTTTTTCTCAACTAGGAAATAATAAAACAAATTTTTTTACAGATATTTCTAATTATATTTCATATGAGCGAGGTCAACCTACCCATTGCTTCGACCGAGAATCTATTAATAGTGATTTAGTTTTTAGCAACAGAGATTGCGATGATAGCTTTAAAACCCTTTTAGGAAATGAAATAAAACTTGAAGGCAAGAATTGCGTTTTTACAATTGCCGAAGAAATAGTAAGTCTTGCTGGCGTAATGGGTGGAGAGTCAACATCTTGCAATACAGAAACAAAAAAAGTCCTAGTTGAGTGTGCATATTTTAATCCAGAAGCAATAATTGGTAAAAGTATAAAATATAATTTGAAGTCTGATGCTTCTCATAAATTTGAAAGGGGCGTGGATGTTTCATCGCAGGAGAAGGTTTTAAGAAGATTCATAAGCATTGTCAAAGATCATGTATCTATTAAAAGTTTAAGTATGAAAACATTCACTGGTATTGAGCCTAAACAAAAATTTCTTCCTATAAAAGTAGAAGAAATTAATAATATCTTGGGCACAGAGCTTAAAAAAGAGGAATATATTACTTATCTCAAAAAACTTGGATTTGAAATAAGAGATAAAATAAAGGTTCCCCTATACAGGCATGATATTTCATCCCAAAATGACTTATCGGAAGAAATAGCTAGAGTAATAGGCTATGATAGTATTAAAAATATTCCTTTAAAGCTAAAAACTACTTTTGAAAAGAAGCTGGATAAAATCTCAAAAATTCAGTATTTAATGATAAAGAATGGGTTTTCAGAGGTAATAAATTTTCCATTTTCTAATATCGAAGATAAAAAATCGATACTCATTGATAATCCTCTTGATTCAAATAGAAAAAATTTAAGAACATCATTAAAAGGCTCATTAATAGAAAATTTACTTTTTAATGAAAGAAGGCAAAAAGATTCAATAAAGCTTTTTGAAATCAGCGATGTCTACTCAAAAGGAGAAAACATAAGCCAAGAAAAAAGACTAGGAATTATAATAAGTGGGAGACGTGGACATAATCATTTAGATTTTTCAAAAAAACTTGATAATAATTATTTAAATCAAATCTTGGATATTAAAGACGATATTTCAAATTTTAATGTTGAAGAGATACCAAGAGAAAATCTTAAAACAAAAAAGAAGGAAAAGATCTTCTTCGCAGAAATTTTATTAGATGAAATCCCTGATTTATTTTTTAAAGACCCCAAAGCAGAGATACCACAGGCAGATTTTATTAAATATAACCCGGTTTCTGAATTCCCTTCGAGTTTGAGAGATTTTTCTTTTTCAATTAAAAACTATGAGCAATATAATTCTGTTATCTCTGAAATTGAGGATTTTAAGGATAAAAATCTTAAAGATTTCTACATATTTGATTTTTATTTTAATGAAAAGCTTGCTGAGATAAAAGTTGGAATTAGGCTAGTATTCCAGTCATCTTCAAAGACTTTATCTGATGAGGATATCAAAAAGAGTATTGAAAGAATTCTTAAACCTATTATCAACTTAGATGGAGTATTTGTACCAGGATTATAATTAAAATAGGTTCACATAACTTTTTTTATAAAAAAAATGTAAAATATTTTAGATTATAATTATTTAACATGATTTCCTTTAGAAAATATCTATTTTTAAGCATATCCTTTTTTTCACTTTTTTCATTTGGCCAAACAGTTGACCCCTCTCTACTATCACAACTGTCACCAGAGCAAATTGAAACAGCTAAAGAGTTAGTGCAAGGTAACGAAATACCCCAACTTAACCAACAAGTTTTACCAGAATTGGAAGAGTCCCTAATAAGTAGTGAGGAAGAAGCTGCCGATGCTGAATTTGTTTTAAAGAAATATGGGTATGACTTCTTCTCAACAATGCCTACCTCCCTCTCTCCGGTTGGCGATCTCCCACTTCCAAATGACTATAAAATCTCTTTAAGAGATCAATTTAGAGTTATTCTATCTGGATCAATAGATCAGATATTTAATTTAAATGTAAACCTTGATGGTACTGTTTTGTTTCCTGAGCTGGGCTCAATATATGTAGCTGGCTTAACATTTAAAGAAGTTAAAGAAAAATTATCCAATATGGTGAATCAATCATATATAGGAGTTAATATAGATATATCGCTTCAAAACCTTAGCGCAAAAAAAGTAACAATAGTTGGGGCGGTAAAAACACCTGGAACTTATTTAGTAAATCCCTTTAGCACTATAACTGGAGCGTTAGGATATTCAGGAGGAATTTCAGAAATTGGGTCACTAAGGGATATAAAGCTTATTAGGAATGATGGAACTATATTTTCATTTGACCTTTATGATTTACTTATAAGAGGCGATAGAACTAATGATTTAACAATTGAGGCAGGAGATACAATTCTTATTAATGCTGCATCTCAATTTGTAGTAATAGATGGTGCAATTAATCGTCCAGCGATATATGAGGTTTTAGAGGATGAGGAAATAAGTGATATTGTAAATTTTGCACTTGGTTTTACACAAACCGCAAATAAATCAAATATTTCCATTTCTTATCTTGATTTGAGCAAAGCCTCAGTTATAACCAAAACCAAAGTTAGTTTGGATCAAAATCTAAAAAATGTCTTAGCTGTAGATGTTTTTAATTACGTAAATGAGGATAACTTAAGTATTAAGGTGTCGGGTGCCATAGAGGAACCAGGTTTTTATGACTTAGAAAAATATAAGAATTTGGAAGACTTAATAGAAGATTTAAACTTTGTTGATGTTTATCCTTGGGTTGGTGTACTTGAACAATTTGATGATAATAACCTTATTAAATCCACAATCTTATTTAACCTAAATGATAAAAGTACATATCAATCTATAGACCTTCTTCCAAATTCAAGAATATATTTTGCCAATATTGATGAGAGAAATTTTGAAGTAGGGGCTTTAGCTTTAAATATGATTGATGAGTACTCACTAACTCTAAATTTTAAAGAAGAATCCTTTCAAATGCCTATAATTGGTAAATTTTCGATTAAATCATTTACTGATCTTTTGGGTCTTGATATGAAAAATATTGATAAGAATGCGACATATATAAGTCCTTTTGATAGCGTTGTTATTGTTGATGATTTTAAAAATATGAATTTTGTAGCAAAAAAATATCATAATGTTTCATTTAGATCTCCTGTAAATGATTTAATATCAATATCTATTTCAGGAGCTGTTGACTATCCAGGAACTTACACTCTGAAATCAGATAGTACACTTTTTGATTTATATAAATTAGTAGGTGATTTTAAAAAAGAAGCTTTCCTTGATGGTATTATTTTCACACGAGAGGTTGTAAGAGATAGGCAATTAAAAGCAATAGAGACGTCTGAATCTGCTTTAAATAAGTCTATTTTATTCTCTTTACAGCAAGGCGAAGACGTTGGCAATATTTCATTATTTACTTCATTAGCTGAGTCAATTGAACCGGAAAATCTTGGAAGGATTGCAGGAGATTTTTCACCGCTTACAGATTCTCCTTCTCAAACAACTTTATTTGATGGAGATTCAATCATAATCCCAAAAAACACTAATGTAATAAATATAATTGGTGAAGTTTTAAATCCAATTGCTTTTGAATATTCTGAATCTGAAAGAATCACCATTGACTCAGCAATATCTCAGGCGGGAGGTTTACAATCTTATGCAGATAAAAAAAGGATTTATGTAATTAAAGCTAATGGTCTTGTAGAAAGAACTAGCAGGAACGTTTTTGTAGGAAATTCTAATCTTGAGCCGGGGGATACCATAGTTGTCCCAAGAAAGGTAGTTACAAGCAACCCATTTTTAAGAAACATAGCGCCCGTGACACAAATCCTGTCTGATCTTGCTTTTTCTGCAGCTGCAATAGATAACTTATCTAACAATTAGAATACAAGATGAGAAAATATTTCTCTATCTTATTCATTCTGAGTTCCTTTGTTTCAAATTCTTATTCTGACAACTTTACATTTAATTCTTTCAACAACCATGGATCGATTGGATTAATAAATATGCCAACAGCTAGATTTTATGATGAATCTTCATTTGGCTTGACTATTTATGATGGGAACCCTGATCAAAAAATTACCATAAGTTCGTTTCCATTTGATTGGCTTGAAGCCTCTTTCTTTTATACAAACATTCAAGATAAGCCATATTGTTTATACGAATCTGATCCAATTTGTGATCAGGACTATAAAGATAAAGGATTCAATTTTAAGTTGAGATTAAAAGAAGAAGGAGTTTTGCCAGCTATAGCTATTGGGATAAACGATATAGCTGGAACTGGTTATTATAGCTCAGAATATATTGTCGGAAGTTATGGCGTGGACAAAACTGACTTCCATTTTGGACTTGCTTGGGGGCAACTTAATGGTTCTGACATGAGTTTCAAAAATCCTTTTGGTAAAATAGATAATAGCTATTATGATCGACCAAAAGAGTTCGAAGACGAAGGAGGCCAGTTTCAACCATCAAGATATTTTTCCGGAGAAACTGTTTCACCTTTTTTTGGAGTAACCCATGCAATTAGCAAAAATTTCATATTAAAACTTGAATATGATACAACTCTTACTCCGGGACAGGTTGGATATAAAGAGGCTGAGCAAGATTTTTCATTTGGTATTGATTTTAATTTGTTTAAAAATTTCAGTATTGGTATCGCTTTGGAGCGAGGGAACTCTAAGTCAATAAGATTTTCTTATAAGAATAACTCAAAATTAAGCAAGCCACGTTATGAATATAAGGAGCCAAATCACAAAGAAACTGATAGCAGATACATTAAATTTATTCGAAACCTAAATGAAAATGGGATTGGTGTAAATAAGATTTTTGAGAGCTCAGATCAAATTGGAGTGCAAATGAGCCAATTTACTCACCCTAATTTGGATATAGTTGATGAGATAATTAGAAGGGCTTCCTATAATGCAGGCCTACTAAAGCCGGTTAAAACAGATCTAAGAATTGCAGACTTAAAGGCAAGAACTGAAATTAGTGATACTTTTGAAAGAGATGCAAAGCTGATATATCAAAAACAAGTTAAAAAGAAATTTAAGACAAACACTAGACTTTCGTTAAGACCTTTCTTGGCCTCTAGAGAGGAATTCTTTAAAGGTGCATTGATGATTGAAAACAATAGTGAGTATAGTTTTTTAGATAACCTATTTTTTTCTTCAAATCTAAAATATTCTCTTATAGATAATTTTGATGATTTGAAATACCCTCCAGAAGATACCTATCCTGCTCAAGTGAGGTCTGATATCAAAGAATATCTTAAAAATTTTAATGAAGGTATATTTATTGGAAGAGCTCAATTTGACTATTATCTATCTCCAAGAAAGAACCATCATGTGATGCTTACAGCAGGAATTCTAGAAGAAATGTTTAATGGCGCAGGGTTCGAGTATCTCTATTTTGATCAAGATTCAAATTATGCAGTTGGCCTTGAAATGTTCCAAGTCCAAAAAAGAGATTACATGATGCGTTTTGGAACACTAGACTATAAAAATATTACGGGCCACTTAAATTTTTATTATAGAAATTATGGGCGCATACCTTTTGATGCAAAGATTTCCTATGGTGAATATCTTGCAGGTGATGAAGGGGTAACTATAGATTTATCAAGGTCTTTCTCAAATGGCACAAAATTTGGAATATTTGCTTCCTTTACAGATGTTTCAAGCGATCAGTTTGGAGAAGGCTCTTTTGATAAAGGTGTTTACTTCAATGTTCCAATTGTAGGGAATCTAATTAATTATTCGTGGAGACCCTTAACTAAAGATCCTGGTGCAAAACTAAATAGAAAGAACACTCTTCATGATTTATTAATTAAGTTTAGACCTATAAATTAATTAAAATGTGTATTTTTATAAAACATTTTTATCAAAAAACATTGTTTTTAAATAATTTTTTTTGCATAATCAAACATTATGAGGACATATTACCTATGAGATTATTATTTTCGACCTTAGCTCTTTCTTTAGCATTGTTGCCTATTCATACTTTGGCAATGAATGATGCAGATATTACAGAAGTAACTCAAAGATTAGAGTCGCTCTCTACTGATCAGCTTGTAGAAAGAAAAGCTGAGCTTGAAAAGAGTCTTGATGAAGGTGGGCTCAACGAAGAAGAAGAAAATCGCGCATTATTTGAGCTTTCAATCATTGAACAACTCCTTATTTTGGCTGGGGTAGTTATCGCCGGGAATGTTACTGAAGATTCAGAAACTCCTCCTGATACTGTTTTCCCAGTTATCACAATACTCGGAGATAATCCTGCAATTGTTGAATTAGGTTCATCTTACACAGATGCTGGTGCAACTTCTGATGGTGGTGAAACTGTCACAACATCTGGCAGTGTTAATACTGATGTTTTAGGAACATACACAATTACTTATTCAGCTAGTGACGCAGCTGGAAATACAACGACTGTAACTAGAACAGTTAATGTTGTTGATACTACAGCTCCTGTCGTAACTCTAACTGGAGCAGCTTCCGTTACTGTTGAACTTGGCGGAACTTATACTGAATTGGGAGCTACAGCGACTGACTTATCCGGAACAGTTACCGTGGCAACATCAGGAACAGTTGATACTAGTACTGTTGGCTCATACACAATTACATATTCTTCAACAGACTCTAGCGGCAATACTGGAACTGCAGCCAGAACAGTTAATGTTGTTGATACTACAGCTCCTGTAATCACATCTTCAGATACTTTTGTTGCTGATGAGAATCAAACAGCTATTGGAACAGTAACTGCAACAGACTTACAAACAGTTACTTTCACAGTATCTGGTTCAGAACTTCAAATTACATCTGGTGGTGTTCTATCCTTTGTAACTGCTCCTGACTACGAAACTAAATCTGTTTATACAGCAACAGTAACTGCAACTGATGCTAGCTCAAACTCTACTTCACAGGACATCACAGTTAATGTTAATGATGTTGGTGGCATAGATGATGATCCAGGTACAGGTACAGGAACTAGTACAGGAACTGGAACAGGAACTGGAACTGGTACTGGTACTGGAACAAGCACATAGACCTCTGAGTGCCAGTTTCTAAGAAAGTTTTATATCAAGAAATATCTAGAAAAACAGGTTTATCACAGGTAGATAGCCAATCTTTTGTAAACAATTTTTTCAGCTCTATTGTTAATAAATCAGAAAGCGGATTAAGCATAAGAAACTTTGGAAATTTTTTTTATAAAATGACACCAGAGAGGATCGGAAGAAATCCAAAAACTATGGAAGTTTTTAAAATTAAGCCGAGAAGGAAACTTTACTTCAATCCTTCTTCGCAGTTAAGAAAAGACATTAATTGAAAATGGTCGGGATGGCCGGATTTGAACCGACGACCACCACACCCCCAG
>CEQX01356422.1_pt1 | contig 30527 bp, 20 predicted proteins | sample 356261 | NCBI WGS metagenome assembly CEQX01 (sample SAMEA2621076, study PRJEB7988) | marine metagenome | isolation source: saline water (ENVO:00002010), including | reverse complement strand
AAGAAAGCCGTATCTGGTGCCATGACATGTCGATCAAGACCCCATTTGTCTTCCATTGTTCCAATAAAAGAGTTGACTGTTTGTGCGACATGTTCGACATCGAGGCGAGTCCCATGGAATGCTGAGTTTGCAGTATGCGTTCCGAGAAGTTCTGCAATAGGTTGAACTCCTCGTTGCTTTGCTTCAGAATGACGTTCAACGACAAACGCAGCAGCGCCCATTCCAAGCACTAATCCATTGCGACGGCGGTCAAAAGGCAAAGCTGCTTCTTCTATGACGTTACCAGTTGCAGCGGCCCCAGATGCAGCAAAACCGCCTCCAATCCATTCCCACAAGTCATCACCAGTCACGTCGTCAGATGAAAGGATAACCACTCGGTCTACCCTATCACTGTTCAACCAATCCTCCGCGACTCCGAAGGCAGCAGTGGCGGACGCACATGCGAGATTAATTGTAGTATTTGGACCTCGAATACCGGTATACTGAGCGAATTGCGAGTGCCCCATGTTGAGTGTTTGGAAGAGGTATCTTCGATCAAATTGTCCATCACCGTCGTCACCATTCGATTTGGCGTGTTTCATAGCCATCTGAAGTCCTGGGAAACAAGAGGCAAAGACAATTCCAGTTCGCTCTCTGTGGTGTTGAGGAACTTCCCAATTTCGAATTAAACGTAAACCGCCCTTTCCAATTTGCTCGACCGGAGTCAAAGGTATGGCAGCATCACGGAGTGCGAGAAGTCCTGCTGCTACAGCTAATTGCGTCGTAATATCCCATGCAGCGATAACTTTAGCATCGATACCAAATTCCTCTGAAATATCAAAAACAGACTTCACACCTGCAAGTTGAGGTATGTCCCCAAACTCAGTGGCTTGCTCCATATTAACCGAGCCGTCGCGGCCCTTGATCAAGCGAACAATGTTTTTGTCAAGGAGGCGTTGTTTGTACTCATCACTGACCTCAGAAAGGCATGTTTCACCTCGAACTAATCGCTCAAATGTATCCTCATCGAAGACCCTCTCGCCTCCTGGAAGACCGAGAGAAACACCGGTCACCACATAGGGGTCGGAACGCCGACGATCTTCGTAACCGGTCTTAACAGAATGAGGAACAGATGAATGTTGAGAGGTTTTGACCTCCACCATTGAAGTTTGAGGAGACCAACTGGAAGGTGGAGAGGAGACCATTCTGGACAAATCTGCAGCGGTAGCGATAGTTGACGTATCAACAGAGGAATCGATGTTCGCTTCGCTCTGTAGTGTTTGAATCACACTTGAAACCTGGGAATCGCTCATGCCCAAGCCGAGTCGAAGGTTGACCATCCCGTGGCAAAAGCTTGCTGGATAACCGCAAACTGCTGCAAGTCGATCGCCAATATATCCGTCCTTGGCTTTTGCAGCAGCTCTTTCCGGGTCAATTGCTTTGACTGCTTTTGGCTTAACAACTGAATGTGCAACGGCAACCGGTGCACCTCCTTTGGTCGGCAAAGGACGTGCTCGAATGCGCAAATCCTCTAACTGAGCAGTCGATGTTGCGTTTGATGCGGTTTGGTATGCTTCAATTGGACCGGCTCTAAATGCTTCAGTCAACACTGGAGAGTTATCGGACGGCCACTCTGGTTGGCGCCCTGCTAATGCAAGTGTGCCTAACGCACTGAGGAACGTCGCAATACCACCTTGTTTGGGATGATTTGACATGATGGGTAAGTGAGGTTGACCTTCTAAGATTTGAACAGCAAACATGGTGAGAGCGCGTTTTGGCCCGACCTCAATGAATGCACGTGCACCAGCTTCATACATGGTTTGAATTTGAGTTGTCCATTCAACAGCTGAAGCCATTTGAGGCGCTAATTTACTCAAAACTCCCGCTTTGGAATCTTCCCCTTCCATCGGATAGAAAGTACCATCAACGTTCGCTGTAATCGGAATCGAGGGCCAACGGATTTCAAGACCCTCGAGGAAACGACGCAGAGGTTCGTTCGCCGGCGCTACGATACGAGAATGGAATGCATGTGATGTGGCAAGTGGGACACACTGGAAGCCTTTCTCTTCAAAAACAGTCATTGCTTGCTTAACTGGTTCGGTTTCTCCAGCAATGACGGTCATTTTAGGTGAGTTTTTATTTGCAGCGATAACATATCCTTCTATCGATTCGAGAACGGAGGCAACCTCTTGGTAAGGAGCCATGACGCTTGCCATCAATCCTTTGTCATCAATGACAACAGAACCCATCTCAGTACCACGAGCTGCAGAAGCACGTAATGCTCCATCCATATCGAGAATACCAGCAGACATCAATGCAGCATATTCGCCTAAAGAGTGACCGGCAACCATGTCTGGCATTTGTCCATGGTCATTTAACGCACGCTCTATTGCTAAATCGGCAGTAAGCATTGCTGGTTGAGTGTACTCTGTTTGCTTGAGCTTATGTTCAGCCTCAATTCGCTCCTCTTTCGAGAGATTGGAACGGAGAACGAAACTTGACAGGCTTTCACCATCAAGTACCTCTGTCATCGTTTCATCCGCTTGTGACCACACTTTTTGTACGGCACTGTAACGCTGATGAAGGTCATAGGTCATACCTACATATTGACTGCCTTGTCCGGGATACATATGCGCAATTTTCGCCTTTGGGTGTAGAGCAGCATCATTGGTTAGAAGGATGCCCTGTGCTTGCAAAAAGCCCCACTTTTCTGGGTCGGTCATGGCTTTAACAGCAAGCGCAGTTCTCTTGTAAAAATCAGCCCATGACGTTGCCACAATGCACATGCGGAATGCTTCAGACGCATCATACTCTGAAGATGCGATATTCAGAGCAGAAGAAAGTCTCAATCCTCGAGGGTCGTCATCAAAATATGTGCCTGAATATTCGAGCGATTCAAGTTTGGATTGCAGCACCGACAGGTTCGCTGCTGAAAGGAGTAAAATTCCTCCTTCAACAGCCTTCATTTCTTCATGCGTCATCGAAGGTTTAGCTGATGGGTCGAGTACCGATTCTGCATCGGAAGACGGAGCAAGGGATTCATTTTCTGCATAAGCATCCCATCTCTGACTCCAATCTTCTGCTAATTTTGAGTGATATTCTGGCTCATAACCTTCCAAAGCAACGTGATAGTTCGTACCTCCGAATCCGAATGCCGAAACACCCGCTCGACGAGGATTTGAATCGGGTCGAGGCCACTCACGAGCTTGGGTGGGAACAAAAAACGGATTACTGTCCCAATCAACTGTTGGGTTCGGTGTATTGAATCCTGCAGAGGGAGGGATAGTTCGATGGTGAAGAGACATTACTGCTTTGATTAAACCTGCAATTCCTGCCGCCGCTTTCAAATGTCCAACCTGAGATTTGATGGAACCAACAGCCACATGTTCGCCAGATGGTTTTCCATCCCAAAGTAAGGAGAGCGTACCAAGTTCAGTCGCATCTCCAACCTTCGTCGAAGTCCCGTGAGCCTCGATGAGCTCAACGGTTGTCGCATCGTATCCTGCTTGGGAATAAGCACGTGCAATTGCCTGAATCTGACCGCGCTGACTCGGTGCTGTAATCCCTTTTCCTCGCCCGTCTGAAGAACCGCCAACCCCACGAATTACTGCATGGATCTCATCGCCATCTTGGATCGCGTCTGAAAGACGTTTGAGAACAAAAGCACCTGCGCCTTCACCCATAACAAAACCGTTTGCTCCTGCATCAAATGGCGTTGAATGGGTTGCAGAAAGTGCTCCAATTGCGCTAAATTTGGCGAATGTAGGAGCATCCATACTACGGTCAGTAGCCCCTGCAATCATGACATCGACTTGCCGCATTTGCAGGAGCCGACAAGCATCCATTAATGTCGCTAAAGATGAGGCGCATGCGGCATCCATCGCAAAATTAGGACCTTGCAAATCAAGGAGGTTTGAAACCCGACCTGCAACAACATTTGCTAATTCACCCGGCATTGTATCTTCGTTAACCCGAGGAGCGCCCTCGACAATTGAATCGATAAAAGCAGCACTGTTTTCCTCGGGCATACCCTGTGATTTGGCGAGTTCTTTTGTGTGATTTGAATAAATTCGAATATTCGAAAGATTACGATTTTCACCCCCGAGTGCATTCGCAAAAGCAACACCGGTTCGTAAACGATCTATATCCTTGGTTTCACCATCGTAGCCCGCTTGTTCGATTGCTGAAGCGGCAACAGAAACCGCCCACTGTTGTGCAAGATCGATTTGCTTCAAGGTACCAGGAGGTTGTTTCCATCTCCGCCAATCAAATTCATACCCTTCTACGACTGCTCCGATTCGAGCATAGGTGAAGCCTTCTTCGATATTGCCAGGACCACCTTCTCTGTAAAAATGGTCAATAGGACCAATCCATCGGTTTTCTGGAATGGTACGAATACTTACTTTGGCATCGAGAATATTCTGCCAAAATGTGTCGATATCAGGAGCATCGGGCATGAGAGCAGATACGCCAATAATGGCAATGGGTTCAAACGGACCTTGTTCAAGCCCTTCAACATCTTTCCCGTTACCGTCTTTTACCATATGTTCACCTCATTCATTCATGATGCTCTGAGGCACCATGGTAATCGAATAACCACCGTCGACGTAAATGCATTGACCTGTAACACCGCTTGAAAGCGGACTTGCCAGCCACAATGCGGTTCCAGCAACATCTTCCTGGCTGACGTTTCGACGAAGTGGAGAGTTCGCCTCAACGTGATCAAGAATGTTATCAAATCCAGGTACTCCACTCGCCGCAATAGTCCGAATAGGACCAGAAGATATTGCATTGACACGGTGACCTTCAGGACCAAGGTGGCATGCTAATTCTCGCGTCCAGCATTCAAGGGCTGCCTTTGCCATCGACATAATGCCATAGCTTGGAACAAACCGATTTGCGGCAGCATAGGTAAGCGTTATCGTCGAGGAACCTGGATTAAGATAAGGCAATGCGTGCTTCAAACACCTTTGCAGTGAGTTCGCAGATATCGTCATCGCCGTATTGATGTCGCTGTCCTCAACAAAAAGTATCGGACGGTCGAAACAAGCTCGTGGTGCAAAACCAATTGCGTGAACGAGAATGTCTGCTTTTTTTCCGGGATGTTCTTTCTCAAATGCTTCGAAAAATTCCTTTGTCGTTGCATCTTCTTCAACATCAAGAGGATAGAAACCTCCGATTTGAGGCAACTTGTCCTTTAACTGAAAGATTCGGCTCATAAATCGCTTCTGATAGCCAAGATAGAGTGTCACTCCTGCAGCCGCTAATTGTTCGCAAATTGCCCACGCAATCGAATCTTCACTCGCAACTCCGAATACGAAGGCAGTCTTTCCTTGTAATTTGAGCATAAATGCACCTACCCAATGGGTAGGTGTTGGCCGTAACACTCAACCTATGACTGTTACCTCTGTTTGAAGGGAGAAGACTATGGTTCAGCGACCCTTTTTTGATGGCCGAGCCACTCATAAATCATCGAATAAATCGTCAAACTCATCTGCTTCGGATGATTTTGGGTCTAAATCTGAAAAGAAATCATCAAATTCATCATCACCCGAAACTTCGTTCGGTTCATCAGGAAGAATGATTGGTTGGGCTACTTCTGGAAGATTGCCATCTTTGGGTTTTCTCTTAGTAACAACTCGAATAAATACAATGATTAAGAGTATAACTAAAATTGAACCGCCTGCAATTGATGCATACAAGAGTGTGTCATCAGAACTCAATGAATCTAAGCCGTCAATACCTCCGGAACTTGAGGTTGCTTCAATGTCGAGTTGGATGTTAATTTCACTGAACAAGGCGGTATCGTCATAACCACTTTGAGCACGAATGAGCAGAGGCATGCGCAGATCGGAACTGACATCTGATGGTGCTCGAATAGAGAGTGTCTTGACAGACGTTGTTCCTTCATAGTCTACATTTTCACTCACATACGTGCCGCCAGGGAAAGTGAAACCAGCAGCCTCAAGATCTGCTGCATTTGCAAAAACAACTTCCAGCAAGTCATTTGAATTTCCTTTGTTGGTTACCTGAAAACTAAACTCAACTTCGCTACTCGGTTCCATGTAACGAGTCGTGACATCTGAAAGTAACAATTCAACCATGCCGTATTCTCCAATATACATATCACCAATGTGTGATGTATTTACGACCCAAGGCCCTTCAGGCAACTGACCGTAAGGAAGATTATTCCAAGATTCGACTTTGGCTTCGATTTCAAAGGAATATTTTACTGATGCTGGAATTTTCGTCTGCCCGCTAAAGAGGATATCAAAGGTATCTTCCTCACCAGCAGCGAGAGTGAAGGAATCTTCGCTCAAAGACATTTCAACTAAGACGCCATCCCATTCAATTGTGGTAATACTGATGACTTCACTTGCCGAAGTCGGGTTGGCAACTGTGCACGTGACTGACGTTTCTGCATCTGAGGTTGGATGAACATCCATTGTGGGGTCTGGGCCGCAATTTAATTCCACAGCAGGAAGCGGAGAGCCTTGCGCAGAGGCGGGGGTAATGAGGCAAGGAGCGAGAAAGAGACTCAAAACCAGTCCGAGAATCAACGCCTTACGCATACTTGCCACAACGACCGGTAAGTGCTTTCACTCATGAAGGTGATGGATATTTGGTGATAGAAACATTGACTCGTATCAAGAAATACTCGGCCCATACAATTCTTCTCCAAGATCTTGATGCGCTTTCCAGAGAAATTCTTCATCTAAGCCTGCATCAAGAAGTTGCTTCGTTCGCTTCGGAACCGTTTTTGGGCCAAGAACTGCACCAGGACGACGTAAATCGTCCATGTAATCAGTCTCCAAAAAGAAACCATGAGAACATGATTCGACAGTTGCCATCAATTCTTCAATGGCACCTTTTCCAATGAGAACGCTCGGGGTCACACCCTGAGTTACTCGCTGAGAGATGTTCGCTGGCGCATAGTGCCGAACAAGTCGGTTCGTAGCCAATCCTGCCTTTTTAGCCATTGCAGACATGTCACGATACGTCGATTCCAGTTCTCCTTCTACATGCAACTGCAAGGTAACTCCCTCTTGTTGCGCCAAATGCATTGTCTCCAAAAGTAAGGAATTTGAAAATTCCCAAATGCGTTCACTAACAGGCCAGTGCGGCCGGCCAACTTCACCGAGTGCGTGGGCTTTTCCTTCGTGAATAAAATCCAGCGCTGTAGAGATGCTGTTATGATAATTTTCAACCGCTCTTTCCGCCCCTTGCTCTCCGTCTTGTTCAATCCAAGCGGTGAATTGGTGTGCGAAAGCTGCAGGATGAGGGCCGAGGACAACACGAACACCTAATCCTACATGTTGGCGAACTTCCTCTGCCATTTTCACTGTATCCGCATACGTTTCTGTATGACCTTCTTTGGAAGTGGGGGGGGCAGAAAAGTCTGGGCAGTGAACCAAGACAATATCGGTCCCACCTGCGTTTTTGAAATCCCGAGCCGCTTCGAGAAAACGCCCTTTCCGATTCAAATGGAAGTGGTTGTCAAGGATGGGACCTTTCCATCTGACATCATCTTGCATGGTGACCCTCAGTGATTCCTGAAGTTCATGCGATTTCAACGCATGGGCAAAAAAACCTCATCGGAAGTTGTTTCATGCTGAAATGAAGAGATTATTTTCCTTCAACTGAGTTCTCCAATACACGGCAGCCATAGCTACGATGTTTTGATGTCGAGCATTCGGAACAATACAACGCCCGTTCGGCCAAACATGCAAAGTGAGGTTGTGACGTGAATCTTCGATGATACTGCAACCAAGACGTTCATCATAAACAGCACTACCAGCATGGTAATTACCGGATAATTGACGAATATTCAACGATTGACCGAACTCAAAAGAGGCTACAACCGGCCCTAATTCAGTCTCAAGCCCCGTATCACTGAGACCTAATCTCAACATTAATTCCTTTGCAGCGGCACGTGCAGCCTCAACACGGTGAGTCCCATGTACTGTGATTCGACCCTTTGCGTCAACAACTAATGTTGCACGTGGCTTGTCGAGGACTTTGATGACCACACCACTTGTCTCTTGTCCACCAAGTTGTGAAATGACTGCTTGCTGGTCAATGGGTGAAGGGGGAGTAAACCGAACAAGATGATTTTCAATTCGAACTTCGATGGTCGATGTAGACATACTCATTCCTCCTCTAAACTCTGCGATGAAGTGGTGTTTAAACTAATCTTCTCCTGTTTGGGAAGAGCGTTCAAGGCATCAAGCATGTCATTACGGTGGGGTAAATACAGCGGTAAGAGCAAGACTGCATCTGCTCCATGTTGATCACGAAGTGTTGCAAGTGCACCACGTAATCGTGCTGCAAAACGTTGATTTCGGGAGTGGCACACATCAGGACCGACGAGCCATTCACTCAAATCCCACCAAGTGGCAGATAAAACGGCAGCAGAACCAAAGTTACTCGAAACGCCTTTCGGAGGTTTTTGAGCATCAAAAATATTTTTTTTCACTCGTTTTCGCCATTTACCGCCGATTGAAACCATTCCAAGCAATTTTCTCCAATGCGAGGCTGCTTTGGCTTCACGGGTTAAATGCTCACTCCATTGTTCATCATCAGCAGTAGGTTCTATGAAAAATACAGGGCGATGATGACGAACTGCATTACGGTGCAACCGTCGCGGTTCAGGGTCAGGGAATCGACCACTGGAAACATCTTCGACCATTGAAATCTCATCCAAAAATATTCCAAACGCACCACCGGAAATCATACCGTGTGAAAGATTGATTCCTGGAGATTCTGCCTCATCCTTTTCTTCTTGAATCCATAGATCAACGACATCAGGAGATTCAAGCAATGCCAAACCGTTCCACGAGTCACGGGGGCGCATTAGCCTTGGATAAACAACGGTAGGTAAGACGCCGTGAAGCAGAATTCGACCTCCATCAGGGTCCTCCCAAACGTGGTCAGCCCAATCAAGTCGAGCGGGCACAGACTTCACGCTCACTGATTATTGACCCAATCTTGTAAGGTTTCAACATTCCATCCTTGGTCAAAGTAACCCTGGATTTCATCTTGAGTCCATTGAGGGAACGCCTCCAAAGCTCGAGCCATCTCAGGCGACACATTTGCAGCAGGGGCTGCTTGTGGAGGCCCTGAAAGTGGCTTTGATTGGCCGGGTAATTCAGCATACGCTTTGGTATCCTCATCTTCATATTCCTCGAAGATATCACCGTCACTTCCACGTCGAACAAGGACAAAGACAAGTGTTCCCAAAACAGCAACAGCGATGCCAAGTATTGCAAGAATGAGGAATAATCCACTTGAGTCAGAGGATTGACTTTCAACCTTGACGTTGAACTTTTCACCTACGTTTGACCCGTTAAACAGGATTTCATCGGTCGCATCATCTGAAATAAGATAATACATTCCGGTAGTAGCCAAGTTAAATTCTTGGAGAGTGACAGTAATCCATGCAGATTGACCAACACCAATCTCACCCGTTGAAACGTTGCCTTCATAGATTGGAACACCTTCATTGACCACTGAACGGATATTGAGTACTGTCGAGCCATCCATTGTTCCATCATTCAAAACTTTGATTTCCAAATCTATTTCTTGACCTACTTCTGGCTTGTCAGGACGCATAACAACATCGGTAATCGCAAACGAGGCTTCTTCAAAAATCAGTTCATAGGTTGACTTGTGTTCAGCATCACTGGACAAAATCGGTTGAGCAGGACTACCGCCATCAAGGGCTTGAGATCCAGCAGAATCGGTTGCCACAATCCAGAAGACAATATCAGTGCCTGTGATTTGGTCTGCATCGGGTTCCAGTTGGCCCTCTGTAATTGGCCATAGGTCTACACATTCTGCTTTAGCGAAGTACGAAGTTCCACTTGGCGTAAGTGTGAGTTCTTGGGACTGTGGTTCAGTGCCAAAGGTACTCAAATAGACCGGCCAAATGTCCGTATCTGGATTCGGTCCGTTGTAGAAACTCCATGAAACTGAAACATCGCCTTGGAACAAGGCTTGTTGTTCTCGAAGAATGACTTCAACATCTACGCAATGGTAGGACGAAGTCGGAATGAAATTAGCAAGTGTTTCAGCGTTTGAATCCTTAACAGTCCAAGAATCGAGAACAACGACTGGCGCGGTTCCATCGACCTTCAAGTTGAAACTTTGACAGCCGTATGATGATGCAGATGCACAAATTGCAGATGTTGTATCAACAGCACCGAATGGTAATCCTTCAATGCCATTGCCACACTCACCGCTTGTTCCACCGGCTCCACCTGTTGCATCGTATGGACATAATCGGAAAGTGTAGGTGTAATCATTCGTATTTGTTGGAACAGTGATGTTGATATCGAAAACTCCACCAGTAAAGGAGTGATAAGTCACTTCTCCAGGATACGCAAAATAACCTTTTGAACCATCAGATACAGCATTTTGACGCGTCAATTCGAGCGTCAATTCGATTTCCGGGGTGATATAGACTTCATTGAGAATACCATCGAGATAGGCATACTGTCCTTGGAAGGATACAATATCTCCAGGATAAACAAATCCGCTTCGGACATCCTGTGTCAATCCAGGTGTTTCCATAAGATCAGTGAAGATTGGTGTAATCATCTGATTATTAACTGCATCAGCACGATAATCGAGTTGAATACCATCACTGTAATGCCAGTCTTGAATATGACGGCCAGGTGCTGGAAGCATTCTGTAACGTGGATTGTCAAGGTCTTGCATATACAAGACGGGGTTATTCAAAGAGGCTGAAGCACCCGGTAACCCCCATGTCATGCGGATTGGTAAGTCGAGGTAGAAATCGGATTCGAACGGATCAATGAGAACATTTCCACTCATACGAAGTACTTGAGGGCCTTTGAAATCTCCGTCTTCTTGGAGGATTTCGATGTAAGGACTGTCGGTCCATGCAGTTTCATTTCTTGGGTAATAGTAGACGGTCATATCATCTCGGTCGTCAGCCAAATCAATTCGGAAATAGTCGATGTCTCGCCATCCATTGTCATCGTTTGCTTCGACGATGAGGTGGTATTCATTTCCAGCATACATTGTGTGGTTCCATTTACCATTGTATTGTTGTTGATTGGACTTCAAGAAACGATTGTCTTGAGAGTCATCAATAAAGAAATTGCGAATCACTGGAGACTTCGAGTTCATGGACACATAGGTGAAATAATCATTTTCAAACCCAGGAGCTCCACCGTTGATTGGATTCCCTGCTTTGTCATAACCTTCAATCCAAACACTGACTTTACCAACGGGGTCTTGTCCAACATTTGCATTGTCGTTAAATGAAGCTGTGTAGTTGGCATATGGAGCAGCCCCGTCGCTGTATGCAGTAACCGTGATGTATTCATCGGCTTCTGGTTGCCCGTTTGAGTTCGTATCATGATCGTATTGAACCCAAACCTTCATGTCAAGTTGTTCTGGAGGATTCGGCAAATCGCTCGCATTGATTCGTACCGATTGGTCCCCAGTCGAAGTAGGATTAGACGAAGGTACGACCCAAGTGTCATCGACCATGACTCTCCAGTTACTTTCGAGTGCTGGGTCAACCTGACCGTTGAGGATTCGAACGCTCATCAAATTCGGATCGAGTGTATCAATTGAAAGATTGAAAGGAATGCCACACGAGCTATCAGGCCGGTATACTGCAGCCGGACACAATGTGTCCCCGCCTTCATAGCCGTCAAGGCGGAATCTGTAGGTGTCTTGACCAGCAGCCATTCCAAGATCAATTACCCAATTAAAATCGCCATTTGAAGTTCCAGATTGATTGGCAACTTGATGCCATTCAATTGAAATATTGCCGTCTGTGTTGTTGATGGTCTTTTGCTCAAGTACCATGAAGTAGCCTCCTGGATTTGGCGAGATGGTTAAGTCTTCAAGTCGGACAGATCCTACGAGGTTGACATTTTGACCTGAAGTTCCATCATCTAAATCCTGAACAATTCCAATGTTATTGAGAACTTGGAATGAAGTAATGACAGCATCGTTTTCAACGGCATTACCGCCGATTGGTGCAAGAAGGACGGCATCTGGGAGGCCGTTTACACCATTGGATGCGACCAGTCCTGAATAAATTCGAACTTCATTGGTATCTTCCCAATTTGAATTAACGATAAAGCGCCAAGTAATTTGCATCCCATCGCTGATAGGAGTCGCGCTTGAAGACTCAAGCGTGAGAAGGTCCAAAGGATCGGAGAGTTCAGAGAACATGCAACCAGAAACGGAAGGAATACAGCTTAACACCACGTCTCCAGTCTGTGATTCGAAAGTCAATGTTGCTTCGGACAAACTTGCGCCCGTTAAGGAACTGACAGCATGAGTGGTAACAACTTCATAGATTCCACCGTTTGGATATAATCCAATAGGGTTTCCTACGAGATTAATCGTGTTGTCGTATCCGCTTGAGGTAACCACTTGGAGATTGGAAAAGTGAACTCCACCTCCGAGTGAACCTGATACCTTCATTTTTACTTCAGCAGTAGAACCACCGTCCCACAATGCAATACCTTTGTTGAGTTCACGGTCGAACCCATCACTGCTTCCCAGTGACTTCGTATAATTGTAGACGATATCAAGGTCTCGGACAATCATTTGTGCTCCCGTAGAAGCATTGAGAGAAGTTGCCTTCAATCGGAATGTTTGCCATTCGTTACCGTAAGCATCGTAATGGCTAACTGGAACCAATGCATTTGAAAGAAGAGCGTTGAGAGGGCCTTTCAAGTTCATGAACTCACCTAATAATTCAGGATAAATGAGAGAAGTGTTATCCACAGAACCTACAACGACTTCTTGCGTTCCCGAAAGGAGCGACAGATTAAATCCTTCATTCGGGTCACTGGTTGAGAAAATTCCGACTTGATCAAAGACAAAATCAATCGATGTAACTTCAGCTCCCTTTGGAAGCATAAACATTGCACCTTCTGCAACACCCGTGCTGTCAATGGTTAGGGTGGAACTGGATTGACCGTAATTAATACCATCTACCTTGCTCTGCAGGAAGGTCGTTTGTCGACCAAATCCGCCAAATGCTGGTTCTTCAAAGCCCCAATCAGTTTGGCCATCTGCAGCGACATCGAGTTGAATATTTTCAGTATGATGACCGAAGGTCAAGTCAAACCAAACACCACCAACGTTACACGGGTTTTGGTATGAAAGAAGTGAGGCAAAACCAAATAATGGCTCCGAAAGAACGTATTCCGTTCCGCTTTCAACTTGGTCGATTCCAGCACCACCGTATCCAAGAATCGAAAATTCTGGAACTTCCGAACAATCATCTTGAATCATTGGCGTGATACGGGTAATAGGTCGATCAAAGTTGCTTCGTTCTAAGACCGGAGAATACGTTGTATCCGTCACGAGAGGCGAATAAAGCATCGGTTGGTTGTTACCTGGTGACTCCCAAACACCGTCAACAACGCCCATCGCTAATCCATCGGTCTGGTTGAAACCTGTCCCAACACGAGTTCCTATGCTGAATCCGTGGAAAACAGGAGATGAGAGTCGACTCGGACCTGAATCAAATGTCAATTTGAAATCGATGGAGGGGTATTGTAAGGAACTAATGTCCCAAAGCTCGATGATTTTTCCTTGTAAATCGGTCATGTTGTTACCATTTCGGTCGACAACAGTTAGCCCAGTTGCAGAATCAAGAACTTCGACAGAAATCGTCGCAGAACTGGTTGTCTCTGATTCGATAGTAAGTATTCCGAATCCATTAGGTTGATTTTCACCGCTCAAAACCGAAGGAAGGAAGCCGTTAATTGACATGTCAGCGGATTGAGGAAGACGATCGCCCACTCGGAAGTTATCGACATACCATCCGGCTTTTCCACCATCTGAACCCCCAACGTTGTTGTCTTCCATAACAAAGCGGAATTGAACATATTGACCGATATATGGGATCAAATCGATAGCAATATTCGCCCACCCTGTAGGATTTCCTAAAGATGTTGAGGAGCCCGCAAGACCATAATCGCCTTGGGCAAGTCCTTGACATCGAGCATCAATTTGCCCGGCACCTGATGCACCGCTGCCTCGAGCATAGTATCCGCTTCCATAGCCCACACCTGATGAATTGGACAGGTCGATATCAAGCGGAGAAAATCCAGCAGGGTCATTGTCAACAAAATCGTCGTTAAATGAAGATCTTATTTCCATGTATGCGCAATCGCGATAGTAGACCGGTGGGTTCGCTCCCTGTCCAGTCTGCCTGTCAAGATCGTGCCAAGAGTCAAAATATGCCATGTGGTTTTTCAACGACGAATCAACATATATCGTTTCAGAAGTCATTCTGTAAGTGATTCCATTTTGCCCTGCAGGTTCGTTGGAATAATCATCGTCTGTCAATCCAGTTCCCCAACAATAGTCACCACTTGAACAGTCAGGAATATTTGAGTTTGGAGGGACGGTTGAGGAATCAATAATTCCATGATCCCATCCAAATTGATTTTGTGCAAAAGCACGGTGATCGAGGAAACCTGCTGGGTTTTCTTCAAAATCAGTGAGGAATCCTTCAGACTTCAACTGAACCGGAGTGGATTGAGAACCGTCTTCGTAAACAAAATGAGACGCGTTTGAAAACTTGGTAAGTTGATTATTATACATCGGGTTCCAAATACGCGGCATGGTCTCAAGGTCGACGCGAGTCTGAGCGCTGTGCTCAACCATGGTGGCAGAAATATCCATTGATGCACTGGTCACGGTTTCAGAAGCAGGAAGATGGATTGCACCGGAATCGGAGTCGACAAACGCAATACCGTCTCGCAATTCAATTTCCGCTGCAGAGTTTCCATTTCCAAATGTCGTTACATTTGCAGCTGCTGCGAATGGCGCTAATACCATCAAGAAAACGAGAAATAAAGGGGTCTTCAATTGTCTGTTGCTTTGGGTCATGGGCTCACCTACCCTCACTCCCAAGATTCCTTCACCTATAATCGCAACGGACACATGCCCAAGAACCCCCTCCTACGGAGGGGTTTTCCAAAATGCAGGAATTTAGAGTTCAACAACTCGCCTTTTCTTCCAAGCACCTTGAGTAATTTGCTCTAAACCGCCAAGTCGATTTTCGCTTTTTTCAAGCCACTCTAAATTAGCGATTGTCGTTGGTAGCGACGGGCCGAGTGCATCACAAAGCTCGGGCCCCATACTCTGCTCTAAAGTTCCCAATGATTGAGCAAAATGAACGATGGAGGTTTTATCCAGGCCTAACAATGGCCTTAACATCCGTAGCGAAGTAACCATTTCAATTGCTCCGAGGTTCCCAAGCGTTTGAGATGAAACTTGTCCGAGATTTTCACCGGTAAGAAGATGTGTTGCTCCGATGTCTCTACCAACCAAATCTGCAAGTGAACTGTAGAGACGTTTCATGTGAATGAAGTATTCTGAGTGGCACCATTTCTCAGTAAATAAGGCCAATTGCTCGGCTACGGGAACAACCGTTAGTCGTCTCGATAATTGGTTTCGTGCTGCATCACCGAGCGGGCCTTCAAAATTAAGTAAATAACGAAGTGAAGCAATGGTTTTTTGCTCTGCTTCAGGTCCGGTTACCGGCTCCTGAGTGCAGTGGATTGGATGAATAAACCATCCCTGCTTCAGCATTCGGGCCACAGCTACCGGTGAATCTATACCGCCGGAGACCAAAGCGATGCACACCTTTTCTTCGACCATGATTGGTGCTTCACCCTTGAGGTCAAGAAACCACCTCTTCATGGGGATAACTCCACATGAGTTCTTGAGGGAGAACCTTACCGGGCAAACATGGAACCTTATTCCAAAGAACCGGCTATGTTGATTGAAGAAGTCTTTCCAGGCGATACAAATACCTACGATACGTTGTTTGGCGGTCGGCTTCTTTCTCTGATGGATAAGGCGGGAGGTATCTCTTGTTCGAAGTTTGCTCACAGAGAATTCGTTACAATTTCAATCGATACTTTGACATTCATCGCACCCGCTCGCAAGGGGGATTTGCTTGAAGTCTCTGGCAAAGTCGTCTTTACGAGTAGTCATACCGCCTGTTCGAAAGTTACTGCGTTGGCAGTAAACAAATCGACTTGGGAGAAGAAAAAGATTTGCGAAGGATACTTTTTCTTCGTTGCCATAGATTCAATGATGCGGCCAATTCCAATCCCTCAATTCGTTGTTGAAGAAGAGAGTGAAAAACTTGATTGGGAACGAGCGAAGGAAATTCGCGAACACATGCTTGCGATGAAGAACAGTTAACATCAACCCTTACATTGATGTGGGGCTCACATTTGGACGAAACATGCCTGTCCTCAACATTGCGATGATCGGTTCCGATGAATTAGCTCGTGAAATCGCCAAAGCAACCGACCAAAGGGATGTTCACACCTATGTTCACAAGGAACCGGGTCAAAACGGTCCTCGAATCCTTTCACTGATTCGACCAGCTAAATACCCGGAACGCCTTCGTCCTTTTTTGAATGCTCTTTCCGCCGCACGCATAGGTTTGATTGAAATTACGGAGGTGAATGCCACCTTAGGAGAAGCGCTCGTCGCTTTTGCAAGTGCAAATATCCTAAACGGTATTGCCGTAATCAATCCACCTCAAGGTGAATGGATAGATGAGGATCAGGTCAAAATGCTGTTCAATCAAGCCGGGTTACAAGGCTGGACTTTTGAATCATCAGACGGTATACAATTGCGGGACACTTTGTATCAACATATGGACAATATATCCGATGAATTATCTGCAAGTGCAAATGCACCTCTTGTTCTCCCTGTTGACCAATATTTCAACGTCAAAGGTATTGGTTTAGTCGCCATTGGGTATGTTCAGTCTGGGTCTGTGAATGTGCATGACGATGTGCTTTTGCTGCCGGCGAATGGCACTGGGAATGCCAAATCACTGCAGGTTATGGACGATGATGTATCTGTCGCAGTCGCCGGAGATCGAGTTGGACTCGCCCTGAGAAATGCCAAAGAAGAGCATCTCGGCAGTGGAACACTCTTGGTTCGACCTGCGATTGAAGATAAGAAAACCAATACCAGTATCCCGCTTGCCGTTGTATCACATCAAAGTTCACTGATGAAACTCAACCGCTCTCCATTCCAAAAAAGGGTACTTGCAGAAGGTGATGTCGTTCATGCGAGTGTCGATCTGCAGTTTGTAGTGGGAAGAATTGGTTCTGTGGTCGGCGAGGATTTACGAATCGATTGGGATTCGCCCTTATTTATTCGCAGAGAAAATCCGGAACCTACGCTCATCGCACAATTGGATTCAAAACCGCGAATAATGGGGAACGCAGTCCTCACCCTCATCGAATAGGTTCGGCGCTGAAAAAACAGGTGAAATATCGCCGTCAAAATGCAGTGAACAATCGGTGGTTTGATAACCCAGCACAATCGGTTTGCGCGCTGGGATGCGCATTATTGAACAGGAGAGAGGTCCTGCAAGTGCAGAAGATCATGAGGTCTTCAAAGCGTTGCACTTAGCAGGCTCGGGAAAAGTACGTGCTTCGGTTGATGAGCGTACGCTTTCTCTTGAAACTCGAAAAGGCCATACTCTCGATTTGAGACTATCAAAAATCACTCGGGTCCATCACCATCACACTCGCTTAATTTCGTTTGGATATGCCTTGTTTGGGTGTGGGCTTATTTACGTAGCAAAACGTATTTTGATTCCCGATCAAATGCAAATTATGGCAGCGGTGTTGGGCTTTGCCATGATTCTTGGATGGTTGGGGACTCGAAAACCAACACTCACTCTCGACACTGAAGTTGGTGACTGTCACACCATCACTGGCAACGATGCATCTCTCATGCGTTTGGCAACTTTACTGAAACGACTTGAAAGTGGTATGACTTTAGAGGATGCTCGAATTGGCCTTGACATTCTCGAACGAGATACGGAATTTCCACGAACCAGTTTACTCAACCTCCAAGAGGTCCCTGTCGAACCAGTTCATCTTCATGCTCCAACATCGATTTCTTCATTCCTCATGAATGAACTTCCCGAACAAGAACTCCCTGATTCGATTCTTTCAAGCAGCATCTTTGACAATGAGATCGACTTAGACTTTGGTGAAACTGAAAATACAGTTGCTGATTGGATGCAAGAGCAAGATGCAGTCTCGCAGCCTGAACGACCTTTACTGGGCCATGGTCTTCTGGAACGCGGAATTGCGAATGCTCATGATCGTCGAGGAACTCATCGTTCACCAGTTCAACCTGTAGAACAGCCTCGTCAGCAATTCCTCGCCCATCCTCATGCACCACAACCTGCCTTACAAGAACAAGCGCCAACTCCATCATACCAGCATATTGTTCAAGCAGCAAATATCGAGATACCTCATGAATATCGGGCACCTCTACCCACACAAATACCGCGTTCTTATCTACCGAGTTTTGTGAATAAGGATGGAGCTCATGTCCCGGGGCATAACAATATTGTAGAGGGTTATGGAACACATTCTGATTTGGAGACATTCCGTTCACCAGATGCAATTCTTCCACATGTCATTGAGGAAGAAACAACATCACTCATTGAACAAGCTCGTCGAGAAACACCCCTCCTACCAGAGATTCCGCAAGAGCGAAAAACACGACAACATAACGTTAGCAGTCGTTTACGCCCTAAGGATGTAACCCGTTCGGATTCACGACTACGCCCGAAGGTTCGCTCAATGAAGAGCCAAGGGAATCGAATTCGTGAGATGGTTGTGCCTGCTGCAACACAAATGCTCGGAGGTGCTACTGATTTTGCCTCACGTTTACTGGTTCGGCGTTCGCCAACAAAAAGGAGTTCAACTTCGACCCAAGAATTACGCCAACGCTCAGCCCAAACTCATCAATCAGAGGCAATTGAATCAATTCGAAATTTGGCCCAAAGCCGAGGTGGTGAGTTACCTGACCATGAAATAGAACCGATGCTTGCACATATGATAGAACGTCAAACAATTGTAGAGCAGGAACTCCATGAAGTTAAGCAACCGACTCCACACCTTGATGAAATCTCTTTTGAGGAATTGAAAGACAGTAAAACCCATCATGCAGAAAATGCTGGAAAATCAGGATTACCTCGCCTCGATGTCTAAACTTTAGTTGAGCATTTGACTGAATGCTTCAAGACGATGCTCAAAACGTTCTTCAGTCATTGAATGCAACCCTTCAATTCCGAACGACTCAAGAGTAAAACTCGCAGTCACGGTTGCGGAAAGGAGCGCATTTCGTAATTCATTACGACTTAGTTGTCCGGTGCCTGATGCCAAGTGAGCTGCAATTGAGCCTGCAAAAGTATCACCACATCCCGTTGGATCCACAACGTTCTCGGTTGGATATGCTGGAAGAGAAATGATATCCGGGCCGTGGAAAGCGATAACACCGTGTTCTCCACGTTTAACTACTAAAGTATCGACACCCACCATATCAATGACCTTTCGAGCGGCACGAACCAAATTTTCGTCATCCGCTAACATTCGAACTTCTCCATCATTGATGATGATAAGGTCTACTTTTTGCATGACTTCTATCAATGAATCACGAGCAATATCAATCCACAAGTTCATCGAGTCCAACATCGAAAGCCGTTGAGGGTTTGCTTGTTTGAGAACACTTGACTGCAAAGCAGGATGGAGGTTTGCACAAAAGGTGATATTTGGAGATTGATGGGATTCAGGGACCTTTGGTTCAAAGTGCTCAAACACATTGAGATGTGTTTCATGAGTTTGCGCTTCCGCCATTGTTCCGTGGTAAGACCCCGACCAGCGAAATGTATCTCCTTCAGCAGTTTCAATACCTTGCAGGTCAAGTCCACTATCAGACAAGAGTACTCGGTCTTTTTCAGCAAAATCTTCACCAACCACGCCGACTAAACCAATCTTTCCAAGCGAAAGCCGCTTGGCATGAAACGAACATGCAAGTCCTGCATACGTAGCTGAGCCGCCCAAAGCGTCCTTGACATGGCCAAGGGGGGAAACTACACTGTCATAGGCAACACTACCGACGATTAATACATCCATGAGACGGCCAATGTTGGAGGCTACTTGTCCCTTTCGTTTCGTCGAACTGCTCAACCGAGTAACTCTTGATGCATGTCAATATATTGAATCGTGATATTTCTCTCGAGGAAGTCTTCCTCATCCATAATTCTCCTGTGAAGAGGAATGAGGTGCTCAACTCCAGAGATTACAGTCTCATCTAAAGCGGTACGCATTCGCTTTACTGCATCTTCTCGGTCTCTACCCCAAACCAGCAATTTAGCCAAGAGGGAATCAAAACAGCCCGGCATTTCATATCCAGGATGTGCATGTGTATCGACTCGGATTCCATAACCTGAGGGGAAATGGCACTCCCAAAGTCGACCTGGGCTTGGAATAAACTTGCTCGGGTCTTCTGCATTGAGCCTACATTGGATTGCATGACCTCGCCAAACGATATCTTCTTGTTCAACTGGAAGTGGTTCTCCTTGAGCAACGCGAATACCTAATTCAACTAAATTATGACCCGTAATCAATTCTGTCACAGTGTGCTCTACTTGGACTCGCGGATTGACCTCAAGGAAGTAAAAATCACCATTTGCATCACGAAGAAATTCGAATGTTGCTAATCCTTTGTATCCAACAGCCTCAGCACCTTTGCACACTAATGCTCCAATCTCATCTCGCTTCTCGTCGGTGAGCCAAGGCCCTTCTTCAACGAGTTTTTGGTGACGGCGTTGTATTGAACAAAACCGTTCGCCGAAGTGAATCGCTTTTTTACCATCACCGAGAACTTGGAATTCGACGTGTTGAGCACCTTGAATGTATTTCTCTACAAAAACTCGCTCATCCCCAAAGGCTGAACGTGCTCTGGACTGGCAAAGTTTCAGTGCATTTTCAAATTCACTGGATTTCTCAACAATTTGCATACCAATTCCACCGCCTCCTGCAGCAGCTTTGATGATAACGGGATAGCCAATTTCTTGGGCTAAGGCAGTTGCGACCTCAGGATCTGATATAGATTCTGATGAACCTTTTGCAGTAGGTAATCCTGCAGCTTCCATCGCCGCTCTTGCCTCAATTTTATCGCCAAGTAGTGAAATAACATCTGCTGATGGACCAATAAATGTGATGCCTTCTTCGTCAAGACGGCGTACAAAATTTGCATTTTCAGCGAGGAAACCATAGCCGGGATGCACCGCATCACAACCCATCTCCTTAGCTGCGTGAATGACAGACTCAATATCTAAGTATGTATCCAGAGGGTTTGATTTGTAGTTCGCATAAGCGACATCAGAAAACCTCACTGGAAGAGATAATCGATCTTCACGGCCGTGGATTATTGCCGCTTCAATACCCATATCGCGCAGCGTTCGAAGTATACGAAGAGCAATCTCGCCTCGGTTGGCAATGAGCACACGTTTGAATGCCATAACCGACTCGAAGAGGAATTACTCTATGATGCCAACGGTTCAAACGATATTGAAAAAGGTATTTTTCTTTACATCTGCTCTTCACCGAACTAACCATTTTTATTGGAAATTGGACATAAAGAGGTTAATTATTTTCATTTTCCTTACTTTTTCAAGTAAAAATACGCAAGTTTGATATCATATGAATGCAATGGAGCCGTGATGCGTGGACACCAAACTGGAGCGGAGGCCCTCGACCGATTAGCAGGAATTGATCTTAACCAAGATGGGAAAATTGTAAATTTAATTATTTGTGGAAATTCAAAATTCTATGATTTTTCATGGCTTGAAGAACATATTGAACAATGGGTGCAAGCAAACGGTTACCCTGACCTCATCATCATAGGAGGAGCGAGTGGCGTGGACTATCTTGCAGAGCGATGGGCCAATAACAACAACATCGAACTCGCAGTATTTACCGAAGCGTGGAATGCCCCTCGGCCCAATTCAGCACATGATTCCGGAAGACCCGAGGCAGTCGCTACTTTAGCTCGGACAATGCTTGAGAGGGCAACACATATGCTCGCTTTCCCAGGTCCCGATTCTGTATGGACCAAACGTATGGAGGAACGAGCAATTGAACAAGGTGTTCCTGTCACCAGCATACCTTTGCCAGTGCATGGGCTTGAATAGAGAGAATCAATCAGTAAACGTCACGCAAGTATCGCTTTTGTTCTTTCATCATCGTTGTTCCAATGAAGTGAGTCGCATCGTCTTCTGACATTCCACCATGTTCGATGGCGATATCAATTAAGGCTTGATGAACATCCTTCGCCATGTATGTCTTGTCGCCACAAATGTAGAAGTAAGCACCGTTCTCAAACCATTGCCAAATCTCTTTACCGTGCTCCTTGAGACGATGTTGGACGTAAATTTTCTCGGCTTGGTCTCTCGACCATGCGGTCGTGAAACGATACAAATCACCGCTGTCCATCCATTCTTCAATCTGTTCCTTGTAGTAAAATTCAGTCTTCGAAGATTGGTCTCCAAAGAATAACCAATTTCTGCCTTTACCGCCGTCAAAGACACGCTGCTCCATGAAGGCACGGAATGGGGCAATTCCAGTTCCGGGCCCGACCATGATAATATCAACATCCTTGTCATCAGGGAGAACAAAAGACTTCGTCGGCGACATAAAGACGCCTATTGGGTCACCAGAAGTGTCGATTTCATCTGCCATGTAAAGGGTGCACAAACCTCCACGAGGGCGATTATGATACTCAAATCGAACAATACCAACTGTCAGTTCGACAAAACCTGGGTGGGCATCATGAGAAGAAGCGATTGAATACAATCTCGGCTTGAGTCTCGCGGTCAATTCAAGAAATTCTTCAGGAGAATATTTGACTTTGAATTCACGCATGATGTCGATGTAGTCTCGAGTCCAAAGGTAGTCCTCAATCGCCTTTTGATCTTCGAGCAGTGCTTCGACTTTGGCTGCAGGGTCGTCAGCGGGTTTACTTGTAGCCAGTCCTGGTGGGTTTGATGAGGATTCTGTAGATTCCCATTCATCGTTAGAGCGGCTACGAGCAATAATTTTGAGCGAAATTTTCATTCCCGTTGAAACAACTTTTTCTGCCAATGATTGGACAAATTTCTTGTTTGCCATGTGAACCTCAAAATCCTTTTTCAACGCAGTGTAAAGGTCTCGCTCGCCATTGTGCGTCTGAACGATTTGGTCACGATCCCATCCTTGAATTTGAAGAAGTTCTTCGACAATATGAGGTGGGTTCTCAGCCATAACTCCCAGAGCGTCACCGACTTTGTAATCAAGTTTGGAATCGCCAAGAGCGAAAACAATGTGCCGAGTCTCTTTTCGAGAGCCTTCGCCGTTAAGGATGTAGTTCTCAGTGATTTGGGTCATGTAAGGATTCTTAGCACTCCATTCAGATTTTGATTCTGGCTTTGTTTCTTTGACTTCCTTAACTTCTTCAACGGCTTGGGTCTCTACCACTTCTTCGTCTGAAGTTAGCGTTATTTGAATGGAAACCATAGCCGGGATGACTTTGTCGACCCAAACTTGCCATTCCGGTTCGAAATCGACATCGCACAATTGTATGTCAATGGTTCGATTTGCTCCAAGCTCGAGGAGTTTGTTGTCCCAATCTATTCCCGCTTGACAGAACTCATCGTACGAGGTGTCCCCAATTGCACAAACAGAGAAGTTCACTCCGCTTAACTGCGGATTCGTATCGCAAACAGAACTCCACAAGTCTTCAGCATTATCAGGCATCTCACCTTCGCCCCATGTTGAGGTGATAATGAGGATTCTCTTGTGATTTACAAGTTCTGCAGCACTAAATCCATCCATATCGAAGATTTGAGATTCAAGGCCCGCCTTGTCTGCGAGTTTCTTAGTGCTTTCAGCGAGTTCCTCGGCATTGCCAGTTTGCGAGCCGAAAAGAATTGCGAGCGAGTTGTCGTTCTTGCCTGCCATAGGACATCACTGCTCAACCACGAGCGAGGTTCCCTATCGGCGGGGGTAATTGAAGGTTCGGAAATGAGCGTCGGCCTCAAAATTACGATGATATGAGTCTCCTGAGTTTCAGCGATACAATTCCGAAAAAAACGAGTAGTAAAATTATGTCGGAAGAAGCGTTATCCGTCGAAAAAGAACCTCCAAGGGTAGGGGTACAAACGGTTCTTTATATGTTGATTAAACTACAACTGCCTATGACTCAAACGAGCAAACCCACAGCAGTCATTGTTGGAACAGGCCCAGGAGGCCTTGCAAGTGCAATGCTGCTCGCACATTCCGGCATCGACGTCACCATGTTTGAAAAAGAAAGTCAAGTAGGTGGACGAACGAAACTGGTTCACAAGGACGGATATACCTTCGATCGAGGGCCAACATTTTTCCACTATCCTGAGGTCATCGAGGAAATTTTCCAAGCGGTGGGTCTCGATGCACACAAGGAACTCGGCCTCATGCCTCTCGACCCGATGTACCGATTGGTATTCGGCGCTGGTGGTCACATCGATGCAACCAGTAATCTTGACGAAATGACAGAGAGAATTCGAGAACTTGCAGGAGATAAAAATGCGAACGGATTCAAAAATTACGTCACGCAAAACCGGAAAAAACTCGAGCTATCAAAACAGTGTTTGCAAACACCGTGGACCAGCCCGCTCAATGTCCTCACCAAAAGAGCAATTCGAGTTGCTACTGTTCTCAAACCATGGGCGAGTGTTGCAGGTGACTTGAGTAAGCACTTTGACGATGAGCGAATCCGGCTTGCAATGTCTTTCCAAACCAAGTATTTGGGAATGAGTCCGTTTCACGCCCCTTCGCTGTTCACTATTCTGGCGTTCCTTGAATACGAACACGGCATCTTCCACGCAAAGGGAGGATTAGGAAGTATTACTGCAAGAATGGGTGAACTTGCTCGAGACATGGGCGTCAATATACACTGCAATACTCCAGTTAAATCCTTGATTTATGAAGGTAAAGATGTTGTAGGTGTTCGCATAGAGGGTAAAGAAATACGAGCAGACAAAGTTGTTGTTAATGCTGACTTTGCTCACGCTATGACGACTCTCGTACCCAACGAAAAGCGGAAAAAATGGTCGGATAAGAAACTGAAAAAGAAGGGTTACTCGTGTTCTACCTTCATGCTCTACCTCGGTGTTGACAAACAATATGATTTACCTCATCACCAAATTTTCGCATCATCTCAATACGAGAAGAACCTCGAGGAAATCACCAATCATCGGCTTACTTGGGAAGACCCATCCGTTTACGTTCAAAACGCGAGTATCACTGACGATAGTCTTGCCCCAGAAGGACATTCAACTGTCTATGTCCTCGTTCCAGTTCCGAACACACATGACTCTATTGTTTGGGATGACATTAAATCAGACTACAGAGATGTCATCATCAAGCAACTGGCCAAGCTCGGATACGATGACATCGAAGATCATATTGTTTCGGAAACGATTGTTACCCCTGATGACTGGGGAGCATCAGACATTTACCGAGGCGCTGTCTTTAATTTGACTCACGACCTCAAACAAATGCTATGGAAGCGACCACAAAACAGATTTGAAGAAGCAAACAACCTGTATATCGTCGGTGGTGGCACTCACCCAGGAAGCGGACTACCTACAATCTTCGAAAGTGCACGTATAAGCAGTAAACTCTTGCTTGCTGACTTGGGTATTCGTGCTGACTGGAATGGCGTCGACTCTTGGTTCCAAGACGTTCGTCGTCCGAAAGTCAAATCTCAAAAATCAGCTGCGACTCAATCATCCAAAAATCCATCAGGTGACGGGCATGCTGCGTAAGATTATGTTTGCAGTGTTAACTGCAGTCATGCTTACTCCCGGCTGTATTCAAATGGATTCATCAAACCTTGATTCTGATGAAGAAGCGAAACCCATTCCGTTTGAGCTAACATTCGAATCGAGTACTCTCGATCGTAACGAAGATGGAGGAAGCACATTTGACTTGGAAGACGAACTCAAAAATGGACCAGTTATGCTGCTATGGATAGGTTCGGGTTGTTCTGGCTGCCATGATTGGACTGACATGATTCGTGAGAAAATGGATAATGGCGAGTTGAGCGACTCAAATGTCACCATCGTCAGCGTTCACCGCTGGGGTGAATTTGAATCGCAGGAAGATGTAATGGATGTGTTCGGCACGATGGACGAATCTTCTCATTACACTCCGTGGACAGTTGCGCTACCGACTCCCGAGACGGAAGCCTATGAATTTGGTACCGGTGAGAACACGGGTGCTTCCATCTACTCTGCCTACGGAAACCCCGGCACTCCAACCCTGCAAGTAATCGCTCAGAACGGCGTACTCGCATGGCAATCGAAAACCTATTGGGCGAATGAGACAGTATTCGATGAAGGTTTTTCCTTCCTTGAACAATAGACGGTTGATGCGAGAACCTAAAGACCCCTGTCGAGTAGTCGTTTTCAGCAGCCGCCAATGCTGCCGGTGAAAACCATGGGTGAAGGCATTAAACTTCCTATGCTTAACGGCTTAGGGCGTACAAACCGCATAGACAATTGGTTAAAGCAACCGTTGGCTATGGGATTTGGTCTAACTGCTGCGATGATTTACACTGCATGGCGACTCTTCCTCTTCCCTGAATCCGTATCTTACACTCTTGAAGGGAGCACGGTTATGTCGCCAATTTTTTCACCTAATGTGCTGGAATGGAAATTATTCGGGCTCAATGAATGGAAACATCCTTCCTGGGTTAATGCAGCAATATTGGTCTTGTGGATTCCTTTCGGATTCCGTGGAACTTGCTACTACATGCGACGTGTCTACTATCGTACCTTTTTTGCCAGTCCTACCGCATGCTGGGTTGATGAACCCGAAATTAACAAGGCTCTTGGCTACAAAGGTGAAAAGCGTCTTTTTGTCGTGAATAATCTCCACAGATATTTTCTCTATGCTGCGATGCTTATTTTGGTCATCAAATGGTGGGATGTGACGCATACACTGCATTTCCACGGAGGATGGGGTGTGTCAATCGGAACTTTCGTGATGGGAATCGAAGCATTCTTGCTTACCATGTATGTGACATCTTGTCACGCACTTCGACACCTTGCAGGAGGTGCTTTAGATCGATGGACGACTGGAATTGGTCGAGTACGAGGTAAATTGTTTGGTAGAATCAGTATATTCAACCGCTCACATGGTTTCTGGTTTTGGACGTCTTTGACATTTGTTTTCTTTGGTGACATGTGGGTATTAGCCGTAAGTGAAGGATACTTAAGCGATATATCGCTGTTTGTGATTTGAGGTGTTTGCAATGACTGAAGAATACACAAAACACGAATACGACGTCATTGTTATTGGCGCTGGAGGAGCAGGCCTACGTGCCGCAATTGAAGCGGCAAGAAGTGGGGCTAAAACTGCAATCATCACCAAATCTTTGCTTGGTAAAGCTCACACGGTGATGGCTGAAGGTGGCTGCGCTGCTGCCTTACAAAACGCAGATCCAAGAGATGGATGGAAAGTTCATTTTCATGATACTATGAAAGGAAGCAAATGGCTCGCAGACTGGCGAATGGCTGAATTTCACGCAAAAGAAGCACCTGACCGAGTCCGAGAATTAGAACTGTGGGGGGCAGTGTTTGACCGCACACCTGAACACACAATCAATCAGAGAAATTTTGGTGGTCATACCTTCCCTCGATTAGCGCACGTTGGTGATGCAACTGGTTTGGAACTTATTCGAACCCTACAGGAGAGGGGTATTCACGAAGGTATTGATATCTTCATGGAATATACTGTCCGCCATCTACTCAAAGAAGGTGACAGAGTTACCGGGTGCGTTGCTTATACACGAGTTGACGGTGACTTCCATGCCTTCTCTGGCAAATCAGTGATTCTTGCAACTGGTGGTATCACACGATGTTGGTCGGTCTGTTCAGGTTCATGGGAATATACTGGCGACGGACATGCCCTTGCTCTTTGGGCTGGAGCTGAATTACGCGATATGGAATTTGTTCAATTCCATCCGACTGGAATGGTTTGGCCTCCCTCAGTTCGAGGTATTTTGGTAACGGAAGGTGTTCGTGGTGAAGGAGGGCGATTGACAAACTCTGAAGGAGAGCGCTTCATGTTCAATTATGTTCCAGATATGTTTGCTGGAGACCATGCAGATACTATTGAGGAATCGGACCAATGGGTCGAAGAAGTTGTCTCTGGAAAACTTGCAACGGTTCGGCGCCCTCCGGAATTACTCACACGTGACGTTGTTGCAAAGGCAATCAACTCTGAAGTTAAAGCAGGACGTGGAACCCCTCACGGTGGCGCTTACTTGAACATCGCACACCGTGGAGAAGAGGCGATTTTGAAGAAGCTTCCTTCTATGCATCACCAATTCAAAGAGTTAGCAGGGGTTGACATCTCGAAAGAACCGATGGAAGTTGGACCAACGGCACACTATGTTATGGGTGGAGTTCGCGTCAATGCTGAAACTCAAGAGAGCAATGTTCCTGGCCTTTACGCCTGTGGAGAAGTTGCATCAGGTTTACACGGAGCGAACCGCCTTGGTGGAAACTCACTCTCTGATCTCATCACATTTGGAAAGCGTGCGGGGGAGTTTGCTTCAAAACGTGCAAAAGACCTTGCGCAACCGAGTATTGACGATGTCCAAGTTCAATCAGCAATCGAAGTCATGCTTGCTCCACTCAAGAGGGGTGAAGGAGAAAACCCTGGCCTTATTTACGACGCTATGCGTGATATGATGCAAGCGAAAGTAGGAATTATTCGAACCAAAGAAGAAATGACTGAAGCCATGGATGACCTAAAGGAATTTGATGTCAGGCAAGCGAAGTGCTACCCAGGAACGTCTCGAAAGTATAACTCAGGATGGCATCAAGCACTTGACTTGAAAAATATGGTCGATGTATCGATTGCCGCCACACTCGCAGCTCTCACTCGCGAAGAAAGCCGAGGCGGCCATACGCGAGATGATTTCCCCGGAGAAATTGAAAAATGGGGTAAAATTGTCAATATAGTTTACATGGAAAAAGGAGAAATCAAAATTCGCCAAGAAGACGTGGAAGAAATGCGTCCTGACCTCAAAGAAGCAATTAAGGAAGTGAAAGCAATGATTGCTGAACGTGCGGCAGAACAATCTGGGGGAGATGATTGATGTCACTCAAAGGTAAAACACAGGATTTCAAAATCCTACGTGGGGAAGGTGATGATGCAGATCTTGAAGAATTCAGCATCGAATTAGATGAAGGAATGGTCGTCTTAGATTGTGTTCACCGCATCCAATATGAACAACAACCTGATCTATCGGTTCGGTGGAACTGTAAGGCTGGTAAATGCGGCTCATGTTCAGCAGAAATCAATGGGCGTCCACGTTTGTTATGTATGACGCGAATGAGTGATGTGGTCGCAGAAACTCCTGAAGGTCAGGCCATTGAAATTCGACCAATGAAAGCATTCCCTCACGTTAAGGATTTGGTGACGGATGTTTCTTGGAACTATGAAGTTGCTCAAAGAATTAAACCGATTAATGGTCCTGAAGAAATGAATTGGGAATTCAACCAAATGGAAGCAGACAGAGTTCAACAATTCCGCGAGTGTATCGAATGTTTCCTCTGTGTCAACACGTGTCACGTTCTTCGAGACCACGCATTGTTCGATGACTTTGCCGGGCCACGAAACCTCGTCCGACTTGCTCAATACGAGATGCACCCCATGGATACGGAAGATAGAGTTCCGGAAATCAAAAAGGAATTCGGCATTGAATATTGCAACATCACTCGATGTTGTACTGAAGTATGCCCGGCTGGAATTCAGATCACCGACGATGCAATCATTCAGTTAAAAGAACGAGTGGTCGACCGATACTATGACCCTCTACAGCGAATTTGGCGCACGATTACTCGTAAGAAAGTACGATACTGAGTGGTCATCGTGTTACAAGCGTACCAAAGCGCAAGAAGTCTGTCTGCCGTGGTCCTCGGTTTTGCTTTCGTTTGGGTTGGAGTTCAACACTTTACAGATCCTGATTACTTTACTCCAATTGTGCCAGCAATACTTGGTTTTCCTGACTTTTGGGTCTACGTAAGTGGAGCTGTCGAAGTGATTCTTGGATTTGGCTTAATTCTTCCAGTGTCTCGAAGACGGGCCGGATTTTCAACTGCGATTTTCTTGGTGTTCATTTACTGGGCGAATTTGAACATGTGGATGAACGATATTGCTGTAGGTGATACAAAATTAAACACAACAGGTCACATAGTTCGAGGATGTATCCAAATTGGAATGATATGGCTTTCGCTGTGGATTGCGGAATGGCCTTTAAGAAAAGAGAAGTGAGGCTTCAAATCTCTCCGAAGAGAGAGATGAAGCGGCGACCCTTGCGGGGACAAACTCGAATTTTCAAGTTTGAAGACAGACAATCAAGTTGTTATGGAATCAAAGGTGTTCGATTCCGGACTTCTTGACATTGGCTTTCTTGATCTGGTCAGGAAGCCAAGCAGGTCCATTAGCTGGCTTTGGAACCATGCTAATGCTGCCGGTAAAGACGTGGACACGCTTGGTGCCACGCTCACGTAGGCGTATGTTCGTATGTCCGCGGGTTGCAGCTTTGAGGGCTGCGCCACGGGGTTGTTTGCTAGCAAAAACCTGGCTCGTATCTTTTCCGTT
>CEQX01012687.1_pt1 | contig 30861 bp, 39 predicted proteins | sample 356261 | NCBI WGS metagenome assembly CEQX01 (sample SAMEA2621076, study PRJEB7988) | marine metagenome | isolation source: saline water (ENVO:00002010), including | reverse complement strand
AAACCAGTAACAGTTACAGAATCGTGGCTAAATGTAGATAGAGATGGTGACGGTATTGCAGAATTAAAGCATATAATAACTGTTGGCGACTATATAATGTATGAAGAAGACATTGATAGCATACCATTAGCGTGCCTTACACCTATAGACATACCATTTGAGTTTTATGGTTTGTCAATGGCAGACTTTACTAGATCATCTACACTAGCATCTACTGCTATACTACGTGGATTTGTAGAGAATACTTATTTAACTAACTATTCACCTAAACTTGCAGATCCTAATGTAGTTGACTTTAGTGCATTACAGAATATGAAGCCTAAACAGATTATACCAACTAACGGTAGTCCGGTAAATGCAGTACAACAAATGCAACCTGAAACAATATCAGCAAGTACTGTACCAGTATTAGAATACTTGCAGCTAATAAAAGAGCAGGCAACGGGCATGTCAAAGGCCGCACAAGGCCTTAATGATACTTTGTATATATCAGGTAACTCAGAGCAGAAACTAGCTGCTGTGCAGTCTGCAGCGCAGAAAAGAATACAACATATTGCACGTAGGTTTGCTGAAACTGGTTTTAAAAAGCTAGTTGCTGGTATATATGAAACTATGCGTAAAAATATGAAAGGTAAAATGATGTATAACCTAGAAGGTGTATACGGTACTGTTAATATGGAAAGCTTACCTTCTAATATGGATGTAGAAATTTTATTAGATATTGGTGAAAACTCTAATGCTAATCAAATTGCAAAGCTATCTAAAATAGGTGGTGAAATATTACCAGCATTAAATCAACAAGGTGCAGGTATAGTAGTTAGACCTGAAGCTCCTGCTGTATTAGCTACTAAATTAATTGAAGCAATGAGTTTAGATAGTAATGATTTCTTAGAAGATTATACTACTAACGAGTTTAAACAGAAAGCTGCTGAAACAATTCAAAAACAATCGCAGCAAGCTGAAGAAAATAGACAACAAGCAGCTAGGAAAGCTACAGCGGAAGCCACTTTAGTGGAGGCCAATATAGGTTTTACTAATGCGCAAAGTAAAAATACTGAAGATGATAATGCAAAACAATTAGCTGTAGCTATAGATAAACATTATCAAGAATGGGCTGACCTTACTATTAAAGCAACTAAGGAAGGCGCCCCAATAGCTGAGCATCCTAACTATGCTCAAATTATAATGATGGCCAAACAAATTTTAAAGGGAGAATAATTATGGCAACAGTTACAATTAATGCATCAGGTGTTGGTGCAGCACAATCAGGCGGAGCCGTATCAGGAACTAGTATATTAATTGTTAATGATACTGATGCTGCCGTTACATTTGACGTAACAACTGGAGGATCAACAGTAGAACAATCTGGTATAACTGTACAGAAAAAAGATTTTACAATATTATCAGGTCTTGCTAATGCTGCTAAAACATTAACAAGTGTTAAAACTGCTCACGGAACAGTTGCACAAAAAGATGAAAAATTATATATTCATCTTGCATCTTAAAAATAACTTATGAGGAAACACATGACTGAGGAAGAAAAAAAATTAGAAAAAGAAATTCAAGAAAAGCAACAACAACTTCATGATCTTAGATATGGAGAAATTGAAAAAGCTTATAAAGAATTCGAGGATGCTAGAGATATAGCAATTGAAAAGTATACTACATGGAAAGATGCTGCTGCTAAACAAGGCAGAGTAGCTAGCCCATTAACTTTTTATTTTAACCAATTACAATTATTTTAGGAGGACATTATGGATCCAATTACATTTTCAGGCGTAGTTAGTTTCGGAATTAAACTAGTACTAGCTCTTGGCCTAACAAAGGAAGTTGTAACTCCATTACTAGTATCTGCATTTGGCGGCTAGTATATGGATAAATATCGGGAGACAGCTGAGAAGAGGCTGGGTAATGATAAGTCATATGGTAAACATAAAATACATCCCGAAGAATTAGCGCGGCGTGCCCATGTTAAAGGGCACTTCGCATCTAAAGAACGAGATGAATTTTTTGATGAAGTATATGGCGAAGTCTTAATTGACTTATTTGTGGAATGGTTAAAGACTGAACCACATGAAACTAAATCTCGAGAGTTCCTCTACTCTTCAGCTATGGCACTTGGTAGTGTCAAAGAAAGAATGATAAACTTCGAGACATATGGAAAAAATATTCCATACCTAAAGGAGGGCAATGATGACGAATCGAGAAATTGATTACGATAAGTTATTGGAAAATATTAAAGAAATGATTAATACATTAGAATATGATTCAAGCAGAAGTGGTGGTAAAACTAAACTTAACTGCGATAAATTATATTATTTGTATCAATTACAACAGAGATACCATTCACTATTAAAACCTAAAAAAGAGGTAACTAAGAAATGAGTGAGCAAATACCCGAAGCACAAGTAGACTCTACCCCCTCAAAGGATGACTCTATTGCACCGGATGGTCGAACACAAGAACAATTGCTGGCTGACATTGTTTCTAATTCGGATTTTATTCCGAAAGAAGAATCTCTACCCGAAGAGCAAGTACCTGAAGTTGACCCAGGTGAATCAGAAGAAATAGAAGACCCGAAAGAAACTGATGAACCTGTAAACGAAGAAGTTGAAGAAGAAGCTGAAACTGAAGAAGTTGAAGAAGTAGTTGAAGATGCCGATGAACAATCCGCTACCCAAGACACTACATTATTTACTCCTGAAGAATTAGACTTAGAAGCAAAAGTATCTATTAAGATTGATGGACAAGATGCTGAGGTTTCTTTTAATGATCTTATTAAAGGTTATTCTACTGAACAATCTCTATCTAAAAAGGGTCGTGAACTTGGTGACGCAAGGAAAACCTTTGAAGATGAATATAATAAAAAGTTAGCTGAAGTAAAAGAAATATCTGATGCATCAGTAGCTATATTATATAAGTCAGAACAAGAGCATGCAAAATCATTTCATGCTATTGAAGAAAAGATTGAAAAAGCTAGAGATGAAAATGATACATTTAATCTTAGCGAGCTTAAAGATAAACGAGAACAAATTCAAAAGAAATATTGGACAGCAAGAAAAGAACGTGAGGGTTTACAAAAAACTGTTACTGAAGAGTCTCAAAAACAAATGCAGAAAGCATGGGATGAACAATTAAAAGTATTTGATGATACTATCCCTACTTTAATTCCTGGATTTAATGAGACTGTTGCTAAAGATATTCGAGAGTTTGCAATCAAAGAAGGAATCGATGAAAAAGTATTAGATACTATTATTGATCCTAATATAGTTAAGTTTGTTAATGATTATAGAATCTTAAAGCAAGGATTGAATAAAGGTGCGGCTAAACGTAAAGTTACGCCAACTAAATCTGTTCCTGTTAAAAAGTCTAAACCTGTAAAGCAAAAGAAACAAGATGCTGCACAGGCTTTAAGACAAAGAGCTTTAAGTCCAAATGCATCAAAGGCAGATCAAGATGCTTTTCTAAGAGGTTATGCTGAGCGGTCACTATCTAATATTTAATCTTAGGAGAATTAAGATATGACTAGTTTATTAGCTGTTCGCGCTACCGGAGGCCCAGGCGGTCCAACACGTGGCACAGGTCCTAACGTTTCGCAAAGAGAAGACCTAGCGAACTTTATAACAATGATTACCAGAGATGAGACTCCGTTTACATCAGACATTGGTAAATCATCAGCAACTGCTATTTATCATGAATGGCAAACAGACACACTTGAAGCTCCAGGTAATTCAAGAATTCCTGAAGGTCAAGACTTCCTAGCTCCAGCAGCTGGTGGTGCTACTGCAACACCTACTGTAGGAGATAAGTTTGCAGAGTCAGGTCCTCAAAGAACCAGACTAGGTAACTACACACAAATCAATGGTAAAACTATTGCTGTGTCAGGAACAAGACGTGCTGTTGACCAAGCAGGTGTTGCAGACGAATATGCATACCAGCTTAAAAAGCGTGGTACTGAATTACGTAGAGACGTTGAATTTGATATGATTCACGGCTATCATGAGTCTGCTGCTATTTCTGCAAAGAATGGTGATGCAAGATCTGCAGGTGGTTATCAATCGTTTATCAATAGTACTTCTACATGTACATACGTAGGTGAGTTTACACAACCTTCTACAGGTACAGGAAGTCTTGTTGATAATCAAGGTACTACTATTCCAAGAGCAACTATTGCTCCTTCAAGTTCTGCTGCTCCAGCAAGAGGAAGTTTAGCTCTTACTGATATTGATTCTGTTATGCAGAAGATTTATGAGCAAGGCGGTAAAGCTACAAAGATCATGGTATCACCAAAGATCCGAAGAGACTTCTCTGATCTTATGGTTAGTGATACAGGTGTAGTTAGAAACATTGATGCAGGTGGTCAGCTAAGACAATCTGTTGATGTGTATATGTCAGACTTCGGTGAGATTATGGTTATGCCTAACTATATCATGGGTCTATCTAACACAATCGATAACATGCTTGGACATAACCATGCTTCTACAAAGTTTACCTCATCAGGTAGACCAGACATGGCTAACTTCTCAGCATTGATTTATGATCCAATGTGGTTTGCTACAGCTTACCTAAGACCTCTACAAGAGGTTGACGTAGGTCAGCAGGGTGACTCAACCAAAGGTATGATGGTTGAAGAATGTACTCTTGAAGTACGTAACCCATTAGGATGTGGAGCAATCTACGGACTTAACTAAAATTATTAGGAGAGGCTTTAATTAGTCTCTCCTTTTTATTGGGAGAACACACATGGCTAGAAAAAAGAAAGTTAAATGTGCTAAAGGTTATATGGATGATGGTCAAGGTAATTGTGTACCAATTCCAACTATTGCAAATAAATATGCTACTCCGGCTCCTATGGCAATGCCAACAGCTGGTAAAAAACCAAGTCTTAGTACCTATGACGCAGACTATAATAAACGAGGTGGTAAAATATCCCAGTACTATAAAGATGGTGGTATGGTTATTACGGGGAGAGATTAATGGGACCTAAACCAAAAGGAAAAAAGAAGTCATCTCATTTTATTACTGTAATAGGTAGAGGTTCAGGTCCTGCTAATAAATATGATTTTGATCCTCGAAGAGGGGAAGAACAATTATTAAGAGATGCCCAAAGAAAAGCGGATTTTAAAAAATTTTATAGAGAAGAAACTAGTCGAAATCGTTATAAAAAAGCAGGCGGAAAAATTTCTAAATATTATAAAGATGGCGGCATAGTTGTTACAGGGAGAGACTAATGGATTACTCATTACTAAGTAAGAAGACACAAAAAAGAGGCATGCAAGTTATAAATGCAAACCCTAATATTCCAGGAACAAAATCAAAAATTGCAATGCCAAAGAAAAAACCTAAACATAAATATAGTGATGCTAAAGGTAATATTACTAATTTAAAAACTAAAGATGCTACTTATAAAGCAATGGGTGGTATAGCTAAATATTATCAAGAAGGCGGAGAAGTATTAACTGGTCGTCAACATAATTTACCAGATCAATTAAAAAAGAAAATAATAGCCGCTAAGAAAAAGAAAATGAAGTAATGCCTTATAGTAAATATTCGACTAAACAAAAAAGATTAGCTGCAGTGGCACCACCTCGTAAGAAAATAACTGCAGCTGATATAAATAAACTTGAGAGAAATAAAAATGGCAGACCCAAAAAAAGGAACCGGAAAAAAACCTAAAGGTTCTGGGAGGCGTCTTTATACAGATGAAAATCCTAAGGACACGGTTGGAATCAAATTCGCAACTCCATCTGACGCCAGAGCAACGGTTGCTAAGGTTAAAAAAGTCAATAAACCGTATGCAAGAAAAATTCAAATCCTTACCGTTGGAGAACAGCGAGCTAAAGTAATGAAGAAAAGTCAAGTGGCTAGTATATTTAAAAAAGGTAAAGAAGCCATACGTAAACAACATAAAAAATAGCGGAGGGAACTATGTACGTTATTAAAACAAATGCAGGAAATATATACCCAGTAGAAAAGTGTGTATACAGAATAGGCGCAGCTACAGGTGGAGGATATAAGTTAACACATTTAGATCTTATAAATGTAAGTAGTGCACCAGCACCCGCTTTACAAGCATCGCTTACAGCAGCAACAGCTGGAGATTTATTAGGTTACATTGGTAAGTCAGGTAGGTTTATAGCTATTACAGAACCGGCTACTTAATAGGAGAAGAGGATGGCAAAAGAAAACGAATTCACATTTGGTAGTGCTACAGTAAATCCAAAGCAAGGTATTAAAGCAGGCTTTGATTTATCTTCTGGAGATTGGGAAGCTAAGCAGGATATTAGTCAATACTTAAACAACGCTAAGCTTGATAGAGATAGAGAAGCTTATTTTGGAAAACAAAATAAAAGTGGTTTTAGAAAAATGGCCACTATACCAGATATTGTAGCTATTAAAATTAATGAAGATCATGGAATAAATTTACATGATGGTACGTTTATGCGTGATAAAGATAAAATGAAAAAGTTAAAGTATATATTACAAACAGAATATAAACATTTGCTTGTAAATACTTAGGAGATAATTATGCCGACTTATGCAAACTTTACAGCATTAGTTAGAGATTGGTCTAACAAAGATTCATCTGTATTATCTGATACCAGGATTCAAGATTGTTTAAGATATGCTGCGGATAAGTGTTACAGAAATCTTAGAGTAGCGGCATTAGAAAATACTATAACATATAACTCTACAGCTTTAAATGCTGCTACCACAGCGGCTAATACTTTTTTACCAAGTCAAACAGATTTAACTTTACCAACTGATTTAATAGAGTTTATACAAATAAGAGAAATTGATTCAGCTGGTAGAACATGTAGAGTGTTTAATGAAAAAACTGATTTAAGAACATTTAATGATTGGTCAGCACTTAAGACTAGCTATATAGGTTATTTTTCAAGACAAGGTAATACATTATTATTAGCACCAGGATTTGGTCAAGCAAATAGTTTAAGCACCGCAGATAAAATAGAATTACATTATTATAGAAGACTACCTGCATTAAATGCATTGTATGATGTAACACCATCTAACTATGCTGCAGGATTTTTAACGCAAGATAATGCAGCAGCTATAAGTCTTTTCTTTGTTAATGGTGATACTAATACAGCTTATGCTACACAGGCAGAAGCTACAACTGCTGCAGGTGGTAATCAAGGAAATACTAATAATGCTAAATATAAAGGTAATGAAGCAGCTAATTGGTTAAGAGATGAGAATGAAAGAGTATTATTAATGGGTGCACTTGCAGAAGTATTTTATTATTTGCAAGATGACGATCAAGGCGTTAAGTATAAAAAGTTATTCGATCAAGAAATATTTGAATTGAATGATGAAGATTCTAAACGTAATGCAGCAGGAGGAAATGTACAAGTAAACTTTAGCGGAAGAGGGTTAATCTAATGACAACACCAGCAGCACCAGATACAGTTAATTCAGTTGGAGCAACTGATGATGCCTCAAAAGGAGGATTGTTTAATAGTTTAAATAATACAACTCTTTCAACACTTGAACAAGCAATAGCGACTAAAGCTACTAATGCAGCAACTTCTGCTACTAATGCAAAGACTAGTGAAACTAATGCAGCAACTTCAGCTACTAGTGCAGCTGCAAGTTTAGATGCTTTTGATGATAGATATTTAGGAAATAAAACTAGTGATCCTACTGTCGATAATGATGGTAATGCATTACTAACAGGTGCATTATATTTTAAAACTACAGATAATATAATGCGAGTTTATACTGGATCCTCTTGGGTTACAGTTAAACCAACATCTTCAGATCAAACTGCAATTAACGCAGTAAATTCTAATTCAAGTAATATTAATGCAGTAGCAGGCAATGCTACCAATATTAATGCGGTAAATAGTAATTCTAGTAATATTAATGCGGTAAATAGTAATTCTAGTAATATTAATGCTGTTGCAGGAAATGCTACAAATATTAATACAGTTGCAGGAGATGCTTCAGAAATTAATACCTTAGCAGGTATTGCGGGTAATATAACTACAGTAGCTGGAATACAAGCTAATGTAACTACAGTTGCTAATAACAATGCTAATGTAACTACAGTTGCTAATAATAATACAAACATTACAACTGTTGCAGGTATTGATGCTAATGTTACAAGTGTAGCCACTAATATAAATAATGTAAATACAGTTGCAAGAATATTTGAAGGTACTGCTACATATACTGTTACAGTTCAAGGTGGAGTATTTTATATTGATAGAGATGATGGTAATGGTGCAGTAAGTAAACCAGCACTTAACCTTGTAAAAGGTTTTACTTATACTTTTGATGTTAGTAATAATACTAATGGTGGGCATCCTCTTATATTTAAAGATAGTGGAGGTAATACACTTGGTGTTTCAAATGGTGTTACTGTAACTGGTACAGCTGGTCAAGCAGGTGCTAAAGTAGTTTTTGCAGTACCTGCCACAGGAACACAACCAGCTAGCTATGAATGTAGTGTTCATGGTTCTGGTATGGGTAATACTATTACTACAACTAATAATGATATTGCATTAGTACTTGCTATATCTAATGAAATTACAACAGTAGCTGGTATTTCAAGTAATGTTACAACTGTTGCAGGTATAAGTGCTAACGTAACTACAGTAGCTGGTATAAGTGCTAATACAACTACTGTAGCCGGTATAAGTGCTAATGTTACAACAGTTGCTGGAATACATGCCAATGTTACAACAGTTGCTGGAATACAAGCTAATGTAACTAGTGTAGCAGGTAATGCTACTAATATTAATACAGTAGCTGGTGCTATAACTAATGTTAATAATGTAGGATCAAATATATCTCATGTTAATACAGTTAGTGGTGCAATAGCTAATGTTAATACAGTTGCTACAAATATAACTAATGTAAATGCTTTTGCTAATACTTATTTTATAGGAAGCTCAGCGCCTTCAGGTGGAACGATTGGTAGTGGTGATTTATGGTATGATACTAATACATCACAAATAAAAGTATATAACGGTTCTGCATGGGTAACATTTGTTTCAACATATGATACAGATGATTTATCTGAAGGTAGTTCAAACTTATACTATACTAATACAAGAGCTGATGCTAGAATTACAAATGCTTTTGGTAACGATGTAACTTTAGGTGGTAACTTAACTTTTTCAAGTGGTGAACTTCGTGGTCCAGCTACATTTGTTATTGATCCAGCAGTAGTAGGTAATAATACAGGTTTAGTTCAGATTAAAGGAAGTCTACAAGTAGATGGTACAACAACTACAGTAAACTCTCAGACATTAGATGTTACTGATAAAAATATTACAATTGCAAATGGTTCTGCAAATGCAGCTGCTGCTAATGGTGGTGGTTTAACAATTGATTGTGGAAGTGATACAGATGCAACATTTACTTATGCAAATGCAGATGATTCGCTTAGTGTAAATAAAACTTTTAAAGCACCTGCAGTTAAAATAAATGGAGCTGATGCAGCATCACAAGGTTTTGCAGTAGCAATGGCAATAGCATTATAGGGAGAAAATAATGGCACAAGATTTTAGACAACATAAAGAAAGAAACATAGGAACATCGGCTGTAGACTTTCCTAATGGTTCTGACTTTAATAGTTTTGATTGTATTGTAGGAATACGATTAGCAAATACACATACACAATCAATTACAGTAGATGCTTATATACAAAGCGGTGGTAATAATTTTTATATTATTAAAAATGCACCTATACCAAGTGGTTCAAGTTTAGAGCTTATAGATGGTGGTGCTAAAATAGTTGCAGTAAATGGTGATAGATTATATATTAAATCAAACGTAGCAAGTTCATTAGACGCAATAGTATCTGTTGTAGATGCAATTAGTGCATAGGAGGTTATATGCCATACGTAGGAAACCCTTTAGCAAATGCTTTTTCATCTAGGGTAAAGCAAGATCTTACAGGACAAAGTGGTACAAGTTTTACTTTGACTCACGCAGTATCTAGTGCAAATGATTTATCTGTTTATATAAACCATGTACGACAAGAACCAACAACAGCTTATTCAGTTGATTATACTACATTGACAACTACAGGTAGTGTTGCAGGTACAGATGACTTTTATATTATATATGATGAGTTAGGATTACAAAGTATAGCACATGATTCTGCTCAAGCTATGAAAGCTACTAGTGGAACTTTTACTGGTGCTATTACTGCAACTGGAATAACATCTAGTGGTGCTGTAGCAGGAACTACTGGTACGTTTAGTAGTGCATTTACATCTCCAGGAATAGATGACAATGCTAATGCTACAGCTATTACGATTGATAGTGCAGAAAATATTGGAATAGGCACTACACCAGAAAGTCATGATGCAAATTGGACAGCAGTTGATTTTGGTAATAGAGGTGGTCTTGCTCAATATAAAACTACTGGTGATTTATCTTTATCCTACAATCTTTACCATGATGGTGCTTGGAAAGCTAAAGAAACTGCTGGAAGTGGTAGATATGTAATAGGTTCTGGACCTTATCACATTTGGTATACTGGTGCTAGTGCTAATGCAGATGCTGCTGTAACACTAACTGAAAGAATGAGAATTGATAGTGTTGGTAATGTTGGAATAGGAACTACAAGTCCATCATCTCAATATATGACAAGGTTAGTTGTTGGAGATGGAAGTGGAACTGAAGGCATAACAATCTATAGTGGTAACGATAGTTCTGGAAGATTAGAATTTTCTGATGCTACTAGTGGTGACGGAAGATATGCTGGTGGAATTGTTTACGAGCATAATAATAATAAATTAAGATTTAACACTAATGGTGGTAATGAAAGATTAGGTATAGATAGTTCAGGTAATGTTACTATTAATGCTGGGAATCTAGTCATGTCAAATGGTCAAGGAATAGATTTTAGTGCTAACACTGCATCAAGTGTTAGTGGTACAAGCAATCAAGATGAACTTTTAGACCATTATGAAGAAGGATATTTTACTCCTACAATATATGGTTCAGGTGGAAGTGCTGGTAGTCAACAAATCAATGGACAAGAAGGTAGATATGTAAAAATTGGTAAACTAGTTTATATTACACTTTACTTTTATTTACAAAATGGTGGTGCTGGTTCTTGGAGTGGAGGAAATAGATTTGGTGGATTCCCATTTACAAATGGAGTATCTAACAGACAGGCATTATCTATCGGTGCAGATGGATTAAATGCAGATGAAATTACTTTTACAATATCAGGTAGTACTAATTATGGTCATGTAGTCGATGCGTTTACTGGAGCTGCTGTAAATTATAGTTCATTTGTAACTGGTTATTCAATTCAAATGAGTGGATGTTATTATACAACATAGGAGGAAAAAATGGCTAATGGTGATATAACAAAACAAATAGAGTACGATAAAATCGAAATTGTAAACAAATGGAATATACAAGTTCGTCAAGCAATAATAATTATGGAAGAGCAAGCTGATGGTAGTAAAAAAGAATTAAGTAGATCTTTTCATCGTCATGTTCTTGATCCATTTATTTCAACATACAAAACTAAAAATAGCGAAGATGGAAAATTAGCACTACCTGATAGAGATGCTGATGGTAAATTACAATGGACACATACACCAACAGATTTAAGTAGTGAAAATGCAAAAGTAAAAGCTATTGCTGAAAGTGCTTGGGACAACGATACTAAGGCAGCATACAAAACATTTACAGAAAGCCAGAGTATATAGGAGAATAATATGCCATATATAGGTAAGCAATTAATACAAGGAGAGTTCATAAAGCTAGACAGTATTACTACGTCAGCTACAGCCACTTTTGCCTTGCAACGTGCAGGTGTAGCATTTACTCCAGCTAGTGCTGAATCAATGATTGTAAGTTTAAACGGAGTAACACAAGCACCTATTGATGCTTATACTTTAAGTGGTAGTAATATTGTATTTGCTTCTGCACTTACAAGTAATGACGTAATAGATTATATAATAATACTAGGTGAAACAGGGTCTTTGACAACACCAGCTGATGGTACAGTTACAGCAGCTAAATTAAATTCACAGTTAGCTAGAGGTGCTACACCAATTAGAATAAATACTAATACACTAGCGACTAGCCAAACAATAGCTTCAGGTGAAAATGGTAGTGTAATAGGACCAGTAACAATTAATAATGGAGTGACCATAACTGTTAATGGTACATTTTCGGTGATATAATGAGTAAATTATTTGTTGATGAAATAAAAGGAAATACAGGTACTACTGTTACAGTTCCTACTGGACAAACTTTAGCTGTTGCTGCAAATCAAACTATAGGTGGTACTCTTGCTGTTACTGGAGTTGCTACTAATCCAGGAAAACCTGCTTGGTATTTTTCTATTGGTGATGGTCATAGTGCCAATGGAACTGGTTTAACAGCAGATCCTGTAACTTGGGGTTATCAAGTTCTTTCAAATGGAATTACTATTGCTAGTAATCAAACAATAACTGTACCTACAACTGGTATGTATTGGATTTCTATGGGAGGAATTAAAGGCAGTAATACTGGAACAGCTTCAAGAATGGGCATGATGTTAAATACTTCTACAAACACAGGTATTCAATTAAGAGGAGAAGAAAATAGTGCATATGCTCAAATGGCAGGATCATTTGCAGTATCTTTAACTGCAGGAAATACATTACATTGTTATATTTCTGGACAAGGTATGTGGAATGGAGGTAATGATGCTCTTGCAACTAATAGTCCTTATTGGTCAGGATATTTAATAGGGTAGGGGAATGATATGACAAGTACAATACACGCAGATAAAATAATGAATTCAAGTGGAGATCAAGACTCTGGAGTCGATCTCTTAGTAAACGATCAAGTTAAATTAAAGACTGCTAATACTGATAGAGTAACAGTAACTGATGCTACAACTACTGTAGCTAATGATCTAGCTGTAAATACTATTAAGCATACTGGTGGTACTACTGGTATAACTATAGATAGTGGTGGTAGAGTAATAATAAATAATGCTACAAGACCTAGGTTTGAAGCAGGATTTAATAATGATGATATGGATAATGTTGGTAATGCTGATGGTAGTGATTATAGAATAACTTTTACTCAAGAACTTGTAGATATTGGTGGTTGTTGGGATGGATCTCATACTTTTACTGCACCTGTAGATGGGCTGTATATGTTTTATAGTAATTTATATAGTAACTATACGAGTAACAATTCTAGAACACAACTTGCTTTATATGTAGGAGGTGTTCGTAAATACAAAAATGCAAATGCAAACTGGGAAACAGAAACAACTGCAACTTTAGTAATGCCTATTTATTTAAGTGCTACTAATACTGTAGATATAAGGATGTCTTTATATGACTCTAATGGTACTAGTAATACATTTCAAATTTATAGAAATACTATATATAGTAACTTCGGAGGATATTTAATAGGATGAGCTCAATTATAAAAGTACAAAATATACAATACACAGATGGTGATGCTGCTCTTACAATTGCTGATGGTGGTGGAGTAACTGCTGCTTCTAATTTAGCTGTAACAGGAATTTCAACATTAAGTAATACTCTAAATGTATCTACTAGTAGCAATTCAACTAACACAGCTACTTTTGTTAATAGTAGTTATACTAATTCAGGTAATGGTGTTGTTCATGTAAAACAAAGTGCTGGTACAAATCAACCTACAATGGTTATTGAGCAAACTGGTACTGGTGGTAATCCAGCTGATACTCAAGGTTTGCATATAAAAATTGCTGGTCAAAATCAAGGTAATGGTCAAGCTATACGAGTTACTACAACAAACTCAAATCTTAATAGTGGTAATGCATATGATGCATTTTCAGTTACAAATGGAGGTAACTTAGATGTTAAAAATACAAGTAATGCTTCTACATTAAGTTTAAATAGAGATGGTCAATTTTCGATACCAAAGCAACCTTTATTTATGGGTAAAAATAGTTCTACTATTCCTACAGGAGCAAATACTAGTACAACAACTGGTTATAGTTCTAGTCATACTCATTATAAACCTAGCACTATAGTAATAAATAATGGAAACCATTTTGATAATACAAATGGTATTTTCACTGCTCCTGTTGCTGGTTTTTATATGATGCACTGTACATTTTCAAGAACAAGTGATAACTGGGTAGCACTTTATGCTGTTAAAAATACTACTACACAAACTGGTTTATGGTTTCAAGTTAGTAGTGGTGGTGGTACTTGGCAAACTAGAGATTTAATTTGCATAGTTGAGGCTGCTGCAAATGATAAATTATATTTTACATATCCTCATACTTACACAGCACCTTCAAATAACAATGAAACAATGATGACAATACACAAGATAGCTTAAGGAGAAATTATGCCAAAATATGAAATAGAATTAACAGACACAGAAGATAAAGCAATGCAATATGTATGTGCAGATATTCAAAAGTGGGCAGAACTTACTGTTAAAGATAGAGCAAGAATAGCTAAAGATGAAATCATTACAGCTAATATAACACACTGTAATACTAATGGAATAGCAATAGCAACAGGTGAAGACAAACAAGTTGAACAAGCATTTACTTTAAAAGTAGTTAAAACAGCTAAAGAAATACTTGACGCTGAAGAATTTAAACCTGAGTAGGAGAACTAAATGGCTATCACAAAACTAAAAGCTCTCGGAGTTACCGATGGTACTCTAACTAATACACAAATAAATGCAAGTGCTGCGATAGCTAAAACTAAACTAGCAGCATTAGATATAGTAAATGCAGACATTAATGCTAGTGCAGGAATAGTATTTTCTAAATTGTCTGGAGTTACCAATGGTATAACTGAAGCTGATGAGTGGAGATGGAATGATAGTACAAATTCTGCAAATAATGTAACTGGTACTTTAACTACATGGGAAAGAAATGATAATAGCTTTGAAAAAATAGGAACTGGAATGACAGTATCTTCTGGTATATTTTCTTTTCCAAGTACTGGTAAATATCTAATAAATTTTCATCTGTATGTTTATTCAAATTCTTTTACAAGAGTAAATGATATGTATGCTCAAGTTACAAATGATAATTCAAATTATTATACAAATATGTATCATTCTTTTCCTATTCCATGGGCATCAAGTTATATGCATACTGGTGGGTCTACAAGTGCTCAATTTGATGTTACAAATACAACAAATTGTAAAATTAAATTTTTAGTAAATTTTGAAAGTCCATCTAATGTTTGGATACAAGGTAGCACAACTGCCAATAATTCGTATGTACAATTTTTTAAATTAGCTGAAACTTAAAAATGAAACTTTCAACGGAGACTAAGATGTCACAAGAACAAAAATTAGAGATTGCTTTAGCTAGGCTAGAAGAAAGAGTTGAAGCTATGCAAGAAGACATGAAAGAAATGCGGGACAGTGTTAAAGATTTAAAAGCTACCGCTAACCGTTGGAGAGGCGCCTTCTGGTTAATGATGGGATTAGGTGGTACTATAGGTGTTGTTAGTAATATAACTGCAGGCTGGATGAAGTAATGTTATGGGTGCTAATAGTATTCTTAGCAGGTAAAGAACAAGAGCCAGTTTACTTTAACGACTTAGATGTTTGTTTAGAGTACTCAGCAAAAGTAGCACATCAAAATCATAATCAAAGAGTAGCAGGGGACAAAATATATGTGAAAGCATATTGTATACCGAGGAAGAAAGAATAGAGAGGTATAATTTATGGATCCTGTAACAGCACTTGCGGCGGCTTCAACCGCCTTCGGATTAATTAAGAAGGGCTTCGCGGCGGGACGCGATATAGAATCAATGTATGGTGACATTGGAAAGTGGATGGGTGCTGTATCTGATGTAAGTCATTCAGTTAAAATGGCAAACAATCCACCAGTATTTAAAAAGTTATTTGCAGGGAGTAGTGTAGAACAAGAAGCTATGGACGCATTTGCAGCTAAAAAGAAAGCCGAGGCAATGGAAGAAGAATTACGTAATTGGATTAACTTAACACATGGCCCAAACGCATGGCAAGATCTTTTAAAGATGCAAGTTAAAATTCGTAAGCAACGACAAGAAACCTTATATAGACAAGCTGAGCTGCGTAGAAACCTTCTTCAAGTAGTAGGAATCGTTTTACTTGCAATGGTATTTGTAGGAGCCATCATAGGAACTTTATGGATGCTTGTACAACGAGGAATACTTTGAAATATGCACATAAACAATATAAATTAGAAATAAATAAAGATCGAGGAAAATTTTATAACAATAATAAATTAATATTCCAAGGATTTGCGTTTAAAGCATTGATGATGTTTATAGATAATTGTAATGATGATAATGTAAAATGGAAATTTCAACCACAGTTAACTATGAGAGAGCAATGCAAATTTAAAGAGAGGAGGAGAGATGGTAAGGAGAAAACTTTATGAGGTATTTAATACTGCCTATATTATTATTAGCGGGTTGCCGAACAGATTTTTCAGATATTGTTACGGGTGCTGGCGCTTCTGGCGCTGCGGCTGTTGCAAGTCTGATGACGTCAAGTCCTGCGATAGTTGCAGGTGTAACTGCGGGTGGTGCCCTGGCTGGAAGCATAGCAGTGGATGATGCACCTATAACTGCTGCCGACTATGGTGGTGAAGATGGACAGATAAATTCTTTTTATGAACTAATGTCTTTCGCTATTGCAAACTTTATGCAGCATATGATTGGTATTGCTGTAGTTATTGGAGTACTATGGATATTAACTGGATACTTAGGTGCACGTAAGAAGAGACCTGAAGAAAGAGCAATGGAACAACAGGTATCTATGCTTGTTGATAAGATTGGAAAAATGAAGGAGAAGTAATATGGATATTCCTATATACCGAGGTGAACCATTGTTTACTAAAAAGACAGGTGCATGGTGGTCGCCATTTCCTGATAAAGCTCAGGGATATAGAGAAAACTTATTATATAATCAATTCAATCTTAAAGAAGGTAATCCTGGTAAAATACTAAAAGCTAAAACAAATTTAGATGATTTTAAAAAAGCAATGCGAGCAGTAATTGTACAACATCATACTAACTTAGATAAAGTAAGAATGGGTCAGCCTTTTAAAGGAGGAGTTGTAGGAGCTTCTGGTAGGCCTTATTTAAAAATGTCTATAGCAGATGCTTTTAAACAATTAGATAAAGATGTAGAAGATATAAGATCTGGTAAAACAACTATAGAAAAGTTAGCTAAAGATAATATATTATTTAGAGAAGGATATTTTTTAGGAGAATCAAAAGAAAAACTTAAACCTAAATTAGCTTTAAAAGAAACTATAAAACCTCTTGTAGGACCACTAGCTAAAGAAGCAGGAAAGGCTGCGGCTAAAGTTGCAGGGCCTGCTGGTGTTGCGTATACTGTTCTTGATTTCTTTAAAGGTTCTCCTGCAAATGAAGGTGAAGATGAAGCACTAAGAGCTATGAAAAATAAGGTATATAATAAATCATTTAAAGGACCTTTATCTAAGAATTAAATGTCCCCTATAACATCGTAATTTTAGGGGGTGCAATAATGCATAATACAGAATATTTAGGACCAGAATCATCTATATCAAAAGAAATAGATGAAATGAAATATAGACAGAAAGACGAAAGCTTTGATGAAAAAATTAAAAGAATATCAAGGACTTTATCAGATGATGATGAACATCGATATAAGCTAGAAGATATATTAGGTAATATGAGATTCTTACCAGCAGGTAGAGTACAAGCTGCAATAGGATCTAACAGAATTACAACTGCATATAACTGTTTTGTGTCAGGAGTAATCGAGGATAACATGAACAGTATAATGGAGAAGGCCAGTGAAGCTGCTGAGACAATGCGTAGAGGGGGTGGGATTGGTTATGACTTTAGTCGCATCCGACCAAAAGGTGACAAAATTAAATCACTCGATAGCCAGGCTAGCGGCCCTGTTTCCTTCATGGGTATCTTTGATGCTGTGTGTCAAACCATCGCTAGCTCAGGACACAGACGTGGGGCGCAGATGGGTGTCCTCAGAGTCGACCATCCGGATATTGAAGAATTCATTATGGCTAAACGTAATTCTGATAAGCTTACTGGTTTTAATATTAGTGTTGGTATAACTGATAAATTTATGGAGGCGTTGACTAATGATTTGGATAGCAGCTTTACGTTGGAATTCCAGGGAAAGCAATACAGGACGATATGCGCAAAAGACCTTTGGAATAAAATCATGGATAGCACTTGGGACTGGGCTGAGCCTGGTGTTTTATTTATTGATCGCATAGGTGAAATGAATAACCTTTATTACTGTGAAGATATATTTGCTACAAATCCGTGTGGTGAACAACCACTACCACCATATGGCGCGTGTTTACTAGGTTCATTTAATTTAACAAAGTACTTAGATGAAGAACAAATTGCAGGTGGTGAAGTAGCTGAATCGCATTTTGAATTTGATTTTAAAAGATTTAAATCAGATATATACGAAGTAGTAAAAGCTATGGATAATGTTATTGATAGAACTATTTATCCATTAAAGAAACAAGCTGACGAAGCTAAAGATAAAAGAAGAATGGGTTTAGGTGTTACTGGTTTAGCAAATGCTGGTGAATTACTTGGTAAGCCATATGCTTCAGAAGATTTTATGACATGGGCTGAAAAAGTATTTGCATGCTTACGTGATACTACATATAAAGCATCGGCATTATTAGCAAAAGAAAAAGGTGCATTCCCATTATATAGAGAAGACTATTTAAAATCAAACTTTGTTCGAGGATTACCAGCTTCAGTTAAAAAATTAATAAGAGAACATGGAATTCGTAATAGCCACTTAACTTCAATAGCACCAACAGGTACTATTAGTTTAGTTGCTGATAATGTTAGTGGAGGTATTGAACCTGTATTTAGTCATTACTATGATAGAACTATACAAACTTTTGAAGGGCCTAAAACAGAGAGAGTAAAAGATTATGCTTATAATAAAGGAATCGAAGGACGTGGAGCTAATGATATAAATGTTAATGAGCATTTGGCTGTACTATTATTGGCACAAAACTATATAGATAGTGCGTGCTCAAAAACCTGTAATGTAGGTGATGAAGTTACATATGAAGATTTCAAACAAGTTTATGTTGATGCCTGGAAAGGCGGGGCGAAAGGATGTACCACGTTTAGACTTAGTGGTAAACGATTCGGAGTCCTTCAAACCGTGGAAAAAAAAGAGAAGAACACAAATGCGCCTGAGACAGTTGAGGAAGAGGAGCAAGTTGAGGCTTGTTTTATAGACCCTCAAACTGGTCAGAAGGAGTGTGCTTAAGGAGAATTAAATGGCAAGTAAAGTTATACCTATTAATGAGCTAACTAAGTTTGGTGTAATTAAAGATACACCAACAGTTGGCTTAGCACCTAATGTATTTACTGATGCCAGGAATATGAGATTCCGAGATATGGCTGCATGGAAAATGAAAGGTGATGTAGCATTAACAGCTGACTTAACTATACCAATGCCTGGAGGATCTACTGCAGGTAATATATTATTTATAACATGGTGGAATAATCCTAACTTAGTTCCATCTAATACTACATATTATGTATTTGTAGCTGAACAAAAAATAGGTGGTAGTGTAGTAGGTAACCGTACATTTCTTTATAGAACTGACGGTACTATAAATGATGTAACACCTACTACAGACTTACAAGGTACAGGAGCTAATAAAGGTTTTGCTGCAAGTGAAAACTGGCAGTCAACTGAATTTGCTAGTGGATTTTGTTTAATAATAAATAATGGTATACAAGCACCACACTTTATAATGGACGATGTTGATAATACTACTATAGGTAATGTACCTAACTTTTCTAAATTACCAGGATGGGAATCATATAACTCAGCACCTAAAGTATTAGAAGCTACAGTTACATTAACATTTGGTAATACAGGAGTTACACCAGAAAATCCTAGGCTATTTGATTTAGGACAAAAAATAGATTTTACTAAAAATACTTTACATGTAACTAAACAAACTCCAAATGAAACTACAACTAACTGTGTACCTATACCAGCAGATGTTAATGCAGGAAGCAATCCACCTAATGCTGGTTTAATACCAACTAACTTTGTACCGGGAGATGTACCAGGAAGTCCAGCTACTTCAGCTAATAGTAACTTTCAATATGCTATATATAATAATCCTGAAACAAATACTACTAATATTGTTTTTAATACTAACATTGTACAAGATGATGTTGTAAGATGTTTTGTTATATCAAGAAATCCTATAGCTACTAGCTGTGGTGTTATAAGATCTTTTGGTAACTTTTTAGTTGCAGGTAATTTAAAAGAAACTACAACAGCTGGTGTTATACGTAGTTTACCAGGAGTTGTAAGAACTTCAGATGTAGCAGTACCAGGTTCAGTACCACAGAACTGGAATCCATTTGCTGCAGGTACAAATACTGCAGATGAGTTTGTATTATCAGATACTGCAACTGTACAAGACTTAGTACAGCTTCAAGGTAATATGTATATTTATACTAATACATCTATACATAATTTAAGATTAACTAATAGTGCTGTAACACCTGTTGCATTTTCACCAGTTACTTCACAATATGGTGGACAAACAACTAATGGTATGATAGAGTTTGATGGTAAACATTTAGTTGTTGGTAGTAATGATATATACATATTTTCAGGAAATCCTGGTAATATAGTGTCAGTAGCCGATACAAGAGTACGAGATTACTTTTATAGTAATTTAAATAATGCAAAAGCTAATAAGCTATTTGTATTACGTAATCAACAGCAGGATGAAATATGGATTAACTATCCTAAAGGTGCTAGTACAGTTTGTAATGAAGCATTAATATATAATTATAGATTAAACAATTGGACAGTGAGAGATTTAAATGGAGTTGTATCTGGAGTTATCGCACCTGTTAAAGGTTCAGGAAATAATGAAAGACCTTGGACTACAAGCACAGTTAGCTTTGATAAATTATTTCCAGTGTTTGCACAAGTATGTACATCAGGAACAAGTAACTCTGGTTCTTCTATCTTAGCTGCTGACATAGGTTATACACATAGAGTATTAGATAACAGTGATGATCCTTATACTTCTTATTTAGAGCGTAATACATTATCAATAACACCTGAGTTTTATACTGAATCATTTAAATCAATAGCTTTGTTAACTCAAGGTACTGGTACATTAAATGTTAAAACAATTTCAACTAATAGTCCAGGAGCTGCAATAAACTTTGCTAGTCCTAATGTTACAGGTACTTTTAATGTAGCTACTTCATATAAATCAGATGCTAGATTAAATGGTAGATTTGTAAGTTATAGAATAGATGATGGTGCAGCTACATCAACATCATGGAATTTATCTGGAATTCAAATTGAAGTACAAGACGGAGGTACTAGATGACGATTAATGAACCTTCACTAGATCCTAATAAAGATACAGCTACATTAGCATGGGAAAAATCTGTTACTGAAACTACTAATAGAATGCAGCATCAAATAGATAATATAAATGAATCAGTAAATGTACCTTCAAATTTAATAGCAGTATATTCTAAAACACAAGATGGTGCAGTACAACAGTTTACACCGTTTGCAGATGGTGATGGATTTGTTGCATATGTTGTATATACAGATAGCTTACCTACTTTACCTGTTTCAGGTGCAACATTTTCAGCCTATACAGATGGCGAAATAAATGTTATAATAAAACAATATATAGAGAATGCTACTCGACCTCAAAATCCAGGTACAACATCTTATCAAGTATCAGGTGGTGTATGGAGTTCAAGTCCTAACTGGACTAAAACAAAATTAAATAGAGCTGGAGTTAATGTATGGTTTTCAGAAGCTAGAATAGTAGGACAAGCTGGCCAAACAGTTACAGCTAAATGGAGTAACGCTAAACTATTATACGGTGGTGCAGTAGCTAACGGTATATTATATTTTAATACAGCATCTCAAAGTGCACCTTCAGCACCTACTGCAGATGGTTATGATTATGATTCAGGAGTATTTAATAACTTAACTGCAGGTTGGGGTTATTTACCTATTACTGTAGCTATGGGTGGCGGCACAGCTCATGATGATAAACATTGGCAAGTTGAATTTTATGTTGAAACAAGTGAAGTTACTAATAGCCAGATAATAACTTTTGGAACTGTAGAAGGTTTTCAGCCAATAGGATCTAACTTACAATCAGATACTTATCAAGCTGGTAATACTGGTTGGAAAATAGAAAGATTATCAGGTAACGCAGAGTTTAATAATATAACTGCAAGAGGAAATATAACAGCTGAATCTATAACTTCAGGAACTCTTGCTGCTGCAAGGATAGCTGCAACATCACTTAATGCGGATAATATAACATCAGGAACTATAAATGCTAGAAATATAACCGGTTGTAATATTAGTGGTGGTACTATTACAGCTGGTGGTTTAACTGTAACAGGAGGATTTAGTGCAGCCCAACTTAACGTAGGTGTTATTGTTGCAGTTTATGCAGGAGTTGGAGGTGGTGCGCCTCAAAATATAAGTTTTGGTACACAAGGTACTAATACTGTACCTTTAAATGGAGCAACCTCATTTACATCTCATAATAGTACTGAGTTTGATACTGATTTTATAGTTATATTAACTAATCTTGCAACAGTTTCTCAAACTCAAACTGGTATTACTATTGCAGTTTCTCTTGTTCAGGGTAATGTAAACGCTCAAACTGGTACACCTGTAGCTACTAATGTTGCTGCATCTGGTAACGTTAATGGCACTCAAAATTCAACTATTACTACTTATAAAATACAAGCAGCTAAAAATACTACATACTATGCAAGAAATTCTTTTAATTCTGCTGGTCAAGCTAATTTAGGTGCTGGTAATGGTGGTTGCGTTGTACTTGAAGTAAGGAGAACTTAATGTTAGTAAAGATAAAAGATAATATAGTTATAGGTTTTGCAAGTTCAGATGAAACTCCAGAAGAAGGTGTAACTATTGTAAATGGTGATAATCAAAATTTTAGTATAGGATGGTCTTATGATTTTGAAACTAAAAAGTTTCATAAGTCTTTTAATAATATAAGAGAACAAAGAGATCAACTACTTAAAGATTCAGATTACACACAACTACCAGATAGCACATATCCAAGTACACAAGATGCATGGAAAACTTATAGACAACAACTTAGAGATATAACTAAAGGAGTTACAGATCCTGATACGATTGTATTTCCTGAGGAGCCAAAGTAATTGAAGATAAGATTAATAGAGGACAATGATACATTAGACGCAATACGTTTAATGAAAGAATACGTTACAATCAATGGTGAGTTTCATGGCTTTGAATATAATGAAGCTGTATGGATGAGATACTTTTTAGATATAGTTGAGCATCAAAAAACAAATCCACATTATTTAGCAATAGGTTGTTATAATGAACATAATATACAAGGATTTTTAACAGCACATGCATATGTTAATTACTATAATAATACTTATGTAATGGATGTTAAAGATTGTATTGTAAATTTAGAAAATAAAAATAATGCTTTTATAGTATATAGATTATTTGATAATATGATAGAGCATACTAAGAAACATGGTGGTAAACACTGGAGAGCAGACTCAGTGAGAGGGGAAAGTGATTCATTGAGATATGGAAAACTATTAGCAAAAAGATATAATGCTAAATTAAGTACTTCAATAAGAGGTATCATAGGAGAATAAATTATGGGTGGAGGAAGCAGAGCGCCACAACAAACGGTTACTCAATCAGGTATTGATCCTGAGTTTAAGCCGTATTTAGAAACTGTTTTAAAAGATGTTACATCACAATATGAAACAGATATTGGTAAAATTAGAGACGGAGATACAAGTAGTGTTGTAGCTGCATTAGATCCTGCTCAAGAATCAGCACTTAAAGCACAAGAAGCATTAGCTAATCAAGCTGTTACTGGTACCGGTGCATTTGATTATACGAATGCTATGAATCGTGACATACAGAATGTAGTAGGTTCAGCAGCTGGACAAGCGGCACTTGGTGGTTATGGCGGATCAGCTCGAGCGCAAAGAATGATGGCTAGCGCAGTTGGTGATAAGTCAATGCAGTTTCAACAGCAAAGACAACAGGATATAGCATCAGGTGCTAAAGGTCTTGGTCAAGTTGGTAGTGCTAGACAACAATATGCACAACAAAAACTTGATGCACCATCTACAGTAGCTTCAAGATACTTTGGTTATTTAGGAGCAGCCCCTCAACAGCAAACACAAACCACTACTGGTGGTGGAGGTAAATAATGGTTGTACAATTAGCTAAGCCGTATGACGAGGAAGAAGCGAAAAGAATGTTACAACGTGCACAGTATACACCAAGACCTGTACAAGTGCAAGAAAAATCAAATCCTTTAATGGATGTTGCTCAAGCTGCAGGTAGTAGTATGCTAGGTAAAGTTGGTGAAGCAGCAATGGGAAAAATAGGAACTGCTATGACAGCTCCAACTATGGGTGTAGGAGCATTAGGATCTATGGCTATGAGTGCTTTACCTATGTTAGCTGGCGCTGCTGTATTAGGTAAAGTATTTAAGTTATTTAATACAGGTGGTTATGTAGGTCCTCTTGGTAATATGTCAAAAGTAAAATATAAAACACATGGTGGGGATGTTACACACGAATACGAAGTGAATATGGGACCTTTGTCTAAAGGAGTTTAATATGAAATATAAAGCCACTCAGAAAGACCGCTATGGTAATATGAAATCTCTAGAAATCACAATGGATAATCAGCTAGAAGTTCCTCCTATGACTTCAGCTGTGCCTGCATACGATCATCCTGGAGAACCTAAAGGTACTGATACTGTACCAGCTTGGCTTACTCCTGGTGAATTTGTTGTTAATAAAGAAGCAACAGATATGTACGGACCATTAATTAAAAAGATAAATGATGAAGGCAGAAAGGTTCAGGATATGAAAGAACCTATGTATGCTAAAGAGGGAAAGAAAGTAGATACCTCTTGGATTACTCCAGACTTATTAGAAAAATTAGCTTTTATAGAATCAGATGGTATACATAGAGATCCTAGTAAAGCAGGTCAAAGAGGATATGATGATACAGGTCTTCGTATGTCACCTTCCAAAGCTTATGGTAAGTATCAATGGACTGTTGATGCAGCTAGTAATCCAGGATTTGGTGTAAAAGGTTTTGATCCTAGAGAAGTAAGTGAAGAAGCAATGCGTGAAAAAACATATCAATACTTAGTAGGTATTCAAAAAGAATTTCCACACTGGTCACCTGAAGATGTACTTCGTGCATATAATTATGGTCCAACAAGAACTAGAGAACTTAAAGATGGGTATTGGGATACTGATTTAAATTCACCTAATTATGGTAAAACTATTATTGGCCCTGATGGAATGATTACGTATAGAGGAATGGGTACAGTACCTGAGGAATCACAGAATTATCCATTTAGAGTTTTAGCTGGTGATAAATCTGCAGTAATGCCAATGTCTTTACCTACAACAAAACCAACTCAAAAAGAACTTGAAATGTTATTAGTAGATCCACCGCTTAGAGAAAATATACCTGGGGGTTTGATGGTCAGTGATATTCCCAGACCTGACTCTGACAGTCAGTCTCTTGGGAGCGCAGCTATTGGCGCAGTTCAAAAAGGTATGGCTAACACTTACGACAATATACGAAAAAGCATAACAGGAATGATGCCTAAGTTTGATGATGCTGAAGAAACTAAAGCAAGATTTAATAAAAGAAGAGATAAAGCACTTAAGGAAGTAAATACTAATAAAACTGCTGAGCAAGCATTTAATTTAAATATTGGTGGTTTAATTCCAGGTATTGACTTTCCATCAGATCCTAGAGATAATGAAGAAAACTTTCTTAAAAGAATGTTAGGTTATGATAGTAGAACAAGTAGCCCACCACCTGTTACTAATCCAGGATTTAAAGATTATGGTGAGCTAATACCTAGGTTACCAATTGATTATGATCCTCAAGGAACGGGCGGTATGCCTGAGATGGAAAAGGTAGATCCTACTTTTCAAAATATATTAAGACAAAATACACCACCTGATGTAACAATAGGTGAAGATGATTTTACTGCAAAAGCTATGAGTGAAATACCTAATGAATTTTCTATGATGGGTAATCTTAGTGACTTAGGTCAACAATATGATTCAACAACTAGAACTGATATGGGTAATGATAATGCTCTTACAGATGCATTTGCACCTAAAGAAGTTCCTGAACCATTTGGTATGACTGATACTGATCTTATGAAAATGATGGAAGAATCATATATTGATGAACAGTCTTATGATCCACAAGGTTTAGGTATGCCTATGGCAGATCCTACATATACAAGTAGCTATGATAAAATGGTTCAGGATGAATTAACTGGTTCACCTGCATATGAAATACCTGCACCTTTAAATATTGATCCTGATGCTTACGATCAAGAAACTGGTGATAAATTATTAGAAGTAGAAAGACCTGTAAGTATGGATATAACAAAACCTGAAGTAGATGTATTAGGAAATCTAACCTTAGAGCAATCACCTGGTGCTACAGAAAGTGCTATAACTTCTATAGAAGGACAACTGGAAACTGCACTTAAAGATCTTCAAGCTTACCAATTAGGTGGTGGAGATAAAGAAGGTGAAAAATTATTTAGAAATAATATTAAACGTTTAGAAGATCTATTAGCAAATAAGAAAAGAAGACAAGCTCTTATTGATTTTAAAAAGAAACAAGATAAAACAATGGAAGCTTATAAAGAAGATAAAAAGGAGCAAGCTAAGGTTCAATCTTTACAAGAAATTATTAATTCTAATGAAACAACTCAAACAGAAAAGAATGCTGCAGCTGAAGAGTTAGCAGCTATGGGTGTTCAAACAGAAGCAGAAAAGCAAAAAGAAAAAGAGAATGAAAGGCTTTCTAAGATTGCTAATCAAGTTGATATTAATCTTGAAAACGCTATGACTAATGATCTTAATTCAGAGCAAGGTCAAGCTGCTACAACTGGTGCATCTCAGAACGAACCTGAAGTAAGTAAGGCTAGACAGATGTTTAACTTTTTGTTTGGTGATATGATTGATGGCGGTGAATTAGGTAGAGCTATCGCTGTGTACTTAGGGTCTAGAGCTTTAGGTTACGATCATGGTAGTAGTATTGGTTATGTTGCTAAGCAGTATCTTAAAAGAGTTGATGCACAAAATGCTGCATGGGATAAGTGGACCCGTGAGAATATGACTAAGTTTACACCAGCATCTATGGCTAAGTTTAGAAGAACTATGAATCCAGGTGATCTTATACCAATAGGTAATCCAATTAGGTCTACTGGTAAAAGAGAAACTTACTATCATCCTACATTAGGTAAGGGGCAAGCTTTTGAATTTAAAGTTGCAAATGCTAGTGGTGATGATACAACTTTCTGGTCATTTGATCCATCAGGTCAGAACCAAAAGTTAGTAGTAGGTCAAGGTTGGACTAGTGAAAATATATTAGATGTATCAACTGAAGAAATTAATTTAATTGAAAAGATGCTAACAGGTTTTCAAAATAAATTTGATAAAGAAACTACAGGTACTAAGGCTAAAGGTAATGAAAGAACTATGTACTATAGTTCAATGGGTAGTACACCTGGAGTTGTACCAGCAGCGGCTGCAGCTGAAGTTGCTCAATGGTTGCATGAAAGAGGTATACCACCTGGTAAATTTAAAACACCTATTGCTGAAGCCTATAAGTTATTAGTAGAGCATAATAAAGAAAGAGCAGCAGCTGGTGAAGACGATCAAATTCAAAGTTCTTTATTACCTTTCTTACAAGAGTCAACAGTTAAATTAAGATTAGAAGATATGTCTTATATAGATGATGAAGGTAAGAAGCGATTAATACCATCACCTATAAAAGGAAAGGTAGGAGACGAGATAAGAACTATGGATACTAAAGTATTAATGAAACTTGAAAGAGAAATTTCTACATTCTTTCCTGCAGGTACTGAAGATAGGTTCTGGGCACAAGCTGCTAAAGCTTGGATGAATAGTTCTGAAACTAGAAAAGACTTTGAAGAAGCTGCAAAAAAGAAAATAAACAGTGAATACACACCATTCTCATTATTTGCACAAGCTGTAATAGGGAAAGAGCTTCAAAAAGCTGCAGCTAATGCTACTCAATAGGAGTTTATATGGTTGATTTTAGTATGCTTCCTAAGCTAGACTTACCTACAATTGAGTTACCTAAAACCATTTCAGGAAGCGGTGGGCATACATTTATTGATGGTGATACATTAATAAATGAAGAAGGTAACTTACTTAGAATACAAGGATTAAGTGCACCAGAAATTCAAAGGCTTATGGATTCTGGTTATATGAAACCTGGTACGCCTGGTGGATTAGAAGCTTATAAACAAATTGAAAAGCTTGCAGAAGAGTTTGGTTATAATAACGTACAGTATCTTACAAATGATGATGGCTCACCTATGATGGATGCTACAGGTTCAAGGCAGCTTGTAAGATTAGTTGATGATAAAGGTAGAGACTTTACTGAAACACTTTCTCGTTATGATATTAATAAGCTAAGTAAATTTAGTACTAATGAAGAGATAGATAAGTATCGTTTAGGTATGGTTAAAAGATCTACTAGGAATATTTTTAATGAACCTTTAAATGAATATGAAAAATCTTCTTTAATATTAAATGATGCTATTAAAGCTGAACAATGGTATGATACTCAATTTGCAAAAGCTGCATTTAATGAACAAGAACTTGCAAGACTAAATGCTGATAGACAACCCGGAGAATCATTAGCTGCTTATGCTTTTAGAAAAAAGGAAGCAGCTAAGTATTCTAAAGTAAGAGTACAACAAAGAAATACAGATAGAGATATAGAAAACAAAGCACTTCATCCCTGGTCTGAAAGTTTTGATGTAGGATGGCAAGGAGTTATTGAAAGTTTATATGGTGCTGCTGAATTACTTGGTTATAAAACTGGATTTAATTGGTTAGAAAATGTAGGTGAGCGAGGTATTAAAGCACAAAGAGAATATCTTGCATCTAAACCTGATTTAAAATTAAATGTTTTAAAACCTGTATTAGATCCTGAAGGTAATGTTATTGACAATGAATGGGATGTAAATGGTATAGGTGAGTTTTTTGAATATATGGGGAACATGACAGCTGTATCTCTTCCTTATATGGGTGTTACTGCTGCTGGTGCTTTAACTGCACCGATTGGTGGTATGGCTGCACCTGCTTCTATGTATGTAGGTATGACCTGGAATGATATGGAAGGAGAGAACAAAGATAAGAGCGCAACATTAGCAGTAGCTGGTGGTCTTACTATGACTGTTCTTGATAGGCTAGGTATTAGATTATTAATGGGTAATGCAACTGGCACCTTATTAAATAATAAATATCGTGGTGAAATGATAAAAGCTTTTATACAAAAGAATCCAGGTGCAACTGAGCAACAAGCAAAGGCTGCTATAGCACAAATGACTAGAAAAGCTGCAGCTGAACTTACAGGAGATGCTGCAAAAGTTGCTAGAGAACAATTAAAGTATGGTAATATTATTAGATCTTTTGCTGCTAGAGCTGGTATGGGTTTTGGAATAGAGTCTTCAACAGAAGTAGGACAAGAGCTTGCACAATACTTAGCATCAACTGTTGGTAGTGATAAAGAATTTGATTCAGTTGATTTGCATAATAGATTAGTTAATGCATTTATAGCTGGTGGTACTTTAGGTTCTGCATTTTCAATACCTGGAACTGCATATGATGTAGGTCAATGGACTGATGTAAATGTTAGGCAGTTACCAAACCAAGAAAAATTAATGTCACAAGAACAAAAGTGGCATGAAGAAGAAAATAAAGACTTACATGACAGGTATCAAGAAGGGGATCAAATACCTGAAGGAAAAAGTGTAGGTGATATAAAACCTGGTGGTAGGTTTGCAAAAGGTAAATCTAAAAGTATTGAAGACAACTTTGATAAGTTTAGAAAGGATGCATTAATAAGAGAGAAACAATTTCAAAGAAGGAAAAGAGCACAGTCAGCTCAAATACAAACTCTTGAAAATCAATTAGCAGATCCTCAAATACCTGCAAATGAAAAAGCTATTATACAAATTAGACTTAATGAGTTACAAGCATTACAAGCTAGAGAAGCAGCAGCAAGAACTTCATTTCAAGATAAAGAAGAAGCAGGTAGAAAGCAATATAAAGCTAGAGATTATTGGGAACAGTTTAAAGATGCTGCTAATAACTTACCTGTATTATGGAGAAGAGGTCCAACACATTTCTTTTGGAAAGATTCTTTTGGTGCACCTACCCTTAGAAAAATGGCAGGTGGTATAGGCGCTTACTTAAGAGCTGTACATACTGGTCAATCTCTTGAAAACTTTAAACAAAATAAATTAACTGAATTCAAAAATGATTTAGGTAAAGTTACATTTAAAGATAAAGATGGTAATGATGTTCAAGAAGAATTTAGTGAAGCTGCTGTAGCAAAAGCATTAGGCTATAAGAATATTAATAAAATAAAAATATCTGAAGATGTATATGAGTTCTTTAGATTAATAAAGCAAACACCATGGCGTGAAATTCAATGGGATACTTTACCTGCTAAGTTTCAAGCTGATAGAGTTTTCTATGAGAGTATAGCAAAAAGATTTAAGTTTGCTGGTGATAGCATGTATGAGCAGCAGAAAAAAGCTAGAACTCAATTTGATGATGGCTCATCAACTGGTAAGAAATGGACTACAGGTAGAGTTGAAAACTATCTTGGTACATTTAGATCTATAGATAAAGTAATGGTTGAAAAAAATAGAGACCAGTTTATAAAAGATTTGCAAGAAGAAAAAGAATATAC
>CEQX01025608.1_pt1 | contig 30883 bp, 32 predicted proteins | sample 356261 | NCBI WGS metagenome assembly CEQX01 (sample SAMEA2621076, study PRJEB7988) | marine metagenome | isolation source: saline water (ENVO:00002010), including | reverse complement strand
TTTATTTTCAAGGCAGTAATTTCTTTCAGCATTTTCAAACTTAGAACAATCATAATCTGGTGCAGCCCCTATTCTCCTTGTATTTATTATCCTGAACATATTTCCTTTTACATTGAAAAGGCTTTGATTCTCAGAAAAAAAAGGTCGCTTATCGGAGTAGAAAGTCTCTGTAGCAGAAAAATTTACAACAACATCATCGCTTTCCACCTGACCGAAGTCTGGATTGATTGCGGCATTCAGTTGTTTGCTTGAATCGATCTTCCAAAATATTTCAGCTCCACTCTTTGTATCAGTTTCGTTTTCAAGCCTATCATTATTAAGTGTTAGATAAGGAAAGAAGTCAATCTTAGATGAGCTGTAATTCTTAAAATCGAAATCATCAAAAACTGACATATAAACATTTTGATAAGGGCTACCTTTTATGGTGGCAATGACACGACTATATCCTGCTAGCATTCTATAAAAACCTATTTTAACGTTTCTTATATCGCCATTCTGTTTTTTCATAGGTGCAACGGACCAAGGGATAAAAATTTCCGAATACCACACCCCCTCATCAACTGTAGTTCCGGAGAGCCAATCTCCATCCCAATCTGTACTTTTTTCTTTCTCATTTGTATAGGTTGCGTCGCCGATTGAACCACCCGATGAAACAAAAAACTGATACGCAATGAGACCATCTGCGTCAAAATCGATGGAAACACCATTTTTGTCTGCTAAAGACCTTTCATCATCTCTTTCATGATTTTGTGATCTCATTGTCTGATTTGATTGAAAGTTCCTAAAACCAATGTAAATACCTTTATCATTTTCGTAGACAAGTATTTCTGTATCAAATTCTGAAACTTCCTTTAGAGAATAAGGATAAACTTCATAAAAAGTATCGAACTTACGGGAATCTTTCCACTCTGGTTCATCAAGTATGCCGTCAACTGTGATTTCTGATGAAACAAAATTTAAAAATATAACACAGTAAAAACTTACTGCGAGGAGTAAGAATTTTTTCATCTATTCTGTGACAGTTACTTTAATTTTTTCGGATATAACCGCAGGTGAGTGAGGTATGTGATATTTATTTCCAAGGAGAAGCTGGAGACTATGCTGTCCAGCAGGTAAATTCAAAAATGTTTCTGTTTGACCTCCGCCGAAATGAATATGGTTTTTAGAAGCCGGAATCGGTTCTTTAAGGTCTATTTTGTCAATGTTAATTAGTAAGTGATGATGTCCAGTATTTTCTATATCGACACCAGCAGGAGCAACCCCTTTTCCCCTCAGGCCAAATTGAACCAAAATAGGGTTTTGCAAAACATCTCCATTTTCTATGTTTATAAAATAAAGTTCCGTTTCTGAAAACATAAAAGGATGAATGCAAAAGAATAAAACTAAAATTCTTTTCATACATTTATTATATAACTTCCGTTCAAATACATTAATGGAGAATGATCATTATTTTTATTTATTTTAAAAATCTCGCCTATAACTAAACTATGTGTCGTATGTTCATGGATGTCGGTGCATTTACACAACATATTTGCGACAGAACTAGAATTGAAGATGCAGCCGTCTTCAACAGTCCATGCCTCGTCTTGAAACCTAGTCTCACCCTCTTCTTGAGTGCTGCAAGCTATAGATAGTAATCTTTGCTTATTTGATAATAAATTTACTGCGAAAAGATCTTCTTTTTGAATTAAATTGTGGATAGATGCATCCTTATTAACGCAGACCAACATCGAAGGAGGTTCGGCTGAAAGAGATGCGACAGAAGTAGCGGTCATTGCATGTCTGGTATCACCGTTTTGAGCAGAAACAACAAAAACGTTAGACGATAAGTTTCCCATAACTTCGAAGAAATTTTTCTTTAAATTTGCGTCCATCATTAAGAAATCTAACTGTTCAAGTTAGTTATTGAGGCCTAAAAATGCATAATATTCATCCTATGGCCAAAAGACAAGCTACTACTAGAATAATAGCAGGGAAATTTAGAGGGACCAAAATTCCTTTTAGGTTAAATAAATCTTTGAGGCCTACTGAAAATAAAACAAAAGAAACACTTTTTAATTGGCTAATGAATGACTTAGATCAAAAACTTTGTCTTGATATGTACGCTGGAACAGGCTCTCTTGGATTTGAGGCTATATCGAGGGGTGCGGTGAGAGTTGTGTTTATTGAAAATGATAGAGATAGATGTAGAGCAATAAATGACATAGCTAAAAAATTAAATGTTCAAAAAAGTTGCAACATTTTTAATGCTAATTCAATAAACTTTGACTATAAAATATTCGAAGAAAAATTTGATATTATCTTCTTAGATCCACCATTTCACGGTAACTTGATAAAAAAATCATTAGATATAATCTTTGAGCAAAATTTGCTTGCTGAAAAAGGATTAATATATATTGAGAGTGAAATGGATCTAAACGTAGAAAGTCTTACAATAAGAATGAAGAAAATTGGCGAGTCAAAGGGAGGAGAAACTAAATTTTATCTTTATGAAAGCTAGATTATTCTTAATATTTATTTCTATAATGACTTTGTTAGTTATCGTTACTAACGGAAGTAATGATTTCTATGAGCCTAAACAAATATATTTAATGGGAAGAGCTTTTCTAGTAAATTCCGAAATGTTTATTTCAGTGATTATTTTATCTACCTTATTTGTAGTTTTCCTGGCTGCAATAGTTGAGAGAATATTTTTTACAAAAAAATTTGAAAACAAGGATTGAACTTATTTTCTTTTCATAGACTCAAAAAATTCAGCATTGGTTTTGTAGTCTTTAAGCTTATCAAGCATCCATTCCATAGCGGCTGTGTCATCCATCTCGTTAAGTAATTTTCTTAAGACTGTTATATTTCTCAACTCAAGATCTGAGGTAAGTAAATCCTCTCTTCTAGTTCCTGTTTTCCTTACATTTATAGCAGGGAAAACTCTTTTTTCGGCTATTTTTCTATCAAGATTTATTTCAGAATTTCCTGTACCCTTAAATTCTTCAAAAATGACTTCATCCATTCTTGAACCAGTATCAATTAACGCCGTAGCTATAATTGATAGGCTTCCTCCACCTTCTATGTTTCTTGCAGCTCCAAAAAATCTTTTTGGTTTTTGAAGGGCATTAGCATCTACACCCCCAGTAAGAATTTTTCCTGAAGCAGCTTGAGTTGAGTTATAGGCTCTAGCGAGTCTTGTTATGGAATCTAATAAAATAACTACGTCGTGTTTGTGCTCAACCAATCTCCTAGCCTTATTAATTGCCATTTCTGCCACCTGAACATGTCTTGTCGGAGCTTCGTCGAAGGTACTTGCAATTACTTCACCCTTTACAGAACGTTTCATTTCAGTTACCTCCTCAGGTCTTTCATCAACTAGAAGAACCATAATCTTGCATTCTGGATTATTTCTTTCGATAGAATGAGCAATGCTTTGAAGTAAAAGAGTCTTACCTGCCTTTGGCGGAGAAACTATCAGAGAACGCTGCCCTTTTCCTGTAGGAGCCGTAAGATCAATAACTCTTGAAGAAAGATCTTCAGTACTGCCGGTACCAAGCTCAAAAAGCATTCTTTCGTCTGGAAATAGAGGTGTCAAATTTTCAAATGAGGGTTTATTTTTTGTCTTATCGGGTTCCTCAAAGTTAATTTCTTCTATTTTCAAAATAGCAAAGTATCTTTCTCCATCTTTTGGAGACCTTATTTTTCCTTTTATTGTATCCCCTGTTCTTAAACCAAATCTCCTAATTTGACTTGGTGAAACATAGATGTCGTCAGGTCCGGCTAGGTATGATGAATCGGGGGACCTTAAAAATCCAAAACCATCTTGAAGTATCTCGAGTACTCCCTCACCTTCAATATCCTCTCCACTTTTAGCCTTACTTTTGAGTATACCAAAGACTATATCTTGTCTTTTCGCACGAGAAGCATTCTCTATACCGCACTCTTCACCGAGCTCAATAAGCTGTTCTACGGGCATTTTTTTTAGTTCTGTTAATTGCATATGATTAAAATGAGATGTGAAAAAAGGGGTTTACCAAAGAAACTTTGATGATTAATACTAACCTTGTTGGTATTTAGAGTCTAGTTTTTTCTATAAGTTAGATTCTATGAATTCGGTTAATTGTGTTTTACTCAATGCACCAACTTGTTGAGCTATTAATTCACCTCCCTTGAATATTGCAAGCGTTGGTATGCTCATAACATTCTGTTGTGCCGCTGAAGTTTGATTTGCATCTACATCCAATTTTCCTACTTTTATCTTATCTGAAAGTTCAATAGCTATTTCTTCCACTATAGGACCCACCATCTTGCAGGGGCCGCACCATGTAGCCCAATAATCAACTAAAACAGGCTTATCAGATTCATAGACTTCTGTATCGAAATTGTCATCTGTTAATGTGACAACATTCATTATTCCTCCTTGGATTTTAAAAGTAATTTATTTGGTTTATTTGTACGATGCATTATTGGACGATTTAGGAAAATATTCAACAATCACTTCTTTATTTTTTTGTTGTAACGGCTCCCATAGATGCTGATGCAACTAGAGATCTATATTTATCGAGTACTCCACCTTGTTCGTCTTTTACAGGGCATTGCCATGATTCTTTTCTCCTACCAATCTCGTCTTCAGTAAGGTTCAGATTAATTTGATTCGTTTCTGCATTTATGGAAATGAGATCTCCATCTTGTATTAATGCAATTGGCCCACCATCATATGCTTCAGGCGTTATGTGACCAACCACAAATCCATGAGTTCCACCTGAGAATCTCCCATCGGTTAAAAAGGCCACTTTATCGCCGAGCCCTTTTCCCATAATAGCTGATGTAGGGCTTAACATTTCTCGCATACCAGGCGCTCCTCTAGGGCCTTCGTACCTAATCACAAGAACATCGCCTTCTTTAATGTGATCGGCAAGTATTCCCTCCATAGCTGACTCTTCGGAGTCATAAACCTTTGCTCTGCCCTCGAATCTTAGGCCTTCTTTACCTGAAATTTTTGCAACCGCTCCTTGAGGAGCCAAATTACCGTATAGAATTCTCAAGTGGCTATCAGCCTTAATTGGACTATTGATTTCTGCAACAATTTTTTGATCCTCAGGATAATGATTGTAGCTGATCAAATTTTCTTCAATCGTCTTACCCGTTACTGTCATTTGAGACCCATCTATCAAATCTTTATCAAGCATTAATTTCATCAAGGGTACTATTCCACCAATTTCGATTAACTCTGACATCAAAAAGTTTCCGCTAGGCCTCAAATCTGCCAAGACAGGTGTTCTTTTTCCAACCCTTTCGAAATCGTCGAGAGATAATTCTATTTTTGCTTCATGGGCTATAGCCAATAGGTGCAATACAGCATTTGTAGAACCTCCTAATGCTATAACAACTGCGATTGCGTTTTCAAAAGCTCTTTTTGTCATTATGTCCCTAGGCTTAATGTCATTTGTTATCAAATTCATCATTGCCTCACCAGCCTTAAAAGAGTCCTCGATTTTACTTTTTGATTCAGCTTCTTGCGCTGAACTATTTGGCAAGCTCATACCTAAAGCCTCTATAGCTGAGGCCATAGTATTGGCTGTATACATTCCACCGCATGATCCTGGTCCAGGTATAGCTGAGGATTCAATTTCTAATAGTTCAATATCAGAAATGGAACCTTCTGAATGCTTTCCAACTGCTTCAAAAACTGACACAACATCAGTTCTGTTAGAACCTGGCTTGATACTACCACCATAAACAAAAATTGAAGGTCTGTTTAATCTAGCCATCGCCATAACACAAGCAGGCATATTTTTATCACACCCACCTATTGTTACGAGTCCGTCAAAACCTTGTCCACCAACGACAGTCTCGATTGAATCTGCTATAACCTCTCTAGAAACAAGAGAATATCTCATACCTTTTGTACCCATAGATATTCCGTCAGAGACAGTTATTGTATTGAAGATAACAGACTTGGTTTCGACTGAATCTGCACCTTTAGCAGCAGAATCAGCTAGCTTATTTATATGCATGTTACATGGTGTAACCATGCTCCAAGTTGAGGCTATTCCAACTTGAGGTTTTTCAAAATCTTCGGACTCAAAACCTACAGCTCTTAACATAGCTCTTGATGGAGCCTGTTCCACTCCGTCGACTATTTCTGAAGAATATTTTCTTTTGTCTTTAGACATTGGCGAATTATAAGTTAGAAATGATATATCTTATAAACTAAGATAAAGATGCTTCCAAAAGCTGCTTGGTGTAAGGATGGGTAGGACTAACAAATAATCTTTCTGAAGTCCCATCCTCTATGATATTTCCGTCTTTCATAACGTAAACATAGTCAGACAATGCCCTGATAACTTTTAAATCATGACTAATACACAAATATGCAAGACCTAATCTAGATTGTAAATCTTTGAGTAAATTTAAAATCTGCATTTGTATAGAAACATCAAGTGCTGATGTTGGTTCGTCTAATAAAACAAGCTTAGGCTCTAAAATTATTGCTCTTGCAATAGCAACTCTTTGCCTTTGACCGCCCGATAATTCGTGTGGAAACCTAGAAAAGTAAGATTTATCTAATTCAACATCATTTAGTGATTCTATAATTCTTATCCTTCTTTTTTCTTTACTAAGATTTGGTTCATGCACCTTTAACCCCTCTCCAACAATTTCGCCAATCGTCATCCTTGGCGAAAGTGATCCAAAAGGATCTTGAAATACGATCTGAAAATCCTTTTTAAATTCTCTATTCTTACTAGGACTTAATTGATGTATGTTCTTGTTATCAAAAATAACCTCTCCATCTGACTTTTCTATACCCAGCAACGCCCTAGCTAAAGATGACTTACCTGATCCAGACTCTCCAACTAGTCCAGTTGTTGTGCCTTTGTAAATCTTTATGTTCGCTTTCTTGACAGCATTTAAAAATTCGCTTGTTCTTCCAAAGACATCTTTTCTTACAGGATAATTGATGTCTATCTCTCTTCCATCTAAAAGTAACTCTTTGTTTGAGTTAGTTATTTCTTTTTTTTTGGGGACTGAATCGAGCAACTTGATTGTATAAGGATGTTGGGGTTTCAAAAATAAATTTTCAACATTACCAGACTCTACTATTTTTCCGTCTTTCATAACACAGACCTTATCAGAGAATCTTTTAACAATATTCAGATCATGGGTTATGAACAAAATAGACATGCCAAACTCTTTTTGTAATTCCGAAAGTAACTCTAAAAGAGCTTTCTCAACTGTTACATCAAGAGCTGTGGTAGGCTCATCAGCAATAAGTAGATCTGGTTCATTTGCAAGAGCCATCGCTATCATTATCCTTTGGCGTTGACCTCCAGATAGTTGATGAGGATATGAATCTACCTTTTTCTCAGGTTCAGGTATTTTTACTTTGGAAAGTAAATCCAATGTCTTTTTCCTGGCTTCTTTTTGAGTGAAATTTTTATGAATGATTAGAGTTTCATCAATCTGATTTCCAACTCTTTGATAGGGGTTCAAAGAAGTCATAGGTTCTTGAAATATCATTGAGATCTTATTTCCTCTCAAAAACCGTAATTCTCCTTTTGAGCTTGATATTATCTCTTTTTCTTCAAACTTAATTGAAGATCCTGGAAGGTATCTTACCGTTCCTTGGGGTAGTAATTGAAGAATGGAAAGTGCAGTCACAGATTTACCTGAACCAGACTCACCGACCAGAGATAAAGTTTCACCTTTTTTAATTGTGAAAGAAATATCATCAACTGCACTGAAGTTAGAATCCTTGGATTCAAAATCTATTTTTAAGTTATTTATTTCGAGTAATTTATTCACGATCTTGAACTAAAAAATTGAAAGGTATTGGATTCTCATTTTTCAATATTAAAAGGCAATCTAGCTCCTTATCATTAAATTCTTCTAATCCCCAAAGCATAATATGCTTTCCACCTGGTGAAAAAATTGTTCCGCTTTCAGGACTTATCAAAAAGGATTTAACCTCCTGCATCTTCATATTGCCTTGTTTGCTCAATATTGTTTCGTGTATTTCAGCCCTTAAAGGTGAGCAGTCAATATCAGTCACCTCAATAGTTTTCTTTGTATGATTTCTTATGCTCATATAGCCGCTGGTAATCTTTACACCTTTTAAAGGCGCATTTAGATGTGCATCATTTATAATGAGTGGTGTAGGTTCAGTATTCGTACAGCCAATCGCAATGAAAAAAATAAAGTATATACAAAAAGTTCTCGCCAAATTAAGCTGCTTCATCTTATTCATAATGATCTCATTTTTTTCCAGTGCTTCACAATTCTTTTTCGAAGACTTGAATAAAGAAGAGGTGCTGCCAGCTAATAAAGCCTTCTCATTTAGTGCTCGTAAAGAAGATGGAACCAGCATCATACTTACATGGGAGATGAAAGAAAACTGCTTTCTTTACAAAGACAAATTTAATATCTTATCAAACGGTAATAAACTGTCTGCTGACCTTATTTTTGGAGAGTCAGAAAGAATAAATGATATATATTTTGGGGAAGTGGATGTTTTTTTTAATTCGGTTGAAAAAGAGGTCAAAATTAAAAGTGATATTAAAGAAATGGAAATTTCTTATCAGGGTTGTAATGAAAAAGGCTTTTGCTATCCGGTAATTACGAAAGCGATTGATATAAAAAATCTATAAGGGCTGAAGCCAATATTCCAAAATTTGCTATTAAAATTCGTACAAATTCGCCGAAAACCGATGTAATATACACGAATGACTAAATTCATGCTTCTAAATGGTCCAAATTTAAACCTCTTGGGGACAAGGGAGCCAGAAATTTATGGGTGTGAGACTTTAAATGATATTGAGACGAGTCTTTCTGAAATGTCTAGACTTAAAAAGTGTGAACTGATATGTCATCAAAGTAATGCTGAACATGAGTTAGTGGAATACATTCATAATGCGAGAGAATTAGGAGTTAAATGTATTATCATAAATCCGGGTGCTTTAACTCATAGCAGTATAGCTTTAAGAGATGCTCTATCGGGTGTAAATATTCCGTTTATAGAAGTTCACATATCAAACATTTATGCGAGAGAAGATTTTAGAAAAAAGTCATTTCTTTCAGATATAGCTGAAGGTGTAATTTCTGGTCTTGGAACACAAGGTTATGAACTTGCTCTGCACAATGCAATAGATAAATTTAATTGATTTACAGGAGTCAAAATGGATATAAGAAAAGTAAAAAAATTAATCGAGATGCTAGAAAACTCTAACCTCGAGGAAATAGAGATTCAGGAAGGTGAAGAATCTGTGAGACTAGTCAAGAGTCATGGGGGTAACGCTTATGCTCAGCCTCAATCAATTATTTTGCCTCAAGAAGAAGTGACTGAGGCTAAAGAAACAAAAGAATCTCCAAAAGAAGACAACAAATCAATTGATTCTCCAATGGTCGGAACCTTTTATGCATCTGCATCTCCTGGAGCAAAGCCATTTGTATCTGTGGGAGATTTTGTAAAAGAAGGAGATGTAGTTTGTATTGTTGAAGCAATGAAAATGATGAATGAAATAAAATCTGATTTTTCAGGTACTGTCCTCTCTATAAAAGTTGAGAATGCTGAACCTGTTGAATATGGTCAATCACTTTTCGAATTATCTAAATAATGATCAAAAAACTTCTAATTGCTAACAGAGGTGAAATTGCCCTTAGAATATTGAGAGCGGCAAAAGAACTCAAAATCCCTACAGTAGCTGCTTATTCAGAAGCTGACAAAGATCTGATGCATGTAAAGATGGCAGACGAGTCAATTTGTATTGGTCCCGCAGATTCAAGTCAAAGTTATCTTAATATTCCTGCAATAATTAGTGCAATGGAATTATCAGGAGCAGATGGGGTGCATCCAGGTTATGGTTTTCTATCAGAAAATCCAGATTTTGCAGAGAAAGTGGAGAAGAGTGGTTTTGATTTTGTTGGTCCTCCTGCTTCAGTAATAAGAATGATGGGGAACAAAGTATCAGCAAAAGAATTTGCTCTTCAATCAGGTTTGCCTATTGTTCCCGGATCTTCAGGTCCGATTGATGAAAATGTCCACAAAGAGGCTGAAGAAATTGGTTATCCAGTAATAATAAAGGCGGCTTCAGGTGGAGGTGGCAGAGGAATGAAAATTGTTTACTCTGCAGAGGAACTGGACAATGCAATTGAAATAACACAACAAGAGTCTGCTGCGGCTTTCGGTGACTCTACAGTATATTTAGAGAAGTTCCTGGAAAGTCCAAGGCATATTGAAGTTCAGGTGATAGCTGATAGGCACGGAAATATCCTTCATCTTGGAGATAGAGACTGCTCGTTGCAAAGAAGACATCAGAAAGTAATTGAAGAGGCTCCCGCAACCGGTATAAAGGAAGAGAAAAGACAAGAAATATATGCTCAGTGTATAGAAGCTTGTCGTCAATTAAATTATGTAAGTGCTGGAACATTTGAATTCTTATACGAAAATGATAATTTCTACTTTATAGAAATGAATACTAGGATACAGGTAGAACATCCAGTTACTGAAAGTGTCACGGGCATTGATTTAGTGAAGCTACAATTGAGAATAGCCAGAAATGAAGAACTCAAAATCAAGCAGAAAGATGTAATCTTGAAGGGTCACGCGATTGAGTGCAGAATAAATGCAGAAAATTCTGAGACATTTCTGCCCTCACCCGGAAAAGTTTTAGAATACCATGCACCTGGTGGAATAGGAGTGAGAATGGATTCTCATCTATATAAAGACTATGTGGTTCCTCCATATTACGATTCTTTGATTGCTAAAGTTATTTGCAGAGCTAACGATCGTGAAGATGCAAGAGCAAGATTAGAAAGAGCCCTCGAAGAGATGTATGTTTTAGGAATTGATACTAATTTGGACATGCATAGAAAATTAATAAATGATCCAAACTTTATTAATGGTACCTTCAATATAAATTACTTAGAAAATCTAAATAAGGACAAATAAATATGTCTGACAAAGATCTTCCTTATGAGCCGGAGGATATAGAGGAACAGGTTCAAAATTATTGGAGAGAAAACGATACCTTCTCAGTTACCGAAGATCCAAGTAAAGAAAAATTTTTTTGTTTAAGCATGTTCCCTTATCCAAGTGGCTCAATTCATATGGGTCATGTGAGAAATTACACTATTGGCGATGCTATCAGTAGATTCCAGAGAATGCTTGGGAAAAATGTTATGCAACCCATGGGGTGGGATGCTTTTGGCCTGCCTGCTGAAAATGCTGCTATAAATAATAAGGTTCAACCTTCTGATTGGACTGCAGAAAATATTCAGAGTATGAAAAGGCAACTTACGAGGTTGGGTTTTGCTTATGATTGGAAAAGAGAATTTGCTACCTCAGAAGCAGATTATTACAAATGGGAACAGTGGTTTTTCCTTGAGTTACTAAAAAAAGGTTTAGCTTATCAAGAAGAGGCAGAAGTTAACTGGGATCCAATAGATCAAACTGTCTTAGCAAATGAACAGGTTATTGATGGAAAAGGCTGGCGCTCTGGCGCCGAAGTTGAAAAGAGAAGATTAAAGCAGTGGTTTTTGAAAATCACCAACTATGCTGAAGAACTGTTGAAAGATACTGATAAGCTAAGTGGTTGGCCTGATCAGGTGAAAATTCAACAGAAAAACTGGATAGGTAGATCTGAAGGTATGAATTTCACTTTTAAGGTAAAAGATAGTGCTGCAAAACTTGATGTTTTCACAACAAGGCCAGATACAATCATGGGTGTCTCTTTTTTAGCTATTTCAGCTTCTCACTATTTAAGTCAAGAAATTTCTAGAGATAATAAAGCGTTAAAAGAATTTATAGGAAGACAGGAAAAAATAAAAAAATCTGAAGCTGATTTTGCTAAGCAAGAGAAAGAAGGAATTTTCACTGGTTTATATGCAATTCATCCTTTCACAAAAGAAGAAATACCGATTTGGATTGCAAATTTTGTACTTAGTGATTACGGTTCAGGTGCACTTATGGCAGTTCCCGCTCATGATCAGAGAGATTTTGAATTTGCATCTAAATATAATTTGCCCATCCTGCCCGTCATTCAAAATGAAGATGGAAGTGACTACTCTTATTCAACCGCCTACACAGAGAAAAATAGACTCGTAAACTCGGGTGAATTTGATGGGTTGGAGTTTGATGAGGCCTTTAAGGCTATCGAAAAAAAAGCTAAAAATCTAAACTGCGGTTACAGAGAGACAAACTTTAGATTGAGAGATTGGGGTGTATCAAGACAAAGGTATTGGGGCTCTCCTATACCTATATTGACTGATGGAACGAAAAATTTTCCTGCTAAAGAGCTTCCTGTTGAATTGCCCTCAAAAGTTGAGTTTGAAGGTGTCAGTTCTCCTCTAAAAAATATGCCAGAATTTCTAAATATTGATCAGGATGGGCAAAAACTTACAAGGGAAACAGATACTTTCGACACTTTTTTTGAATCCTCTTGGTATTACGCGAGATTTGCAAGCTTTGATAGTAAAAAGTCTATGCTTGATGAAAGGGCAAAATATTGGTTACCTGTAGATCAATATGTTGGTGGAATTGAACACGCTGTTCTACATCTCCTTTATTCAAGATTTTTTTATAGATGTATGAGAGATTTGGGCCTAGTTGAAGGCGATGAGCCTTTTGACAATTTACTCTGTCAAGGAATGGTTCTCAAAGATGGAGCCAAAATGTCCAAATCAAAAGGTAATACTGTAGATCCAGAAGGTTTGATAGAAAAATATGGTGCAGATACCGTAAGACTGTTTGTAATGTTCGCTGCTCCACCAGAACAATCTCTTGAGTGGTCTGATAAGGGTGTACAGGGCGCTAATAGATTTATTAATAGAATCTGGAGACTCGTCAATAAGCATATTGAAGCAGGCACCCCAGAAGAAAAAAATCAAAGCTTGTTGGACCTAAAACAAAAATCTCTTAAATCGAAAGTTCATAAGACTTTAGCTAAAGTGAAGGATGATTACTCAAGAAGACATAGCTTTAATACTGCAATTGCAGCGATTATGGAGCTTTCAAACTATATTCCTCAAGAATTTTTAGAAGCAGGCACAACTGAAGGCAATAGAATGATTGCACATGAAGCAGTCGAATCAATTCTGTTAATGCTGAACCCCATCTGTCCACATCTCTGTCAATTTCTCTGGTGGAGAATCCATCCTGGTGAGTCAATATCTGATGAACATTGGCCTGTAATCGATGAGTCTTTATTGATTGATGATACAGTCAAAATCGCCATACAGATTAATGGAAAACTAAGATCCGAGATAGAAGCTGAAAAAGATATTTCAGAAGATAAAATCAAATCACTTGCCTTAAATGACGAAAAAATCCTTAAATACACAATTGAAAAAGATATCAAAAAAATAATATATGTTCCGGGTAGAATTTTAAATATTGTAATATGAGATCAATCTTAACGATTAGAGTTTCATTCATTTTAGTAACATCCTTTTTACTGAATTCATGCGGGTATGAACTAAGAGAAAATTCAAGATCTCTAAAAAACTTTACTGTTGTTTTTGACGGAAAAGAATCGCAGTTAAATCGAGATCTCCAAGAAAACCTTATTTCTAGAAACAATGATTTAGTTACAGAAAATCCAAAAGCAGATATCAAAATAAAAATATTAAATCATTCCATTGATGAGTTTGTAGGTGCGACCGGTTATGGTGCAAGAACAACGCAAGTCAGATTAGATTATCGCTTGGAGTACAAAATCATCAAAAATGATGAAGATTTAGATACTCATACCTATACAGATTCTGCTTTTGTAGACTTCAATAATTCTGATCTTCTTGCTTTCAGGGAGGAGGTAAAAGCAGCAAAAGATATATTTATAGCTAAGGGCGTTAAAAATATAGATTTTATTTTTTCAGCAAAATACCATGAATCTTACTAAGTCCCAATTCATACTAGAATCAGATAGAAAACTTAGTGCAATTTATTCTGTATTTGCAGAGGAATCTATCCAAATTATCGAAATAACAGATAAAATCATTGGGAAGGCTAAATCTGAAGGTTTCCATGAGAAAGAAACACACATAGTCACAAAAGATATTGATTGGTCAATTCTTTCTTCACAAAACGAAAATTTAGACTTGTTTGCCTCAAAGAAGATCATAGAGATAAAGCTTATAGGAACGGGACCAGGAAATTCGGGATCAAAGGCACTTAAAGAATATTGCCTTAGTCCTGATCCAAATAAACTTTTATTAATTACTGCTGAGGGACTTCAAAAAAAACAACAGAGTAGCTCATGGGCGAAAGCAGTTGAAGAAAAAGGTATATTCATCTCAGAACCTCCTATCAATAAAGTTACTATGCCTCAATGGATCAATAATAAAGCTGAAAGTATGAATCTTAAAATAGAGACTGAAGCTATTCAGATTCTCTGTGAAAAAAATGAAGGAAATCTTGATGCGGCTATACAAGAATTGATGAAGTTATCTTTATTATTCCCTGATAAGAAAATTTCTTCAGATGATATGATCAAATCTATTTCAGATGGTTCCAAATATGGAATTTTTGACTTGTCCAATGTTTTCCTGAATGGAAATAAGAAAAAAACAATTAAGATTATTGAAAGCCTGAAGTCGGAGGGAGTTCAGCCTCCTCTTTTATTGTGGGCCCTATCAAAGGAAATTTACAATCTTTATAAAGTAACTGAAGAGGGAAATACCAAAAATATCTGGGGTCCAAGACATTACCTAGAACTTCTGTCTAAGAGAGCTAACAAATTATCTAAAGCTAAAGTTAAAGAAAGTTTAGTTGATATTGCAGAGATAGATTCTGCGATAAAGGGATTATCAGATAAAAGTCCATGGCAATGCATTAGAGAGTTAGCTATCAAATTTTAAATCTAAATGTAAAGACTCAAAATTCTTTTCCATATATGATCGCATTTCTTCTTAGGTAACTTATAGTCTCCAACTTGTGCCACAGGCTGAATCTCTTTGGTAGAGCTCGTCAACCAAATTTCGTCTGACTCATATACAAAATCAGTTGATATTTCCTCTTCAACTAAAATTAGGTTATTTTTTTGAAGAAGCTGAATAACATAATTTCTTGTTATACCGGGTAGGATATTCTGACTCAGAGGTGGTGTATAGACCTTGTCCTTTTTGACCATAAATATATTAGATTTTGAACCTTCATTTATTTTTCCATTCTTAAATAGAACTATCTCATCGACTGGATCTAAAGATGGGTCATGCATGCTTAAAATATTACCCATTAATGCTGTAGTTTTAATATCGCACCTTCCCCATCTCAAATCTTCTTCAAGACGAATTTTTAAACCTAGTTTTGATGGATCAATTCTATAAGGATTATCTTCTAAATTTTGGGATGTAATAAAAACTGTTGGTGAAAGTCTATCATTGGATAGGTGAGATCTCTCCACTTGAGTACCTCTAGAAATTTGAATATAAAAAAATTGATTTTTGTGAATATTTCTCTTGTGAAGCTCTAGTAAGGTGTCCTCTAAGTTATTCAAGTCATCCGGTTCATTTATGAACGCTTTATTCAAAGAAGATCGTAACCTCTCAAGATGTTCTTGAAAAAGAAATAACTTTTTATTGTAGGACGGAATTACCTCATAAACTCCATCTCCGAAAGTGAAACCTCTATCTAAAGGTGAAATCTTTGCTTCATTGGACTTTAAGAATTCTCCGTTAAGATAAGCCCACATCGGATTATTTATTCTTCCATTAAGAATTGATAAGTTAGAAGTTTAATGTTCGACCATGCTCTACCAAAAAACCCTAAGGTAGGTACAGATTTCGTCGCCACTAAATCCACAGAAGCTAATGTATCACCGTCTAGAACTAAATTTACTTTTCCAACGATTTGTCCTTTCTTAATGGGAGCTTGAAGATAATCGTACAGGCTTATTTCTGGATCTACTCTAGGAAAATCTCTTGGAGAGAGTGTTAAATATAAATCTTGTGCTGAAGAAAGCTCCACTGAATCAATCTCTCCTCCCCAAACTTGTTCATTTACCAGTGCAACTCCTGATTCCAAAACCTTCTTTGTTCTGTAGTATCTAAAACCGTAGTCAAGCAACCTTCTATTATCTGTTAGTCTAGATTTTTCTGATGAACTCTTTAGGGTAACTGCGATAAGTCTAGTATCATTTCTCACACCAGAGGAAACTAAGCAGTAACCTGCACTTTCGGTATGGCCTGTTTTAACCCCATCAACAGTTTCATCCTGCCATAGAAGGCTATTACGGTTCCTTTGTTTTATATCATTAAATGTGAAGTATTTTTCTTTATAAAGGGAGTAATGATCTGGAAAATTATCAATTAAATTCTTTGTTAGAATGGCTAAATCTCTCGCCGTAGAATAATGATCAGGATCTGGCCAACCTGTAACATTTGTAAGCTGAGTATTATTCATTCCTAACTCTTTTATGTATAGCTTCATTAGGTCTACAAAGCCTTCTTCAGATATGGCTACATGTTCGGCAATAGCGCAACTCGCATCATTTCCTGACTGTATAACCATGCCTTTCATTAAATCAGAAAATAAGACTTTAGTTCCTTCACGTATAAACATTTTTGAACCACCTTTTTTCCAACAATTCTCACTGATTAAAACCTCATCACCAAGATTCACAAAACCTTTAGCAATTTGATCAGCTGCCACATAGCCCGTCATAATTTTAGTAATACTCGCAGGTTCTATCTTTTCATCAGCACCGTTCTCAGCAAGAATTCTTCCAGATACTGAATCCATCAATATATAGTGCGACGAATTCAATGAGGGCGGCTTTGGAATAAAACTTTCTTCAGATTGAATTAAATTAGTAAAAAAAGTTGCCAAAATAAATATGATAAGGAAATTAATTTTATTTAAATTATTCATTTTAAAAATTCAGAAAGTGCATTGCTAAATTCGAAAACAGCCATTACATAAAGTTTACTACGATTATATCTAGAAATAGATTGATAATTATCAAATCCCAACCAGTACTCCGTTCCCTTTTCCAGTTCAAGTGCTATGGGTACAAATTTGAGATTGTTTGGAACTGCCTCTACAGCTGAGAGACCAAAATCCTCCAACTCCATCTCAGTCATGTATGGTTTAAATGAAGATTTAAAATCCTCAATTTCAGACACCTGTTCAGCTTTGATTGCTATTGGTGTATCAGGCTTCCATTTTCCTTTCTTGTTCAAAAAGTTAGCAACACTACCAATGGCATCAACTGGGTTATTCAAAATATCTCTAGTACCGTCATTATCAAAGTCAACTGCATAATCTCGATAACTATCTGGCATAAATTGTCCGAAACCCATGGCACCAGCTATCGATCCTTCTATAACTTCAGGATCAAAATTTTCTTCATTACTGAGAAGAAGAAACTCTTCTAATTGAATTTTGAAAAACTTCGATCTACGCGGATAGTCAAAAGCCAATGTTGATAATGAGTCGATAACTCTTATTTTCCCCTTGATTCTTCCATACCTAGTTTCAATTCCTATAATCGAGGCGATTACTTTACTGGGAACTCCATAGATACTCTCTGCCCTTTTAAGATCGGACTTATAATTTTCGATGAAATCTTTTCCTTGAGCAATCCTTAATTGATTTACCATGATCCCCTTATAGCGCTCCCAAGTCATTGTTCCTTCAGGCTGTCTATTCATTACGTTAATTACCCTTTCTTGGTATTTTGCATTTGCAAAAATTTCCCTTAAGTTGTCTTTAGCATATCCATGTTTTTCATACATATACTCAATAAAATCTTTGACTTCATCATTCGATGAATAATCTGAGTATAAAAACTGAGATATAAAAAAAGCAACAATTGATGTCAGGATTATTTTTCTATGTTTCATATTTGTGTTCTCTTAGCAGAAAGGATAACTCCAAAAGCTAATAAATGCACAACAATAGAGGTGCCACCTTGACTTATTAGAGGTAAAGGCACTCCTACAACAGGTATGATTCCAACCACCATGGATACATTTATTAGTATAAATAAAAGGAATATAAACCCCAAAGAGCAACAAGCTAAGCGTTCGAAGGGAGATTGAGCAGAAAAACCTATCTTAAAAATTCTCCAAATAATAAAACCGTATAAAGCAAACAAAGTTAGTATGCCCAATAACCCAAATTCTTCACCAATGACGGAAAAAATAAAGTCTGAGTGACTCTCAGGTATAAAGTTTAGCTGGCTTTGTGTTCCTTCCAAATAACCTTTTCCAAAAACTCCTCCAGATCCAATTGCAGTCTTGGATTGAGCTATATTCCATCCGTCTCCTAAAGGATCAACATTGCTATCAAAGTAGGTGAGGACTCTTTGTTTTTGGTAATCTAATAAGCTAGACCAAACGAAAGGTAATGCAAATAGTAATATACAAAGATAAGCTAAAATTAATTTGTAAGGAAGCCCTGCTAGGTATATGGGTATTAACCCAGATGTAAGAACAATTATAGAGGTTCCAAGATCAGGTTGTCTGAAAACTAAATAAGAACAAATTAGTGCAGCTATTGTTGTATAGAGCCAATCACGCAAATGGGCTTCTGAATCTTTTCTACAAAGGTAGGCAACTAAAGACAAGGGTAAAATTAATCTTATTATTTCAGATGGTTGAAATTGAAAAAAACCTAAATCAATCCATCTACTTGTAGAATAACCTTCCGCCGGAATAAATAGAACATACACCAAAAGGAAAATGCCAAGCCAATAAGAATGCATTAAAAGATTTTTATAAGAATCGGGCTTCAAATGTGAAATAAAGATCATCAATGTCAAACCAGCAAAAATATAAATAACCTGTCTTGTAAACATAGAGCTTGACTGGCCACTTGAACTATAGAGCATAAGTAGACCAAATACGAGAATAGAAAAAATGCCTAAAAAAAGCGGGATATCTTTAAAAAAATATTTAAGAGGACTATATTCTGATGTTAATGGTTTATTAACTGAGTAATCTAGTGGACTTCTATTGCTCATTTTGGTTAATCACTAATTGATACTTTTCAATTATTTTTTTTGCAATCGGTGCAGCGACTGCACTACCAGACTCACCATTTTCAACAATCACAACGACAACAAGGTTTGGATCAGGTATAGGTCCATAGCTCGCAAATAATGCATGATCTCTATTTTTAATATCCTTTCTTATATCCTTGTACTCTTCTTTTACTGAAAGTTCTTGATCTACGAGACTTCTAATTTGTGCTGTGCCAGTTTTCCCAGCCATAGGAACTCCGTCTTTATCATACAAATTATGAGCAGTCCCGTTCCAAGATTCTATTACCGAAATCATAGATTTTTCAATGATGTTCCAGTGCTTATTATTCTTGATTTTTATATCAGATATTATTTCTGGCTCGATATTTTTTTTTCCTATATTTTCAACTATTTTTGGTTTAAAGATTATGCCTTTATTTGGTATGGCAGAGATTGATATTGCTAACTGCAAAGGAGTTGTAGTTATGTAACCTTGACCAATACCTAGGTTAACTGTATCACCAACAAACCATGATTCCCCAATATTTCCCAATTTCCAATTTCTAGTTGGTAAAGTGCTATTTATCTCGTTCACCAAATCTATACCACTCAATTTTCCAAATCCAAATTTGGATAAAAAGGAGGAAATTCTGTCAATAGTAAGTTTAGATGCAAGATCGTAAAAATATACATCTGAGGATTCAACAATGGCTTTTTGTAAATTAACCTTTCCATGACCTTCTTCTTTCCAGCCCCTATATTTTCTTCCGTCTTCTTTTAATTGGAAAAAGCCAATATCCTCTATGATAGTATTTTCATCAATTATATTTTCTTCTAAGCCAAGTAATCCGATAAAAGGTTTAATAGTCGAGGCGGGAGGATAAGATCCAGATATAGCTCTATTAAAAAAAGGTGCTTCTTCCAAAGAGGCCTTACCATGACCTTTATCTATTTCAGAACCATTCAAAATATTTGGATTATAGTCGGGCGAACTCACGAGGGCTTTCACATAACCAGTTTTAGGATCTACGGCAACGACAGCTCCTCTTCTTCCTCCTAATTCAGCTCTAGCTATAGTCTGCAAATCAAAGTTAAGTGTTAGAGTCAGGTCGGAAGGACGATCTGGAAAAATTCTATCTAACTCTCTTACTTTGTTTCCGTAAACGTCGACTTCAACAACACTGGAACCAATAGATCCTTTCAAATATTTCTCATAAATCTTTTCAATTCCAACTTTTCCTATGAGAGCATCGTGAGGATATTCCTTTTTTGAAAGAGATAGACGCTCTTCATTATTAATCTTTCCTAAATGACCTATAACATGTGAAAAAAGATTTTTGTGAGGCAAGTATCTCTTTAATTGAGTTTCAATTCCGATGTCTATTAGTGAATTTTTATAAAGTTCGAATTTTGCTAGCTCCATCTCTGTGAGGTCTTTAACTAACCATATTTTTTTTTGCGAACTTAGATCAAGAACCAGTTCAGGTAATTTTCTGTTTTCATTAAGAACTTTCGTAAATAGTTGGTCGATTTGACCTTTTGCTGAACTTAGTTTTCTACCATTAATATACAAATCATGAGTAACAATATTTTCAGCAATTATGGTGCCGTCCATGAGTTTGATAATTCCCCTAGCAGGATAAATAGGTAAATTAATTATCCTGTTTTTGTCTGACTCAGCTTCGTAGTTGACTCTATCCAAAACTGTCAATTCAATTATCTTAAAAATTCCAAACAGGAAAAGAATGAAAAGAAATAAAGAAATAACTTTAGATCTGCTCCTCAGAGACCTTATTTCTTCATCGTCCTTCCTGAGATCTCGTAAATTCCTCATCTGAGTCTATTTATGATAAGGATGGTTTTGAGTCATAGACCACACTCTGTAGAGTTGCTCTATTGCAATAATTGGAACCATAGAGTGAGGAAAAGTTAGCTTTGATAAAGACATACAAAAATTACTATCTGTGATAAGTTTCGGACTAAGACCATCCGGTCCACCTACAATAAAAGATATATCTTTAGAATAGGACGTCCATTCTTCAAACTTCAACTTAAAATTCTCTGTGGTCAAGTTCTTACCGTCCTTGTCAAGGGTAATAACAAAGTCATTTTTTTTTATCCTAGATGTTAAAAGTTCCTTTTCCCTTTCGACAATGTCAGGTACGTTATAGTTCCTGTCTCTTTTAGGAGGTTTAAGTCCTATCCAATTTATTTTTAGGGAATTATTGAATCTCTTCTCATAAGAAAGAAAAGCCTCTGAAGCCCATTTAGGGCGACTTGATTCAATTGATATGAAGTTAACTTTCATCAAAGATCTGGGTCCCATAAACTCTCTAAATCATAAAATTCTCTAGCATCTGAAGACATGAGATGAATTACCACATCACCAGCATCAACTAGTAACCAGTCATCACCGCTTTTGCCTTCAATTCTAATTTCAGGGATATCGCTGCTCCTTAAACCATCAACTACTCGCTCACTCATAGCAGAGATGTGACGATCAGATGTACCAGAAGCTATGACCATATAATCGGTAAGTGAACTTATCTTTTTAACATCTATGATAATTGGATCAACAGCTTTTATGTCTTGCAAGGTATCTAGAATTCTATTTTTTAGATCTACTGTCATGAATTTTTCTTGTATAGCCCCTTACTATTGATGATTTTATGGATTCTTGGATCTAAAAATTTTGAAGCATCTAAGTTTTTGCTTATCAATTCCCTAATATTTGTCGATGTTATTTCTATTGGATTTATTTTTAAAAAAAAGATTTTTCCAACGCCCGCAAAAGATTCTGACAGTCTAGCTATCTTTTTATTTTTATAGGTTTTACCAGCAAACGATTCATCATCTATTTTGAAACCAGGCCTCTCAAGAATAATAAAATTTATTGCTTCTAAAAATTTACCATACTCGAACCAAGTTTCTATTTTAATAAATGAATCAACACCCATTATCCAAATTAAATTATCATCAGGATATTCAGTGCGTAACTCACTCAAAGTTTCATATGCATAAGAAGGGCTCGATTTTAATATCTCTCTAGAATCAATTCTTAACTTTCCTAAATGGCTTAAAGCCAATTCAACCATTTCTAATTTAACTTTTTCATCAATACTCCTTTTCTTATGTGGAGGTAAGCCATTTGGCAAAATTAAGAGTTCGTCTAATGGTACTTTCCCTAGAACCTCCTCTATTACTTGCACGTGACCTTTGTGAATTGGGTCAAAGGTTCCACCAAAGATGCCGATCAATTTCCTTTTGGCGATTTCTAGACTCCTCTAAGATTTGAATTACCCTTAACAATAAACTTTTGTGATGTAAGTCCTTCTAAACCTACAGGTCCTCTTGCATGAATCTTATCAGTCGATATCCCTACTTCAGCACCCAAGCCATATTCAAATCCATCAGCCCAACAAGTGGGTAAATTATGCATTACTGAGCTGGAATCTACCTTTTTAAAGAAAAGATTAACATTATTAGAATCTTCTGAAACAATTGAATCAGTATGTTGTGAACCATATTTCTCTATATGTTCAATTGCCTCATCAATTGATTCTACAATTTTCATAGAGAGAATGGGTGCAAGGTATTCTGTTGACCAGTCTTCCTCAGCAGCTTCGGACACATTTATAATCTGATTTATTTTTTCACAACCTCTTGTCTCTACACCTGCTGAATTAAGCCTCTCATTTAAGGATGGTAATAATTCAGGCGCAATATTTTTATGGATCAATAATGTCTCCATAGCACCGCAAATACCATATCTGTATGTTTTAGCGTTGAAGGCTATATCTTCAGCTTTTTTTAAGTCAGCGCTCTCGTCAATGTAAACATGACAGAGTCCATCAAGATGTTTTATTACAGGTACTTTAGATTCGTCTGCTATCAACTGAACCAAACCTTTTCCACCGCGAGGTATTATCACATCTAAATATCTATCTAGGTGAAGAAGTGATTTAACTGCCTGCCTATCTGTAGTCTCAACAAGCTGAATGCAGCCTTTAGGCAGACCCGAATTTTCAAGCCCTTCTTGCAAGCAATTCCAGATTATCTTATTGGATAAAATTGCTTCTGTACCGCCTCTCAATATACAAGAATTTCCAGATTTGAGGCACAATGCCGCTGCATCGGCAGTAACGTTGGGTCTTGATTCATATATTATCCCAACTACACCAAGGGGAACCCTCATTTTACTGATATCAATCCCAGATGGTGTAGGGCCCATTTCTAATATCTCTCCTACTGGATCAGGTAAATCTGAAACTACCTGCAAGCCAGAAATCATGGAATTTATTCTGTCGTCATTAAGTTCAAGTCTGTCAATAAGAGCAGAGCCGATTGATTTTTCTTTGGCAGAAGCCAGATCTTTTAGATTTTCTTCCAGTATCTCTTTTCTTCTGAGCTCAATTAGTTGTGAAATGCATCTCAAAGCATCATTTTTCTGTTGAAGTGAAGCTTGAGATAGCACAACAGAAGCTTCCTTAGCTTCTGATCCCAATTGATTTATATATGTATTTAATTCTTTACTATCTGACATTGTTGAATATTCTACCTAACTATTGAAGCTTTCAAAGACCTAAGATGTTTGAATTTAATGAAATAATAATATGGTTAGAACAAAATCCTGAATGGATTGCGATTGGAATAATCGGAGCTTCATTTATTGAATCTTTTGCGTTGATAGGAATAGTCGTGCCAGGAGTAGTTTTGTTAGCGGTAATTTCAGGTTTAGCTGCGACTTCAATGAGTATTTTTGAAGTTGTCTTGATAGCATATTTTTCAAGTCTAATTTCAGATATCGCGAGTTTTTTTATAGGTTTTAGTTTAAGAAATTCTTTAAATAAGATGTGGCCTTTCAGCAGATATCCAGAGTTTCTTTCTTCAGGCAAAATTTTCTTTAAAAAATATGGAATGGTTGGTCTTTTTCTAGGTAAATTTATAGGACCCATAAGACCTATACTACCAATTACTGCAGGATCATTGGCCATGGACAGAAAGCAGTTTTTTTTAATTGAGTTCTTTTCCTGTTTTCTTTGGGCTTTAATCTACACAATCCCTGGTTATTATGCTGGTCAGGCTGTGGTTACAGAGAATAATAATCCAATTGATTCCTTATGGTTTTGGATAGGTATTATTGTCTTATTGCTACTTATAAGATACTTTAGTAAAAAATATAGAGAAACATGACCGATATTTATCCAGATCACCCCAATTTAAGAGGTAACTATGCTCCTTTGAGGATGGAGTGTGATATCCAAGACCTGATTGTTGAAGGTGAAGTGCCCAGAGAACTTTTTGGAAGCTACTACAGAAATGGTCCTGATCCTCAATTCCCCCCCATGGGTGGAGATTATCACTGGTTTGCAGGAGATGGAATGATCCATGCTTTTCATTTTGAGAATGGAAAAATATCTTACCTTAATAGATGGGCTCAAACATCTAAGTGGAAACAAGAAAGAAAAGCTGGAAGATCTATGATAAATGCTCTAAATCCTATGGAAGTAGATCCTGAATTTGATTTTGAAGTCGCGGACGGTACTGCGAACACTAATATAGTTTTTCATTCAGGAAAGCTGATTGCACTTGAAGAAGGTCACAAACCTTTTGAACTCGACCCACTTACACTCCAGTCTAAAGGTTCTTGGGACTATAAAGGTAAATTGAACTCAGCTATGACCGCACATCCAAAGATCGATCCAAATACAGGTGAAATGATTGGTTTTAGCTATGGATTTGGAGTAAACAAGATGAGTTACTTTGTCGTCAACTCTGAAGGAATAATGACAACATTTAAAGAATTCGAAACGCCCTACTCAAGTATGGTTCATGACTTTGTAGTGACTACTAAACATGTCATTTTCCCTATATTTCCTTTAATCATCGATTTCAACTTAGCAGCGCAGGGAAAATCACCCATTGCTTGGGATGTCAATCGACCAAGTCAAATTGGTATTATGCCTAGAGACGGCACTCCAGAGAATATAAGGTGGATAGAAAGTGATCCCTGTTATGTATTTCATCCTATGAATGCTTATGAAGATGGAGACAAAATCATCGCCGATATGATGCAATTTGAAGAAGCCCCAATGTTTCCTCATCTTGATGGATCCAGACCTGACTTAAAAAAAGGAGAGGCTAGATTAAATAGATGGGAAATTGACCTAAGCTCAAATTCGGGTTCTATAAAAAAACAATATCTCGATGAGAGTATTGGAGAGTTTCCTAGATTAGATGAGAGAAAGTCTATGTCAAAATATCGATATGGATACTATGCCTCGAATAATGGTAAATCTCCTAAAGGAGTAAGTTTTAATACCATTTCTAACTATGATTTTAATACGGGTTATAAAGACAGCTTTACCCTCTCTGAGTTCGATGCAGTGGGAGAGCCTATTTTTGTCCCTAAAAATGACACATCTAAGGAAGGCGAAGGTTTCTTGATCGCCCTAGCCTATCTAGGAAGAGAAAACCGATCCGACTTAATGATTTTTGATGCTCAAAATGTGTCATGTGGACCGCTTGCTAGAGCTATGCTGCCACATAGAATTCCATATGGTTTCCATGGTAATTGGAGGCAGGGTTAGCTAACCACCTAATTTTTTAATTATTTCTTTTAGATAGTCTAGCTTTTCTCTGTTATCGTTTAGCTCCAAGATTGTTTGTTTTTCCTGGGACCTGAGAGGCAAGACGCTTGCCAATATGTAACTGACGCTTTTGGAGCTCTTAAGATCTACCTCTAAATTTAGCTTCTTAATTTCAGGATGGTTAGTGATTTCAGCTACCATATTCCATAAATCTAAGTATTCAGGTTCTTTAGAGAGATCATAGTCCTCTTCGTCAATTTCATTTATCCTGCCGAGCAAAAGTTCATCGTCTTGTTTCCAGGCTTCTTGTATTTTAATCTTAAATTTTCCCTTCACAGTTATACCAAGCAAACCATTGTCTAGCTGATTGAAATCAACTATCTCTACATAAGTTCCAATATCATGATAACTCGAGAAGGCTTGTTCGCTGGCTGACGATTCTTCCTTTGAAAGAACAACACAAAATCCTTCAGAATTACTAAGACATCTTCTGATCATGTCTATATATCTGGGTTCAAATATTTGCAATGGAAGGAATGCTCCAGGCAGAACATTTATGGATAAAGGAAATAGTGGTGAGGTTAACTCATTACTCATTTTCAAAACTTTTAATTACCTTGTTTGATAAATCTGAAAAATCTCCATTAGACATTACTAGGAGGATATCACCTGCAGATGAGGTAGATCTAAAATCGCCCACAAATTTATCTATATCTATAATCTGAGATGAATTAATTGGATTATTATTAACAAGACCTTCAATTTGAGATTTATTCTCACCCTTCCAAAAAACTTTATCAGCCTCAACTACAGACTTTATCAAATTACTATCATGGAATCCCGATTTCATAGTATTGGACCTTAATTCTATCGCTACCATTAAGCGATTTTGAGGATATTTTTTCCTAACTCCCTCGATAGTACTTCTGATTGCCGTAGGATGATGTGCGAAATCCTCTATCAATATCAATTCCTCTGAATCTAAAAGGGTATCTTGACGTTTCGCAACGCCTAGAAAGTTTCTTAATGATTTTAATGAGCTGTCTAATGAAATACCGTATTGATGAACGGCCAATGAAGCAGACATTGCATTACGAGCATTGTGCACTCCTAGAAATGCCCAATCCAAATCACCCTCATCATCTTTAATTTTATAAGATAAATTTTCATGGCCTTCTTTAATAAAAACTGTATTCTCATTTTTACCTTCTAAATCGTAGCTTATTAATTTACTCCAACATCCCATGTCCAAAACATGCCTTATGTTCTCATCATCCGAAGGAAATATTATTTTTGCTTCACTACTCAACACTCTCACTAAATTGTGAAATTCTTTAAAAATGTAGGTTAAGTCAGGAAAGATATCTCCATGATCAAATTCTAGATTATTAATGATTAAAGTTTCAGGATAGTAATGAATAAACTTTGATCTCTTATCAAAGAAAGCTGTGTCGTATTCATCTGCTTCTATAACAAAAATATCATCTTTTCCATATCTTGCAGATTTTTCAAAATTTTTAGGTTTTCCAGCAATCAAATATCCAGCATCAATTCCTTGATCTTCTAATATCCAAGAAATCATTGCAGTTGTAGTTGTCTTCCCGTGAGTACCTGAAACGGCAATAACCTTTTTGTCTGACAAAATATTCTTATTAAGCCAGTCGGGTCCTGATATGATTTTTTCTCCTGAAGAGAGCAAATGTTCTATAGCTGGATTGCCTCTCGAAATTGAATTTCCAATGATGAACTGATCAGCATCAGGAAGATTTGAAACATCGTAACCTTCAATAATTTCTATGCCCATATCTCGAAGATGGTCTGACATAGGGGGATAAACATTAGCATCGCATCCTGAAACCTCAATACCTTTCTCCTTCGCCAGTAAAGCGATTCCGCCCATAAAGGTTCCGCAAATACCTAGTATATGCACCTTCTTTTTAGTCATTATTCCATTATAGCTTTCAAGAATCATTACAAGATAGATTTGTTTTAAAGTATTATGCAACCGATGAAAGCTAAGAATGCCATTTATGCCCAGTCGGGTGGCGTCACTTCTGTTATTAATGCTACGGCGTGTGGCTTGATAGAAGCTTCCAAGAAAACAAACAAAATAAATAAGGTCTTAGCAGGAAAAAATGGAATTCTTGGTATTTTAAATGAAGAAATAATAGATACGTCTTTCGAAGAAATAAAAGAAATAAAAAAATTAATGCACACACCAGGAGGTGCTTTTGGATCCTGCAGGCACAAACTCAAAGATCCCCAGGAAAATAAGAAAGAATACGATAGACTGATAAATATTTTTAAAGCACACGATATCGGATACTTTTTTTATAATGGTGGCGGTGACTCTCAAGATACATCTAATAAGATTGCTGAATTTACAAAGGAAGCGGGTTTCCCTGTTACTTGTATAGGAATACCTAAAACAATAGATAACGACCTGCCCTTCACAGATAACTGTCCAGGTTTTGGTTCAGTTGCAAAATATATTGCTACTTCTACTAAAGAGGCCGCCTTAGATGTGAGAAGCATGTCCCACAGTTCTACAAAAGTTTTTATCTTTGAAGTAATGGGCAGGCATGCTGGGTGGATAGCTGCATCATCTGGCCTTGCACAATCTAATGACAATTCCGCGCCGCACATTATCTTATTGCCAGAAGTCCCTTTTAATGAAGCAGGTTTTCTTAAAAGAGTAAAAGAAATTGTAAAGAGAGAAGGTTTCTGTGTAATCGTAGTTTCAGAAGGTGCTAAATATAAAAACGGAAAATTTCTTGCTGATGCAGGAAGCACTGATTCTTTTGGTCACAAACAACTGGGTGGTGTTGCTCCAAGAATTGCCGAAATGATAAATAAAAAATTAAAATATAAATATCATTGGGCTGTTTCAGATTACTTACAAAGATCAGCGAGACATATCTCCTCTCAGGTAGACTTAGACCAGGCCTATGCAGTGGGTAAAGCAGCAGTCGAATATGCTATTTCAGGGGAAAACTCCATCATGCCAGTCATTCTTAGAAAAAAAACAAAACCTTATCAATGGGAGATAGGAAAAGTTGAATTGTCTAAAGTCGCAAATGTAGAAAAAAAGATTCCAAAAAATTTCATCTCTAAAGACGGCTTTGGTATTACTCAATCTTGTAAGAATTATCTGAGACCTTTAATACAAGGGGAAGCTAAGACTCCATTTGAAGATGGAGTCATCCAGACAGCTCGTTTAAAAAACAAATTAGTAAAAAAGAAACTTAAAAGCTTTAAAATTTAATTTATAACTTTAAATTCGATTTCTGCATCTTTTAATCTTTGAACCAAAACATCGCCCAAACCGACTGCGGATGTAAGAACTCCTCCATATTCGCTTCCTCCTGGTAAATCATTTGATTTAGCAAGAGCTAAAGCTGATTCACAAACCATCTTTGCAGTTGACTTATATCCAGGATCTCCAGATCCATACATTGAACAAATCTTTCTCTCATTGTCATCTGAGTAAGCAACAAAAGTTGCCCTAAACCAACCCTTGTCTTGAGTTTCTTGACTAGGCCCCTCTCCTGGTTTGAGAAGAAATGGTCTAACTAACCGCTTAAGTGGTGTTCCAATGATGATGAATGCAAGTATCGAAGCATATGAGGCTAGTCTAGCCATTCTCTTAGTTGAGAATAAACCGTGTTCTCCGAAGGTAAAATTATTGCCATAAGGTTTTTGATTCTCAGCCATTAAAGCTGCAGATCTTCTTACTACTCTGGTATTTGCTACAGCCATCATACCTATACCAGACCATCCCTCTAAACCTTCTACTTGTTTGATAACAAAACCATCTTTTGATTTCTCTCTTTGCTCATCCGAAACACTTTCTGCAGGGTTCAAAACAAAAGGATCTCTCATTTCTTTACTCAAGCCATCCATAGTGAAGATTGTTTCAGTTGTACCTCCAGAGGCTCCTCCTTGTGCCTCGTGATAGACATCTACTCTAGAGACTGGTTTATTAAATTGAGTTATGGTGTAGAAAGCTCCTATATCTGACGGAACAGAATCATATCCGCATGAAGGAATGATCCTGATTCCTTTAGATGCGGCTTCAGCGTGATGCTTGTCAATTAAGCCTCTTACCCAATGATTCTCACCTGTAATGTCAGTATAGTGTGTCTCGTTTTCAACACATGCCTGAACTAACATAGAGCCATATCTTGCAAAAGGGCCTGCTGTAGACAATATAACCTTGGTTTGACTGGTGAGCGATCGCAAAGCCTCTAAATCTGCTCCATCCGCAACAACAATATCGCAGTCTAGATTAAGTTCTGATTTTATTTGTTCTAATTTTTCTAGATTTCTTCCTGACATTGCCCAAGTTAAATCTTTGTAATTATCCCTCAGGTATTTACAACAAATCTGTCCAGTGAATCCAGTTGCTCCATATACAATTATTTCGTATTTTCTATCCATTATGTTTTGAGTATTTTTCCTACTCCTCCAAAGGTTATTATAGTCTTACCTTCAACCGTAATGTCACCTTCTGAAAAACCCAAAGATTTTCCAATTTTGGTGGGCTTACATCTAATCAGTAACATGCTGTCTAAAGGGGCAGGCGCTAAAAATTCAGTATGAAAACTCACTGTAGTCACTAGGCTATTTCGATCCTTCATCATTGAAGAGGTAAGACAAAAATCGGCCAGGGCCATAAGTGCGCCTCCATGAACAGATTCATAAAAATTACTGTGTTCTTTTTTAGCAAAAAAGATCATAAATAACTGATCATCTTCTTTCTTGTAGTAGCCTGGGCCCATATTTTCAATATGAGGTTGAGGTATTTTTAGTTCTTTAAATCCTTCTGGTATTTCTTGTTCTGTCATACCTTGATTATAATCTGTGAAAGATCGAAATAAATAACGAAGTTGAAATAATTGAGGAAATAAATCGCATGAGTGGAGTTCTAGAAGGGGTAAGAGTTTTAGATTTTGGGAGATACATTGCGGGGCCGTTTTGTGGAGCTCTTCTTGCAGATTACGGCGCAGAGGTTATCAGAATAGAGAGAGTGGATGGTAGTGAAGATAGATATGTAACTCCTGTGAGCGATGATGGGCAAGGTGCAATGTTTCTCCAGCTTAATAGGAATAAATTAGGACTCACTCTTAATCCAACAAAGGACAAAGGTAGAGAAATAGTGAAGAGACTTGTTGAGACAGCCGACATAGTGATAGCTAACCTACCTGAGCAAACATTAAAAACTATGGGCCTAGACTATGACGAACTTAAGGAGATTAATCCAGGAGTAATTCTTACATCTAATACTGCATTTGGTACGACGGGACCGTATTCTGAAAGGGTAGGATTTGATGGAGTTGCTCAGGCTAT
>CEQX01014609.1_pt1 | contig 31377 bp, 25 predicted proteins | sample 356261 | NCBI WGS metagenome assembly CEQX01 (sample SAMEA2621076, study PRJEB7988) | marine metagenome | isolation source: saline water (ENVO:00002010), including | reverse complement strand
GTTTATTTACCGGATGGCATTCTTTCCAAAGGCAAAATACTTGTGACCATAAATTATAGATTGGGCGAATTAGGTTTTTTCGCGCATCCATCCATAAACGATGGCGATCAAGAATACAAAACTAATTTTGGTTTATTAGATCAGATTCAAGCCCTTAAATGGGTCAAAGAGAACATAGAAAAATTTGGTGGAGACCCGTCTAATATAACTATATTTGGAGAATCTGCCGGAGGTTTCTCTGTTGCTGCCCTTTTAGTATCACCTTTGTCTAAAGGCTTATTTCAAAAGGCAATTGTTCAAAGCGGTGGATTCTCAAGAATGGCCCTGCATTCATCGGATAATCAGGAACTGGGATACTCTGCAGCAGATATTGGAGCGAGGTTTGGAGAATTTTGTGGTATTCCTGCAGGTGAGGATCAACTTAAATTAATGAAAGAATTATCTTTTGAGAAGATCATAGATTCAGGAAAAGTTGGATTTTCTTCTTCTTTTTACATTGATGGAAAATCTATCACATCAACGGTGATGAAGAGTTTTGAAGACGGAGAAAATCATAAAGTTCCAACAATCATAGGTACCAATGCCGATGAGGGAACTGCTCTATACTGGGGCAGTCCTTTAGCTGAAGTACCTCCTCCTGTGAATTCAGTAGAGAAATATAAATTAGTGATCCTTGATAAATTTGGGGAGAACGCAGACAAGGTCCTTTCAATTTATCCTGCAACAAACAAGGAGGAAATGATCCACTCAAGTAAGAGATTGCTGGGCGACTCTCTTTTTGGAGCTCCATCTTATTTTGCATCTAGAGCTATGGCAGAAAGAGGAGAAGATATTTATTTTTATCATTTTAATCAAAAACCTGCGGGTAAGGCTGGAGAGTTACTAGGATCTTTTCATGCTTACGAAATAGGCTATGTATTTGGTACGGGAGGTCTAGGGCCGATAGAAAATCCAGACTTATCTCATATCGTGCTTTCCTATTGGACAAATTTTGCCGAGGTGGGAAATCCTAATTCTCCGGATTTACCGGTATGGGAAAAAATGAAAGGTAGCGAAAAAAAATGGCATGTACTTGGTGAAGAAGTAGGAGAAAAAGAGATAGATAGAATGGAAGTCTACAATCTTTTGAGAGATTACTAATTTAAGTTTAATCAACTAAGCTCTGCGTATTGAAAGTCCGCCATCTACCGGAAGATATACTCCGTTTATATAGGAGGAAGACGGAAGGCATAGATTTAAAGTTGCATGTGCTACCTCCTCTGGCTCTCCGTATCTCTTTAAGCCAACTCTTCTTCTGGCATAAGTTTCCTTATCCTTAGGATCAATAGATGCTGTCATATTGGTGTTGATTGGACCAGGACAGATACAGTTCACCGTTATCCCTTGTGGTCCGAGTTCTAAGGCTAGTGAGCGTGTAAGCCCTATCACTCCATGTTTTGCAGCAGTATATGGACTATGGTAGGGAGAAGCTCCAAACCCCTCGGTTGAAGATATATTTACTATCCTAGCGTTATCCGATTTCAGAAGAAAAGGAAGAGCTGCCCTTATTAATCTGATTTGTCCTGTTAGGACTACGTTGAGAGTATCATCCCAATAATTCTCATAATTTTCGTCTTCAATCGAAGTTACCGAAGAGACGCCAGCATTATTAATAATAAAATCTATAGCTCCATAAGAAGTAATGGTTTCTTTTAAGCATTCATCAATAGATGATTTATCGGTTACATCTAATTTTAAAGCGGTGGACTCGCCATCTGATTTATTTATTTCTGCTGATACTCTTTCCGCTTCCTGTAAATCTATATCTGTTGCGATAACCTTTACTCCTTCACTAGCAAAAACCTTTGCTGTTGCCTCACCCATGCCACTACCTGCACCAGTAATTATTGCGACTCTACCTTTAACAGACCTAGAGAGCTTTTTAAAAAATTTCATATTTAAAATAATTGAGTTATTTAACTACTTATAAGATTATAGGAAGATAAATAATTTAAAAGGAAAAACTATGACGGATCAATTAGCAACTTTAACTCATGAAGGCGATGTATCAATTATTACCTTAGACGACGGTAAGGCAAATGTATTTTCCTCGAATATGAGCAACACCATTAATGCTTTGTTGGATGAAGTGCCTGATGATAAAGGTTCTTTGCTAATTACTGGCAAGCCAGGACTCTTTTCAGCAGGCTTTGACTTAAAAACTATTCAGGGAGGTGATCCAAAGGCTGCTATAGAAATGACAACTGCTGGATTTAAGTTGCTATCAAGAATTTATAGCTTCCCTAGACCCGTCATTGCTGCTTCTAGCGGACATGCAATTGCTCTGGGTGCATTTCTTCTATGCTGTGCTGATTACAGGATAGGGGCAAAAGGAAATTTTATTGTTCAAGCGAATGAGACTCGTAATGGAATGTCTATTCCTACTCCTATTCTTGAAATTTCGAAGTCTAGAATATTAAAGAATCATTGGTATAGGGCAATCCTCAACGCAGAAGCATATTCGATATCCGATTCGATAGATGCTGGTTATTTAGATGAGGTCATTGACCCAGGAGAATTAATGGTAAAGGCCTTAGAAGTTGCAAAGGATTTAGCTACTCTTAGTCACCCTCACTACAAGCTTACCAAGGACCTTGATCAAAAAGATGTTTTGGAAAGGATAAACTCGTCTATAGACTCAATGAGCAAGGCAAGTTAAAAAAAGTAAAATAATTCTTTCTTAGTTTAAAGTTTTTGTTAATCTACTCTTCCTTTTGTGGGGCCATAGCTCAGCTGGGAGAGCGCATCCCTTGCACGGATGAGGTCGTCGGTTCGATCCCGACTGGCTCCACCAACTCATAAATTTTAGAACAATGCCCTGAAATCTTGGTTCAGGAAAATGGTCATATAAATGAGAATGATAATTAGTTGTATTTAATCAAAATTTATCCAATACTAGCCATTCAATAAATAAAGGAAATTTTATGAAAGACATATTTAAATTATTTTTGGTTTCATTGCTTACGACTGCAATGTTTCCAATTTTCTCGGATGACCACATGGAAAGCGCTGCATTTTTTCCAGTAGAGTTTTACCATGGATGTGAATTCTCAAGAGGAAAGGACGTAGCTGATCTAGAAGATCCAATCGAAGATTGGAATGAATTCGAAGATGAATCAGGAAATGACAGTTATTCAGCATGGGTTTTAACACCTATTTTTCATTCAAATGTAAATTTTAATGGAGAAACAGCCATCTGGATGGGAACTTGGAATAGTTGGTCTGATATGGGAAGTGAATTAAACAACTATTTTTCAAATGGAATAAGTGAAGCAGAGGGCTTCAATAAAGTCTGGGATTGTGCAAATCATTCCCTTACGGCTCTAAATGTTGTGAGATCCAATCCTAACCCAAATACTGAAGGCGGAGTTCTCTCTTTCTCAAGCTGTACGATAAATGAAGGTAAGAACTTAAATGATCTTATCGAAGCTGACGCTAAATGGAACAGCTTCTCAGATTCTGCTGGATTTACTGGAGGAGTTTATAGGCTTTTCCCAACAGCTGGCATAATGGAAGAGGATGACGATAAAGACTTTTGGCAAATGACTGCAGTAAGTTCTTTGGAGGCATGGGGTGCTAACGCTCAGAAGTTCGTAAATAATAACGGCGGTGTTGTTCAGGCAACTATCTATGGAGAAGTGGTAAGTTGCGAAGACCAAGAGATATATCAAGCATCGAATAAAAGACGAGCTGCAGACAATTAAGTTATCAAATCAATGGGCAGATAATCTGCCCATTGATTTCCCTATTGACTAGTAAGAATTTTCAGAGAATTCCTAACGGCATTAACCATTAAGTCTATTTCAACATCGTCAATTATGAATGCTGGGCCTAAACAAATAATATCCCTATAAGTTCCAGTCCCTCCAGGATAGAGGAAAACACCTTCTTCTAGACCTTTTTGCATCAACTTATAAGTAACCTTATCTGATTCTTCAAAAGGTTCCAGGCTAGATTTGTCCTTTACTATTTCCAATCCAATCAATAATCCTTTTCCTCTAATTTCAGCAATATTAGGATGTTGCCCTATTTCTGAATTGAGTTTCCTTAAGATCTCTTCACCCAAGGGATTAACTTTTTCACAAAGTTTCTCTTCTCTGAGAATCCTTAGAACTTCTGCGGAAGCAGCACAAGACTGCGGTAAAGCAGCGAAAGTGTGAAACATAACCTCGTAACCAGCTTTTTGGATTGAGTCTGCAATCTTGTCTGTACTATAAGTTCCACCGATGGCTGCATATCCACCTCCCATGCCTTTTCCTGCAATAAGTATGTCAGGTTCTAAGTCATATAAATTGCTGGCAAAATCTGAACCCACTCTTCCAAACCCAGTCATAACCTCGTCAGCAATGAGTAATATATCGTTTTCTCTTAGAATTTCCTGTGCCTCTATCCAATAACCTTCTGGTGGAGTAATTGCTCCACCACTAGAGCCATTTATGGGCTCCATTAAAAGGGCTGCTATATTTTCAGGTCCAATTTTCTGAATTGTTTTTTTCAAGTCGTCCAAATAATAGTCTTTTGCACCTGGATGATATTTACCTAGCGGACACCTTAATGGGTAAGGTGTTTCGATAGTTATTGGTTTAGGGACATAACTTTCAAGCCCTCTCTTTCTGGCATCATGACCAGATATACCTGATAAATTCAAAGTTGTACCATGATAAGAAAGACTTCTAGTGAGGATTATATTTTTTTCTGACTTACCTCTACTTGCTTGATATTGAATTGCTAGTTTAACGGCAGATTCGTTTGCTTCAGAACCGCCTGAGGAAAGATGAATCCTGGTTAAGTGAGGAGGCAACCAATTTTCCCTTAGTTCATCTAGCAAGGCTTCTCTTTCTGGAGTCAAGAAAGGAGGGAGTATGTAAGAATTATTTTTGACAGCTCTGGCGATAGCATCAGCAACTTCTTCTCTTCCGTAACCAATATTACTTACGATTGCACCTCCTGCCGCATCGAGGATCTTTCTTCCATCATTAGTGTATAAATAAGCGCCTTCAGAGCGTTCGAATTCAATATCCCAAGTTTGTTTGAGAAATGGCCATTTTACTAATTCCATTTAGTTCACCTTAAAAGTTTAAAGAAATGTCATACACTATTAGAGCTGCCAGTGATAATTGCAAGAAAAGGCTTAACCATAAGATAAACTTAGTTATAAGTTTAGGTTGTAAGGCAGGATCTAATTTATTTACCAAGTAAAGAGCACCAATATTCACTATGGGTAAACCTATGGCAGCCCAAATTCCAGCGATCAGAAGCAATGTGATTGGATTTGGTAAAATAAAATAAAATAAACCAGACAAGAAAGGAATTACAAAGGCTACTAGCTTAATGAGCATTTGCCTTGTATCTGTTTTCTCTTTTACTAAGCCCATTGAAATTAAATAGTCAGATATTGTCCTAGTAAAAGCAGCTGTTCCTGAAAGCAAAGTAGAGAATAAAACAAAGAAAGCTAAAATAATAAATAACCATTTCGCCCAACCGCCAAGGACAAGTGAGAACATATTCTGAAGTGAACTTATAACATCGACATCCCAAAAAGAACTTGTCGCTAGTGATTCTTGTAACTCTGGAACATTATTTAAAACTCCAGCGCCTAGAAAGAAAAAAGGCAATGTACCTAGAGTTATGAAAAAGACTGTTACCCACACATCTGTCTGCATGGTTTTAATCCAATTCTTTGTTTCTTCGATATCTTCTCCAGTATTATCTGCATATCCCTTTTCCAAACACCAATATGTGTAGGCCATGATTTCTCCGTAACTGATTCCTGTAAAACCGAATACAGCCAAAGCTAGAGCGAGATGTTCGGTTGGAAAAGAGAATGAGAGTCCTTGAGAAATTTGATCAACATTTATCTGATATTCGGTTGATTGCATTGCAATGGCAATGACCATCGTCATGAAAGAAAAAAATAAAACCATTACGAGCAATGTTTTTTCAAGACTCTTGTACGAACCGTAATAGAGCAGTAACCAAGTAAATAAACAAGATATGGCCACCCATAACTCTATAGACAGAAGAGGAAACATTGTGTTACCAGCTTCAGCAACGGCACCAGCCAATCCACCCATTCCAGCTATCGAAGGAATAACACCAATGAACATAAACCAAACAAGCCAAGATGTAGTTTTACCTTGGATTGTTGTTTTGAAGCCAGGCATATCTGCAAAAGCTTCTAAGAAGGTTTTTTTTGTTACAACAATATACCTGCTTATTTCAGCTTGAATAATCGGCTTGCTCCACATACTAAGAAGCAGCCACCACAGAAGCAGAAAACCTGCTGCGGCACCAAGTAGTGGAGTCATTACTATTGAGCCACTGCCAACTACACTCCCTGTCACAATGACACTAGGGCCAATATATTTGATTCTTTCAAAAAAAGTCTTAGGTGCTTTTTGCATAAGTTGTAATCTTTCCTAGATTTTCTCACTAAATATGGAACAATTCCTCCTTTCTTTTCAGAAATTTACAAATCCATGAAATTTAAAGTCAGTCCAGATTTAAATATTGAGGCAACAGCTTTAGGACATCCTGAAGATCCTTTAGTAATACTGCTTCATGGTGGAGGACAAACTAGACATGCTTGGGGTGCAACTATTGAAAAGCTATCTCGAACTGGATTCTATGCAGTTGCTATCGATTTAAGAGGCCATGGAGACAGTGATTGGAGCAAGGAAGGAGATTATGCAATTGAGAGTTATAGAGATGACTTAGCAAGTATTATTAAAGAAATAGGTAAACCTGCATATTTAATAGGGGCCTCCTTAGGAGGAATGATTGCCTTGTCTACTGCAGGCGATAGAGATTATCAGCATTTTTGCAAAGCTTTGGTGATGGTAGACATCGGTGTTTATCCAAACGAAGATGGCTCAAATGAAATCTTAAATTTTATGACTTCAGGTTTTAAAGGTTTTGATTCACTGGAAGATGCTTCAAATGCTATTACATCTTATTTACCTCATCGCGAGAAACCAAAAGATATATCAGGTCTTAAAAAGAATCTAAGACTAAAAGATGATGGAAGGTATTACTGGCATTGGGATCCTAAGTTCATTGAATCTAGAACAGGAAACATTGATCGAAGCGAGAACAGACAAAGACAGTGGAATTATGCTCAGTCAGTTAAGGTACCCACTTTGCTGATAAGGGGAGCTTTAAGCAATGTAGTTACCCAGCAAGAAGTTGATGACTTTCTGAATATTATTACCCATGCTGAGTTTGTTGAAATTGATAAAGCAGCACATATGATAGCTGGTGATAGAAATGACATATTTGCAAACGCGGCAATAGATTTTCTCAAACAAACTTTAAATAAGAAGTAATCTCAATCTTCTTTTGATAATATCAATTGCATGATTGTTGGACTAACAGGTGGAATTGGTAGCGGCAAGACAGCAGTTTCCGATACTTTTGCAGAACTGGGTATTGTAGTGGTAGATGCAGATCTTGCTTCACGAGTAGTAGTTGAAAAAGGCAAACCTTGCCTCATGAAAATAGTTCACCATTTTGGTGAAGATATTTTGACAGAGAATGATGAGCTTGATCGAGCAAAACTCAGAGAGATTATATTTCAATCTCAAAAGGAAAAAGATTGGCTTGAATCACTTTTGCATCCTGCAATAGCCAAGCAAATCCAAGATGAATTATCTTCCTCAACAAGTCCGTATACTATATTGGTATCACCTTTATTATTGGAAACGAATCAAAAAGATCTTTGCAATAAAGTATTAGTTGTCGATGTTCCCGTTGAATTACAGATGGAAAGAACTCTAAAAAGAGATGGCGTTTCAGAGGAACAAGTTAGGTCAATTATAAAAGCACAAATTAGCCGGGAGGAAAGATTGGACTTGGCTGATGAGGTTCTAGTTAACGACGGAAGTTTAGAAGATCTTCAGTCTTCTGTTAAAGAGTTGCATGAAGTTTTCATGACTAAAATATGATGTATGTAAAATGTCCTGAATGCGGCCAGCAAGCAGAATATTCAGAAAAAAATGAGCACAGACCATTTTGCAGTCGCCGCTGTCAACTTCTTGATCTAGGTGCTTGGGCGAGCGAAGATAGAAAAATAGCTGGTGATGAAATCTATTTGGAAGATGAAGACCTTGATACCCGTCATTAACTTCTATAATCGCTATTGATCAGTACATAATCTTCCGACAAATCTGAAGTCAACACTTCAAATTTATCATTACCAGTTCCAATGACAATTTCTATGGTAATCCTCTTTTTTTTCATTGCATCAGAGGACGCCTTCTCAGAGTATCTAGAATCTACAAATCCCTTCCTCACTAACGGTAATCCGTTTAATTTAATCTGTAACTTATCCAGACTCTCAACTGTTTTGTCTCTGCCTATGGCCGAAAGTATTCTGCCCCAATTTGCATCACTTCCAAACATGGCGGTTTTAACTAATGGAGATTCAGCTACTGTAAAGGCTACTGAGCGAGCTTGTTCTGGGTTCTTTGCTTTGGAGATCTTAACTTTAATTAACTTTGTAGCACCTTCTGCATCTTTAACCAAAAGCTCAGCTAATTCTTTGAAAGTCTCGATGATGGATTTAGTAAGTCTTCTTTCGTCTAAAGATCCTGCTCTAACTACTTTTTCTTTATTGCCATTTGCTATAAGCATGGATGAATCATTTGGCGATGTATCCCCGTCCACGGTAATTGCTTCAAAACTTACCTTGAGGGCTTCAGTATGTATTTTATTTAGTAAACTTTGGCTAAGCTTGGCGTCTACGAAAACAAAACTCAATAGAGTGGCAAAATCAGGTCTTATCATTCCAGAGCCTTTAGCAAAGCCAGTAACTAGAAATGATTTTTTCCCAACTTTTACTTCCTTTGAAACAATCTTTGGTTTTGTGTCTGTTGTTAGAATTGCGTTAGCTGCTTTTTTCCAACCCCCACTATCTAGAACTGTTAGTGCTTCTCTAAATGCTTTTAGATAATTACTTACGGGTAAAGCTTGGCCAATAACACCTGTTGAAAAAGGTATGATATTTTTGTGGTTTAGATTTAAATCAGATGCAATTTCTTTACAGTACTTCTTAACATCTTTTATTCCTTTTGGCCCATTGGCAGCATTAGCATTTCCGGCATTGATTAATAAGACCTTAGAGCCTTTTTCATTTGCGGATAGGTTTTGAATAGCTTCTGTCACTGGCGCAGCCTTTAATTTATTTGAGGTAAATTTGCCGCTGAGCTGAGCTTCGCTGGATACAGTTACAACAAGACTATCTTCTCTTTTACCATAACGGGTATTGCTGGAAGCTGATCCTAATTTTATTCCATAAATATCATAAATTTTTTTGGCCATTATTTTTTTTTGGCATTTTTTCTAGCCATTTTTGCTTCAGCTCTTCTTAATCTTCTATTGCCTTGATTTTGATCATTTGTTGCATTAACTTCTCCTTGTGAAGGGGCTAGAGCCGACATTGGAGCTTCACGATCGAGGGTTTGTGTCTTATTTTGCTTAGGTAAATTCAAGTCTCCTGAATCTTCTAACTCTATTTCGACTCGTGATAAGAATCTAATTCCTTCCAATCTTATTTTATTTAGTAAGCTTTCAAAAAGTTCAAATGACTCCCTTCTAAATTCAAGTTTTGGGTTTTTGCTGGCATAACTTCGCAAGCCTATGCCTTGTCTTAATGCGTCTACTTCTGCAAGATGATCTTTCCAGGCATTATCTATTATTTGAAGAAGAATTTGTTTTTCAAAATCCCTCATTACGGGTCCAATTTTATTACTCTTCACAGCATAGGATTCTTTAGCAGCTTGAAGTATTCTTTGTTCTAAATTTTCTCGCGTAATATTAGTTTCTGACCTAATCCATTGTTTTATTGGAATCTGAAATCCAAATATATTCGAGAGCGAACTTTCTAGAATATCTTGATTCCATTCTTGAGGTTCGAGATCTCCTTGAACAACTGAGTCAATCTCATCAGCAATTACTGTTTCTCTCATAGATTCCAGAAGTTCGGTAATTACATCAGCTTCCAAAATATTGTTTCTTTGTGAATAAATTATTTGTCTTTGTTCGTTGGCCATGTCATCGTATTCAAGCAACATCTTCCTAATATCAAAATTTCTACCCTCAACCCTTTTTTGAGCTCTTTCGATCGCACCACTTAACATTCTATGTTCAATTGACTCCCCTTCCTCGAGGCCAACCCTTTGCATAATGTTTTTAAATTGATCAGAGGCAAAGATTCTCATTAAATTATCTTCAAGAGAAATATAAAATCTCGAAGAACCAGGATCTCCTTGTCTACCTGAACGCCCTCTAAGTTGATTGTCCATTCTTCTGGACTCATTCCTCTCAGTTCCTATAACATGAAGACCGCCGGAATTAATAACATCACTATTAAGCCTTTTCCATCTTGATTTGAATTCATCTTTTTTAGAAACATCCTGAATATTTAGTTTTTCGTATTCAGCTTCCCAATTTCCACCTAAAACGATATCAGTTCCTCGTCCAGCCATGTTTGTAGCAATTGTGACTACACCTGGTTTTCCTGCTTGAGTGATGATTTCAGCTTCCTTGGCGTGATTTTTGGCATTCAAAACTTGATGTTCAATATTTTCTTTTTTAAGTTGGCTAGATAGAAATTCCGAACTTTCTAAAGACGCTGTTCCAACAAGTATGGGATTTCCTTTGTTTTTATATTCTTTTATTTCTTCTATCACAGCTTTATATTTTTCGGCTTGCGTAAGGTAAACAAGATCATTTTTATCATCTCTGATCATAGGTTCATTAGTTGGGACCTCTAAAACATTCAATCCATAGATTTCAGCAAATTCCTCAGCTTCAGTTGAAGCTGTACCTGTCATTCCAGACAGCTTTTCATACTGCCTGAAATAGTTTTGGAAAGTACAAGAAGCCAAGGTTTGGCTTTCCATCTGTATTGGTACGTTCTCTTTTTGCTCGATTGCCTGATGTAATCCGTCTGCTAATCTTCTACCAGGCATAGCTCTTCCGGTATTCTCATCTATAAGTATTACCTGTTTATCTTGAACCATGTAATCAATATCTCTCTGAAATAGAAAATGCGCTCTTAAAGAGGATTGAATGTAATGGAGTAATCTCAAATTACCGGATGAATAGAGACTTTGGTCTTCTTCAAGTAGATTATCTTTCTTGAGTAGATCCTCAATAAAATCGTGCCCCAAGTCTGTGAGCTCAACCTGTTTAGATTTCTCATCTATTATGAAGTGCCCACTTTCTGGTATATCCTCGCTATTTTCTAAATCTTCCTGAATAAATTGTTGTTCTAATTTCGGAACAAATTTGCTTATTTTTTGGTAAATTTGGGCCGTATTCTCAGCAGGCCCCGATATAACTAAGGGAGTTCTTGCTTCATCTATTAGAATTGAGTCAACTTCATCAATGATTGCAAAATAGTAGTCATTCATCATTCGATCGCTCATATTGGCAACCATGTTGTTTCTAAGAAAATCAAAACCAAGTTCATTATTTGTTGCATATATAATGTCCGCTTCGTAAGCAACTTTTCTTTCCTCTAACTGTTGGTTTGGAACTATATAGGAGACAGATATTCCTAGATTTTCGTATATTGGACCCATCCATTCCGCATCTCTCTTGGCCAAATAGTCATTTACCGTAACAAGAATAATTTTTCTCTCGGTAATAGAATTCAAATAGGAGGGTAGAGTTGCAACAAGTGTTTTACCTTCACCTGTAGCCATTTCAGCTATTTGGCAATTGTGTAATGCAATACCCCCGACAAGCTGACAATCATAATGCCTAAGCCCTAACTGCCTCTTACTTACCTCTCTTACTGCAGCAAATGCTTCTGGAAGAAGCTGATCCAACGTCTCTCCATCATTATGCCTTGAAATGAATTCGCTTCTTTTACTTTTCAGTTCATTGTCGCTAAGAAATGAATAGGATTCTTCTAAAGTGTTAATAGATTCAACTAAAGGTTGAACTTTTCTTAATACCTTTTCGTTTTTAGATCCAAATATTTTGTCTAATAAGCCCATATAAATTTGCAAAAGGCAATTCTAACAGTTGAGAGGAATATCTGAGAAAAATTATCCAGAAGAAGGATCAATTATTGGTTCGAGATACTTAATTGGTGAATTAACAGGATCGTCATATGTTTTGACCTCCCAAGTATCTGGTCTTGCTATTAATTCCCTTAAAAGAGCATTATTTACTTTATGACCTGACTTAAATCCTTCGAAAGATCCTACTAAGTTATGGCCAAGCAGATAGAGATCTCCTATAGCATCTAAAATCTTATGTTTGATCATTTCATTTTCAAGTCTCAGTCCATCCTCATTTAAAATAGAATCCTCGCCTATAGCAATTGTATTTTTTACACTTGCTCCAAGCGAAAGACCCTTTTCATTTAAACTTTCTAGATCGCTCATAAACCCGAAAGTTCTGGCTCTACTCACTTCTCTTACAAATGAGGTGCTATTGAAATTAACTGAAGCCTTAGTAGCGTGATTTTTGTGAACTGGATGGTCATAGATCATGGTGAAATCAACCTTAAAGCCTTCAAAGGGAGAAACTTGTGCCCATGCATCTCCAAAAGTGACCTTAACTGTATCTTTTATTCTAATAAATTTTTTCATTTCATCTTGTTCAAGAAGTCCTGCAGACTCAAGTAAAAAGACAAAAGGAGCTGCACTACCATCCATGATGGGTATTTCTGGACCATTTACTTCAACGTAGGCGTTGTCAATTCCCAGTCCTGCTATTGCAGACATTAGATGCTCAATAGTGGATATTCTTGTCTCTCCAGAAGTCAGGCATGTTGACAGAGAGGTATCACCGACATTTTCAGCAGCAGCCTTTATTTCCACAACCGGATCAACATCAACTCTTCTAAAGATAATTCCTGTATTTGTTGGCGCTGGTAAAATCTTTAAGATAATTGGATTTCCAGTATGCAAACCGACACCGAAAGCTTTGATCGGATTTTGCAAGGTTCTTTGAGTCAGCATTTGGTTGTTTTAGTTTTTATAAGTTTGTCTTTGAATTTCGAAAAGCATTATACCTGTGCTTACAGAAGCATTTAAACTTTCTACTTTGTCCGATATTCTAATCCTAATTAGTTCATCACAATTTTCTTTAGTTAATCTCCTTATGCCCTTACTTTCCGATCCAATTACTAAAGCCAGCTTATGCGGATAAATAACTTCATCATGGGTTTTAGTGGCTTCGAGATCACTACCATAAACTGTGACACCATTTCTTCTTAAAAAATCAATTGTTCTTACTAAATTAGTGACAATGACAAAGGGAATTAGTTCAGACGCACCAGAAGAAATTCTTCTAACAGTCGGTGTTAAATGACATGACCGATTTTTTGGAACTATAACTGCATCCACAGAAGCTGCTGCAGCACTCCTAAGACAAGCGCCCATGTTATGAGGGTCTGATAAACCATCCAATATGAGTAGTCTAAGTTCGCTCTTCTCCTTGAATCTTTCTAGAAACATTTCAGATTCTTCAGATCTCTTATTACAAATTAGAGCCACATTTTGATGATTAATGTCTTTGAAATTTTCTTCAAAGAACTTCTTACCTTCTTCATTGATTATAATCTCCTCTTTTTCTGCTTTTTCGATAAGAGACTTAAATCTTTCTTTATTTGATCTTCCAATGAATAGGTTTTTAACTGATTTCGGCCTTATCTTGATGATTTCTGTAACAACGTTTAGTCCGCAGATCAGTTCTTGATTAGATTTTGTTTTCATTTTTCTAAACTAAGGTCAATTCTTTGGGAGAAAAAGTCCACCTTCTGGATAACAGCTTTAACCTCATCACCCAATGAATATGAATGTCTTGAACTATTACTTTGCAGCATCTTACTGTCTTCGTCGAAAACATAATACTCACTTCGAGGAAAATTCTTCACGTGACACAAACCTTCGATATTCAATTCTTTCAAATGAATAAATATGCCAAAATTTGTGACACCGGTAATTTGACCATTAAATGGCTTTCCTAGGTTATCAGAAGCAAACGAGCATTTAAGATAACTTAGTGCGTCTCGCTCAGCTTTTTCAGCTATTCTTTCTTTAATGGAACATTCTTTCGATAAGTTGACCAATTGATCATAGTTGTAAGGATACTCGCTAAAAATTGGATCATCTGAAATTTTAACCTCACCATTATGTGTCTTAATGAGGGATTTTATAGCTCTATGTACAAGTAAATCGGGATATCGTCTTATTGGTGAGGTAAAGTGGGAATAGAATTCATAATTTAGTGCATAGTGTAGAGATACGTCAGCTTCGTAAGTCGCTAAACTCATTGAGTAGAGAATTTGGGAATGGATAATGTCTCTATCCTTTCTATCTCTCGCTAGTTCAAGTAATTGAGTTAATTTACGAATATCACTCCCATCGTCTAAAACCGCATTAATTTTTCTACTTCTCAAGAAATTTTCAAGTGCCTTTACCTTCAATATATCTGGTTTAGGATGAACTCGATAAACACTTGGAATTCTGTGTTTAATAGATAATTCAGCTGCAGAAATATTTGCTGCGAGCATAAATTCTTCAATCATCATATGAGATATTTCTCTTGGGATGCTTATGAATTTGGTAATTTTCTGATCAGAAAATTTGGGAACAAAGCTAGGAACATCTAGCTCAAGTGAATTTCTTTTCTTCCTTCGGTTTTTCAATCTTTTGTAGATTTCAAAAAGAACCTTCAATGAGTTGTCATAGATTTTGTTGAATTGACCTTTTTCTATCTCCCTGGTTACTGTTCCGTATGTCAGTCTCGATTTAGAATTAATAATGGCTTCAAAAAAAGAAGTATTTGACAGTTCTCCATTTTTTGACACGGTGGTTTTACAGACTAAACAAAACCTATCTTCGTTGGGCTTTAAAGAACATAAATCATTGCTCAACACTTCCGGCAACATCGGTATAACTTTATTAGAAAAATATACAGATGTTCCTCTTTCAAAAGCTTCCTTGTCAAGATTGCTTTCTTTATCTATGTAGCGACCTACATCCGCTATCGCTACATAAAGGATTAAATTTTCTTTTTCATCCTTCTCACCTAGAACTGCATCGTCAAAATCTTTAGCGCTTTTCCCGTCAATCGTTACAAAAATTTTATCTCTAAGATCCTTAACAAATTTCTGTTCAAATTTTCTACTTTTAAGTTTTTTAGATTCATTTATGACCGCTTTTGACCAATCTCTTTTCAAATCATGGGAAGTGACGGCCATCTCGTAGGCTAAATCAATTTCATTCTCTAAATCGAATATCGATAGAAGGCTTGCTTCCGGTAAATGATTTTCTTTTGGCTGTTTTTGCATTACAAATTTGCCAATAGCCCCGTTCTTCAGTTCTTTATTTAGAGGATCTTTTATAAGTATTTTTAGGTCATTTTCAAAACCCAATAAGGACGTATAAAATCTTTTTCCTCTGACAAAAATCGTTCCAATAAATTCATTTGTATTTTCCGAAATAACCTTTTGTATTCTCGCCCAGCCTTTTTGAGTAAGTGTAAACTGAACAAGATCACCGGGCATTGCTTTAAATATTTCCTTCTTACCTAATTTATATTGAGAGTCATACTTGATATCATCAATGAAGAATCCTCTTGATTTGTTTGATTTTTTAACAATACCTCTCAATATCTTTGAGGTGCCTTCTTGCGTCTTTTTCAAGGAATTTATTTTGGAAATACTTTTTATGAAGTTATGTATGTATTTTAAAGCATTAAGAGAAATAAAAGTCATTTTTGTGATTTCTTTGGTTGATTGGTTTTTTCATAGTCAGTAAAGTTGTACAGATGCATATAGGAATTATTATCTCGCTTATATTTATTAGCCTTCTGTTTTTTCTTTGGCAATATTCAAAAGGAGAGCAGGTGGGAAGGAGGATTGGGTTTTTAATAAATATATGGGGCGCTGTGATAGTTTTTTATCTTTTAATGATTGTATTTATATAAATTGAGAAAAAATGACTTTAAAACACTATGATTGGTCGGCATATCATGCTTATGTCAGACCTAACAAAATTGCAATAAGGGATTTAAGTTCTAATCAGGATTTAACATATAAAAGTCTTGATGAAAGAGCCTGTAAGCTAGCAAGTTGGTTACAAAAGGTTGGAGTTGAGAAAGGCGATAGAGTCGCGATACTTTCACAAAATTGTGCAGAATTTTTTGAGCTTGAATTTGCTTGTGCGAAGATAGGAGCAATTGAACTACCTTTGAATTGGCGTCTGACTAAACCTGAACTCGAATATATCTTAAAAGATAGCACTCCCAAAGTAATAATCTATGACCATTCATTTTCTGAAATATCAAATCAGTTAGTTAAAGATTGCAGCATTACTGAATCACTAGAAATCAATAAAAATGATCCTGCAAGTCAATATGAGATTTCTTTAAAAGAAAGTAGCTCCGAATTTGAGCAGCCTGATATTAATCAAGATGATCTAATTATGATTATGTACACTTCAGGAACAACAGGTCATCCAAAGGGGGCAATGATCAATCATCAGATGCAACTCTATAATATCATTAATCTTGCGTCTCCAGCTTTCGTAGCTACAGACACAGTTCAATTAGTGGTACTGCCTCTCTTTCACACTGGAGGCATGAATTGCTATGCCAATCCCGTTTTACATGCTGGTGGTGAATTGATTTTGATAAGAGATTTTGATCCTGGTTTAGCTTTGTCTATTTTGGGAGATGCTCAATATAAAGTTTCTCATTTCTTTGCAGTTCCTGCCCCTTATCAATTTATGATGAACCATCCGGACTTCGATAAAACTGATCTCTCGAATCTTAGGATTGCCGGAATTGGGGGAGCGCCTTGTGCAGAGGCTATCCTCAAGACCTGGTCAGATAGAGGTGTATCAATGATTCAAGGTTGGGGTATGACAGAGACCAGTCCTGGAGGGATAGGTCTTCCTGCCGAGGATGCTGAACGCAAACTTGGATCTGCAGGTAAACCTCTTCTGCATACCGAAGTTAAAGTAGTAGATGATGATGGCAAAGAACTACCTTGGGGAGAAGTAGGCGAGTTATATATAAAAGGCCCAAATATTACACCAGGTTATTGGAACAACCCGGAAGCAACTAAGAATTCTTTTGATGATGGCTGGTTAAAAACAGGAGATGCAGCCAGATATGATGATGAAGGTTTTATTTATATCGTTGATCGCTGGAAGGACATGTACATTTCTGGCGGAGAGAATGTATATCCCGCAGAGGTCGAAAATGTTCTTTACCAACTACCTCAAATTGCAGAAGTAGCAATCATTGGTGTCCCTGACGAGAGATGGGGAGAAACAGGTGTCGCTTTCATAAGCTTAAAAATAGATCAAAACCTAGAAGAGAAGGAGATCATTCAACACTGTATAAATAACCTGGCAAAATTTAAGGTACCTAGTTCAGTTCAATTTATAGATGCACTTCCAAGAAATGCTACGGGTAAAGTGTTAAAAAGGAACTTAAGAGAAGATTTATTAGGCACAGATGCTCCTGCCATATCATGATGAAACTATATGACTTCCCAGGAGCTCCAAATCCAAGAAGAGTGAAGATTTTTGCTGCAGAGAAAAGCATCAATTTAGAGCTGGTCAATTGTGATATGGCAAAGAGAGAGCATAAGACTCCTGAGTTTTTAAAGAAAAATCCTAGCGGTAAAATTCCTGTTTTGGAGCTGGAAGATGGGCGATGTATTTCCGAGTCAGTACCAATTTGTAGATATTTGGAGAGCCTATTTCCAGATCCTAATTTATTTGGCAAAGATGCTTTTGAGATATCTTTTATAGAGAGCAGAAATAGGCATATCGAGTTAGAGTTGTGGACGCAAATTGGAATTTCTTGGGTAAATGGTCCAATTGTTGGCGCAATGGGATTATTTCAACAGATACAAGATGCCAAAGAAGCTAGTGATAAAAATGTTGTAGCTTATTACAAGAGACTAGATTCAGAATTTTCATCTTCTAAATATGTTGCAGGTGATAGATTTTCAGTAGCAGACATAACACTTCTCTCAGCTATTGACTTTGCCTCAAGTATGGTTGACCTTAAGCCTGATGATAGATTGGTAAATTTATGCAGATGGCATAATGAAATACTCTCAAGACCGAGTTCTAAAGCTTAATTTTCGATATGTCTGTAAATCATCCTGAATTAAATCAAAGAGCACAAGGATGGTTAAATTTTCTCCATCTTAAGGCTACTACCCCAGATGATTGGTCTCAAGAAGGCTCGCCAAATGATTGGTGGGATCAAATTTCAACAGCACCGATGTGTGCTTTTCCTCGATTTGATCTTCAAGAGTCAACTTATGCCATAGGACTGATGGCTGATAGAACTCCTGCATGGAGAGAAGTTTATTCTGAGATATTAAATGAAATTGCTGAGCGTTCTATAACGTATTGGGCTGCTGTCGATTGGTTGTCACAATTTGGCCACGATCCAGATAGAAAAAATTATCCAGAGGCATGGAAGGGAACTCTTATTCCGGAAGAGTTTTGGGGAGAGTATGATGCACCTGGCTGGACTGCTAATGGAGTTGCACCATGGGGATTTCATGCCGATCCTATAGGCGCAGATGGTAATCTATTTTTTAAAGGCTGGCTGAATCTGACTCAGTCCATGCATACATATGTGAGCGGTTATGATAAATGGTCTTCGCCTTTTTGCGTTGCAGGTGCTTACAATTCCCGATTCGAATGGACTCAACATCAATTAGCAGATCACTTGCATCAACAATGGGCAAAGACCCCGATGGGACCACATTGCGAAAATACTAAAGCCTGGCCTTTCTGTTTATCAGCCGCAGGGCTTGGCTTAATGATGTATGACAAAATTTTTGATAATAATTTTCATAGTTCATATTCAAATTGGTTATCTTTTACCAAAGATAAATATTATGGGTTTAATAAGAATGGCTCTCTGGAGTGGGTGACGATGTATTTTGATGAGATAAATGATCATCACCACAGAACAGTACCAACTCATGGACTGGCTGTAGCCTTTTATGCCAAGCCTCAAGACCCTCAGTTTGCTGAGCTACTATATCGCGGAGCTATTAATTTCTTGGGATGGGATAATCCTTCGATTCCAATAACTAATCAATTTATGCCCGATCCAAGGATGTTCGCCCTTGGTTTGACCATGTCTAAAGAATTTGACGATCAGATTACACATGAAAGGTTAAGAAAATACGCAGAAGAACATTTCGAGCCTCAATACTTCGGTCTCAATGATAGCCAATTTGGGTTTTGGTTCAATCTTGGAGAGAAGTGGCCTAGAGGACAACTTTCTGCATTAGCAATGTGTGCAGAAGTTTGTGAGCCTGAAGCTTGGGAAGGTCTATTCAATAAACCAAACTTAACAAAATTTCATTCTCCAAGTATTCAAGGAGTGGATTTTCCATCAGTGTTCATAGAAAAGGCATTCCATGAGGATCTTCGAGGCAAATTACATTTTAGTATTGCTGATGGAGATAAAACCAAGACAAACGAGAAGACTGAAATTGAAGTATTCAATCTTCCTGATGCTAATAAAGTATTAGTATTTTGTGACGGAAAAGAATTTAAAGATTTCGATATCATTAACACTTCTAAAATCTCTATTAAAACCGATGTAAGAAAACATAACTTTGAGATCGATACTGGCTATCATTTATCTAAAGAAGAAGAACAGGCTTTAAATAAAAAACTTAAAGAGTCAAAAGTCCAAGACAAAAATGTACCGAGAAATTCTTCCAGTTTAACTTCGCGATTAGTCTTACCAACTAGTCCCAATACATGCAGTTGTTGTTGATACTTTTCCTAAAAGAATCTAATGTAAATATTAATTTATTTTAAGAACTTGATTTATGTCTCTTTCAGAATTTTCATTAAAAGGCAAGAAAGCGCTAGTTATTGGAGCAAGAAGAAACATGGGAAAGGGTTTTGCTCTAGGTCTTGCTGAGGCTGGTGCCGATGTTGCTGTTACAGACTTGAATACAGAATCAGGTCAGCTTAAGGCCGTAAGTGAACAAATTGAGGCCATGGGCAGAAATTCTATCCATTTAAAAACAGATATCTCATCCCAACAAGAAGTAAAAGTCATGGTTGAAGATGTGATGCAGGCATTTGGAGGCATTGATATCTTGATGAATGTTGCAGTTATGTACCACATGAAATCCGTTATTGATTTGGATGTAGAAAGTTGGGACCAATTGAGTAATGTGAACCTTAAAGGTTATTGGCTAACAATACAGGAAGTCTCTCCAATCATGAAAAAACAAGGCAATGGAAGCATAATCAACTTAACTTCAAGAGGAGGACTCAAGGCCCATGCTGATAAGGCTATGGGTAATTACGCGATAGTTAAATCAGGTATTGCAATGATGACTAGACAATATGCAAGATACCTTGGCCCTCATAATGTAAGAGTTAACGCAATTGCTCCCTCTTTGGTGGAATGGGAAGAATTTCCTGGACAAGATAATGCAATCGCTAAAGAAAAACGCAATCCAAAAGAAAAAAAAGAAATATCTGAACAAGAAAAATTTGAGGCTTGGTCTACCGGACCTGAAAATATACCTTTGGGTCGAGTTGCGACCTTCAATGAAATGGCCAATGCAGCAGTTTTCCTTGCTTCTGATGCTTCTAGTTATGTTAATGGCACCATACTGAATGTAGACGGCGGTTACATGGCATGATGTTTGATTGGGAATTTAACCACCTAGGTATGATGGTAACCGACCGTGATGAGATATTAGAATACTACCAGTCTATTGGTTTAGGCGTCAGCGTTGGGCCGCAGCCATTACTACCTTATATTGAAGGCGAGGGAGAAATTACCTTTTATAGAGAGCTTGATGGCGATCCGGTTTCTCATAAATATACAACTGGCGGCACTCATAATTTTAAAGATGGTCAATCTCAGATTGGAAATTGTCAGCTTGAAATTTACCCTATGAAACCTGGCCCTGGTATGTTTATTAGCCGATATCTAGAAAAAAAAGGTGATGGAATCAACCACATAGCATTCAATACAGACAATATAGAAAAGGACACAGAATATTTTTTAGATCGAGGTTGCGATTTAGTTTTTAATGTAAAGACAAATGGCAAAACAATAGAAAACTATATAGATACGAGATTACACGGAGACTTGATGATCTCATTGAGACCTCCGGCAGATGCTTGGGAAAAATCTTGGAGAAAAAATAATCAGAAACATCCATTAGTCAATAAATGGGAGTTCTTGGGATTAGGAATTTGTGTCAATGATATCAATAAAGCTTCTGACTATTACCACCAACTTGGTTACGAAAAACTAAATCAAATAAGTCGAGATGAAGAATGGAAAAAAACATCTAGAAAATTTGAGGTTGCAAGCATAGTGCTAGAGATCATAGAACCATTAGAAAATAGTATTTACGTGAATTCTATAAAACAACGCGATGAGGGCGTATCTGAGATTTTATTCAATGTAGAAAATTTACAAACGGAAATTAAAAAAATTGCAGAAAAGGGTACAGAAATCATAAAGGTTTCTGATGACAGGAAGACAGCAACCTTAAATTCAGCAGAGAAAGGTAACATCCTGATTAGATTGATTGAAAAAAGTTAATTATGGAATTTAATTTTTTTCTTGCCTCAATTGCAATATTCATTATCTGTCTTTTAATTATATTTAGGCCTAGCAAAAATAATTTAGCCATAGGTATGTTTGTAATCGCTTTACTCCTGAGTTTTATTCTATGGAAATGATCCATGTTTTGTTCATTACGCAAAATAAACAAAATAGTTGACAAAGCTTTAGTCTGGTAAATAAGAAACTTGATTATTTCTTACCTTATACTACACTTTACGTACTAATTAATTAACTGAGCATATAAGCTTAGTAGGGGAGTCTGGGATGTTTGGAAAAATTCGCGAAAAGTTAACTTTTTATCTTTCAACTTTTGTTCTGTTAAATGCATCAGCATTTAGTGGTTATATTTTATCTCAGGCTGCAGTTGAAGAAATTGTTGTCACAGCAAGAAAAAAAGCGGAAAGCCTTCAAGATGTCCCTTTGTCTGTTTCGGCTTTAAGGGAAAGTTCCCTTGAAGAGCTTGGAGTAAATGTATTTGAAGATTATTTACTGCAATTACCGAGTGTTACTGCCGGTGGAGCTGGTCCTGGAACCAGTACTATTTATATTAGAGGTTTAGCGTCAACAACTCCCAACTTAACAACTGCAGGAGTGGGTGGCCTTGCTCCAAACGTGTCATTTTATTTAGATGAACAACCACTTGCCCAACCTGGAAGAAATTTAGATGTTTATGCTGCTGATGTCGGCCGTATAGAGGTTCTTAAAGGCCCACAAGGGACTCTTTTTGGCGCTAGTTCTCAAGCTGGTGTAGTAAGGATGATTACAAACAAACCTGTCATAGGTGAATCTGAGACTAAACTAGAAGTTGAATCAAGGTATATGTCAGAAGGTGATACTGGAGGTAAGCTAGAGTTTGTTACTAATATTCCAATAAGTGACACTTCAGCCGCAAGATTGGTCGCTTACAGAGATAGACGAGGCGGATACATAGATCAAGTCGCAGGAAGCATTGACGTAAGTCAATCTGCTCGTTTTAGATCTGAAGGAACTATCAGAGATAATGGACTACCGGTCTCATCAGCCAGAAAAGGTTTCCAGCAAGGCGCTGATTTATCAGGCGTAACTCTTGCTGAAGCTAATGCAATAGTTAAAGAAGATATAAATGAAGTTACTTACGAAGGATTTAGATTTAGCTTTGCTCAAGAAATTAATGATAACTGGGATGCACTTGCAACATATGCTAATCAAACAATTGAGTCTGATGGAGTATTCTTTACTGATCCCGCCCTCGGAGATTTAGAAATTCAAAGATACCACAATGATAGTCTGGAAGACGAATTCGATAATATGAGTTTAACCATAGAGGGATCTATCGGTGATTTAGAAGTTGTTTATGCTGGTGCATATACTGATAGAAATTCTGATCAAATTATTGACTACACAGATTACCTTTTCGTGGGTCAATATCTTCCTTATTACATATGTGATTATTACGTAACATATACTAAATTTGCTCCTGGAAATGTTCCAACTGGATCTTGTCCTGCACCTGACATGTTCGTAGACTCATTAACTGATACAGAAGTAAAAACACATGAGATAAGGATAAATGCTCCCATAAATGACAATGTGAGTCTTACCGCTGGCGCCTTTATGAGTGATCTTGAGCTTCTTGAACATAACATGTTTACCTATCCAGGTGCTGTTGAAAGTGATATTGGATGGGGAGTGAATTATGCTTTGACTGATACTTCTGTCTATGGCTACCAAGCCTTACTCAGTAATGGCGCTCTGAAATCAAAGCAGTTTGCAGGACCAGGATGGCATTCTGGTAGAGGCCCTTACTATCCACCTGTGATGTTTATCAATGATGTTAAGAGAACTGATAAACAAAGAGGTGTTTTCGGAGAACTAAGTATAGATATCTCTGATTCTGTTGAATTAACTCTGGGAGCTCGTTGGTACGATATAAAGGTGGATTTAGAAGGAAGTGCGAATTCATCTTTTAGCACCGGTTTTGGTGGAGGAGATCAACAGAGATTTGGCACAAACCTTTCGCAGCAATTTAATGGACCTGGTGGTAATTCAGGTAATCCATTTCTAGATTCATTGGACTATCCCGATAAAGCTGAAACAGATGGAGTCATAGGCAAGGCAACTCTATCTTGGAATAAATCAGATGATGTAATGTATTACGTCACTTGGTCCGAGGGTTTCAGGCCAGGCTTATTAAATCGTCCAGCTGGTCAGTCGACGCCAGATGGAACCTACACTGTAAGACCTGTAACTGATTCTGATGAGGTCACAAATTATGAGTTCGGCTGGAAGACGGTTCTTCAAGATGGTCGTTTAAGATTTAATGGGAGTGTCTTTTTAGTTGATGTCTCTGGACTTCAAACAACAATATTTGATCCAAGTATTGCCAATCTTTTCTTCTCTGATAATGCTGCAGATGCAGACATCACAGGACTTGAGGGAGACTTTATATATTATCCAAACATAGATGGTTTGATGATATCCGGTGCTTTCTCCTTCTTAGATACAGAAATTAAAAAGTCTTTAACCACCAATGACGTCATAGCAGGAAGAGATTTAGCTTTTGCTCCTGGTATGCAGGCAAACGTAGCGGCAAGATATGAATGGGATATGGCTTCTGGAAATTTGGCTCATATCCAGGGGCAGATCATTACTTCTGATAAAAGTTTCTCGGATATCATAGAACCTAATAAAGCTCAGCAGGATAGTTACAGTTATGCAAATGTTAGGGCAGGAATTAGTAATGATGCTTGGGTAGCAGAGCTCTTTATTGACAATATTACAGATGAGAGAGCGGAAATAAGTAATAATTTTGTTTTCGATAGACAACGTGTGGCTGTTATAAGACCAATAACTGTTGGCTTAAGGTATAAACTTAACTTTTAGTTTCTGCACAATAAGTCAAAAAGGGAGCGAATGCTCCCTTTTTGACTTATCTGTAAATTAAATTCAATAACTTTTAGATGAACAAGAAAAATGAAAGATGAATTCAATCTTGATGATACTTCACTGAAAGTAGATTTGAGTGATGCCACACAGGCAGTAAAAGAGAATAAATTCGATGAAGCTCTCAGACTATTAAAAGTTATTCTCAAAGAGAATCCAAGCAACATAGATGCTCTATATATGGCTGCAGTATCTTCTAGATATCTGAAAAAATTTGATGATTCAAAAAAACATATAGAAAGTCTTCTTAAAAATGCACCTGATATGGGTCGTGCATATCAGGAACTTGGTCATTTGCATCGAGACATGGAAGACGAAGAAAAAGCAATTATGCACTATAGGCAAGCTTGTGAATTGAACCCAGCATTAATCGCTTCATGGAACTTTCTTTTTAGATACTTTGAAAAAAATAAGAACCAACCAGCAGCTGCACACGCTTTAGAGCAAATTGAAAAACTGAAATCTCTCCCAGCTTCTCTTTTGTATATAGATCAGATTTTAAATGAAGGGCGATTAGGTTTAGCTGAGACTAAATGCAGAGCGTTTTTGAAAGAAAATCCAACACATACTTATGCCATGTCTTTGCTTGCAGAAATAGCGAATAGGTTAGGTTATTTTGATGACGCAGAATTTTTACTTGAAAAAGCTGTGGAATTTAAGCCGAAAGACGGTGATCTAAGAATGAAATACGCAACTATTTTGAGAAAGAAACAGAAATTCGCCAAGACAATGGAGCAAGTAAATATTTTGTGTGATCAATATCCTGACAACTTAAGTTATAAGGCCCAAAAGGCTAGTGAAATAATGCAAAACGGATTTCATCTAGAAGCAATTACTTTGCTGAACGAAATCCTTAAAGAGAATCCTTATAATTTTAGTACTCTGACCTCAAGAGGGCACGCGCAAAAAACCTTGGGTCAAACTGGTGAAGCTATAAAGAGTTATCAATCCGCTTATCAGATTAAACCTGATCATGGTGAAGCTTATTTTTCGTTGGCGAATTTAAAAACCTATACTTTCATGAGCAAGGAGATGGATGCAATGAAAACCCAAGTAGAGAGAATTGATTTATCCTTAAGAGATAAGTCATATTTTCATTTTGCTCTCGCTCAAGGTTATGAGGTTAATGGTGACTATGAGGATGCATTTTTCCATTTAAAACAAGGAAACCAAATAAAAAAGGAGCAAAGTCAATACTCTATTGAGAGAATGGAAAAGGAACTACAGGCACAAATTGAAACATGCGACAATTCTTTTTTTAAAGAATTGGGGTCAGGCGGTCATCTAACTAAAGAGCCTATATTTATTTTGGGTTTACCTAGAGCGGGATCTACACTTCTTGAACAAATATTAGCTTCACATTCCATGATCGATGGAACACTTGAATTGCCCAATATAATGTCTATTGCTCAAGGGTTGAGAGGGGATGACATATATGGGAAATTAGGAAATTATCCAGCTAGCATGAAGACATTAAGCCCTCAAGAAAGAGAATCATTAGGAAAAGGCTATATTGAAGAGACAAGAATGCATAGAAAAGAAGCTCCTATGTTTACCGATAAAATGCCGAATAATTTTAGACACATTGGACTGATACATTTAATACTACCCAACGCAAAAATTATTGATGCACGGAGATATCCCCTTGATTGTTGCTTTAGTATGTTTAAACAGCTCTTTGCTCAAGGACAAGAATTTACTTATGGTTTAGAAGAGGCAGGAAGTTATTACAATAGCTATGTTGAGTTGATGAATCATTGGGATAGAGTTCTGCCTGGGAAAGTCCTAAAGGTAAATAATGAAGACATGATTGATGATCTTGAAGGGCAAGTTTCTAGAATTTTGGCATTTCTTGAGATTCCTTTTGAAGAGCAGTGTATTTCCTTCCATGAAACAGAAAGATCAATCAGGACACCAAGCTCTGAGCAAGTAAGGAAACCAGTAAATAAAGAAGGGATGGGTAGATGGAGACCATATGCTAAGCACCTAAAACCACTACTTAAAACTTTAGGTCCAGATCTTCTTGATCCCGAAGACATATATGCTATTAAAGATTAGGAAATTTAATGACTACAGATTTTGAGAAAGCTCCTATAGGCGATATTAAATCAAGAGCTAACAAGAAACTAATGGGACTAGATATAAACTTCCCAGTTTTTTTTGTAAGTTTTAGTCTAGCAATAATCTTCTCTCTTTTGGTTCTTATCTTTCCTAATTCATCCAGTGAGTTTCTATCAAGTTCGAGAATTTTTGTAGTCTCCCGTTTTGATACCTTATTTACAATTTCGATGTCAATTTTCACATTAATAATTTTCCTTTTAATTATTTCTCCTTTTGGAAAAATAAGACTTGGAGGAAAAAGCTCTTCTCCAGAATTTAGCTTTATTTCATGGATTTGTATGCTATTCGCTGCTGGAGTTGGCATTGGAATGACTTTTTACGGCGCCGCAGAGCCTCTTTCTTACTATACCGGTATTTTTGGAACTCCTCTTAATGTTTCCCCCCAAACTGAAGAAGCGTATAGGCTCGCCTTTAGTGCAACTATTTTTCACTGGGGTCTTAACGGCTGGTCTGTTTATGCCATCATGGGCTTGTCTATGGCATTTTTCTCTTATAATTGGAACTTGCCCTTAACTGTTAGGTCTATATTTTATCCTATTCTTGGAGATAGGATTTGGGGATGGCAGGGAGATTTGATCGATATCGTTGCGGTATTAGCAACTTTATTTGGATTAGCTACTTCTTTAGGCCTCGGTGCTCAGCAGGCTGCGTCTGGGTTGTTTTATTTATTTGAAATACCCAATACTTTACTAAGCCAAACTCTTGTAATTTTATTTATAACTTTAGTTGCTGTATTTTCAGTTTACAGAGGTTTAGATAAAGGAGTTAAGCTCCTAAGCAACATAAATATTGGTTTAGCATTACTCTTGCTGTTTTTTATTATATTCGCCGGACCCACTTATCAGATTTTTAGTTCATACGGGGAAAATTTATTATCTTACCTTCAAGACATACCTCGATTAAGCGATTGGAATAGATCAGATGATCAACAATGGTATCGTGATTGGACAATTTTTTACTGGGCTTGGTGGATATCATGGTCTCCATTTGTTGGAATGTTTATTGCTAGAATTTCCAAGGGAAGAACAATAAGAGAGTTTTTGTGTGCTGCCATGTTTGCTCCCTTAATATTTTGTTTAGTTTGGTTTTCATCTTTTGGAGAAGCTGCAATTTTTCAGTTTGAACAAGGATTTGGTGAATTGAGTAAACCCGTAAGCGAAATCTCTCTTGTTTTATTCTATTTGCTAGATAGTTTACTTTTTCCAACCCTGACAAGTATTTTTGCTTTATTAATGTTGGTATTATTTTTTGTTACTTCATCAGACTCTGGCTCGCTCGTGATCAACACAATTACCTCCGGAGGCAAAGAGAATACTCCAAGAATACAGAGGGTAATTTGGGCAATTACTCAAGGGATTATAGCAATTTTTCTGCTAGTAGGAGGAGGTTCATATGCCTTGTCAGCCATACAATCAGGAGCAATATCAATGTCTCTTCCCTTTATTTTTATTATTTTAGCTGCAACCTTTAGTTTATTGAGAGGGTTATATCTAGAGCTTTATAAATTTAAAGAAGGAGGTGAGACTAGTGGATAATCATTTGGAAGATGCTTTGGTTGCAATTAGAAGGGTTATGAGAGCAACAGAAATTAATTCTTTATCTTTAGCTAAAAAATCACAACTCACACCAACACAGCATATTGTTTTGCAAATTATTGCAAATAAAAAACATACTACTCCAAGCCATATTTCTTATTTAACAACCCTTAGGCATACGACAATAGCAACAGTCATAAATAAACTATTATCAAGAGATTTAATTACGAGAGAAAAAGGGGTCACTGATAAAAGGATACAGTACTTAAACATTACTCAAGAAGGAAAAAAGATTCTTGAATCATCGCCTGATTTACTTCAAGATAAATTTAAGGATCAGTTCTCTAGTCTAAATGATTGGGAGCAGAGTATGATTGTCTCCTGTCTTCAAAGAGTAGCAAGATTCATTGATGCTGAAGAAATAGATGCCGCGCCGATAATAGATTACGGAGAGTTGGGAGAAGAACCAGAACATTTCTTAAAATAATAAGTTCCAAGTATACAGCTGAAAAGGTTTTGAATTGCATCGCTGATTTCTACCTGTCATACCATTTACAATTCACTTCAGATGAAAACTCTTTGTTTGTATTTGTTAAAGGCATGTTGAACCCTTCTAATTTGTTCTGGGAATTTTACAAAACAATTTCTTATGCTTATTAATTTACGCCAGCTAAGATTGTGAAGTTAAAAAAATATTTTTACACAATAACTGAAAAGATGTAATGTGGTTTTGTGAAAAAGATTTTTCCTTATATTTTATTGTTATTCCTAGGATCTTGTGCATATTCTGGCTCTTATAATCCTAGTTTCATTCCGCAACCAATTTCTTATCCTGATTCTCAAAAATTCTCAGGATCTGGTCTCATATATATGGAAGTTGCCGATGAATCTTATATATTTGAAGGAAGGCCAACTTCTTTCACTGGAAGCGCAACATCTCTTAGGCTTCCTTTAGGTAATTATGCAAAACAAATTGCATTGAAGGTTTTCTCTGAACTTTTCACTGATGGTGTAAGGTTTTCAAATGACCTTAGAGATTCAAACAATTATGTACTTACCATCAGCCCAAATATTACCAGCTTTTCTTATGCTTATGACGCTGCTTCTAGTTTGGGTTTTGCAATAACACCAGAAGCAAAAATTAGTATGAAAATTACTGTCTTTGATCAACAAGCCAAAAAAGTTTTTGAAAAGACTTATTATCCTGAAAAACTTGAAGGTGATACTTATATGTTTTCTGCTAATCCTGATGAAAAGGTTAATCAAGCAGCACATAGACTTATAAACAACATATTTGAACAGTCATTATCCGATATAAAAAATAACCTTACTGAATGAATATCAAACAAAAACTTTTAATACTATTTATGTTACCTTTGGTAACTGAATGTGCTTCGATAGTAAAAGGTTCTGACCAAGTAGTTACAATTGATACACCTAATTGCCCTGGTGCTACTTGTCGTTTGTCTAATAATGATGGAACTTACTTCATAAACAACACACCAGGCACAGTTACTATAAATAAATCAGGTTCAGCATTGACTGTAAGTTGCTACAAAGGTGATGAAGCAAGTGCTTCTATGAGCGCTGAGTCTAATGTTGAAAATATGGCTTGGGGAAATATTCTGATTGGAGGAATAATAGGCGGTGGAGTAGACATGGCAACAGGAGCTGCATATAACTACCCTAACTTCATAGAGCATCCATTAGATTGCAGAGATGTAGGAAAATCTAATTTGAATCAAGGTGGACTCAAACTCAAATCCCAAGAAGATGAGAGAGAAAAGAAAATTCAGGAGTTAGAAAGAGCCATTGAAGAGTTAAAGAAGAATTAGGTCTCCCCAAACTTAGAGAATGGAGCTGGCGATAGGATTTGAACCTACGACCTGCTGATTACAAATCAGCTGCTCTACCAACTGAGCTACGCCAGCGTGACAGGCATTATAGTTCTCTTATAGAAACTTCGCCATAACGAAGGGAAAGATATTCTGATTTTTCTTGGACTATAAGCTCTCCTTTGTCATTCACACCTTTTACTTTTACTGACCTATTCGAATCTTTAGTAACTATATTGCATAATTTCTCTTTCAATATGTTATGTTCCTCAAATTCAGACTTATAGTGTTTGAAACCCTTTTTTGGAAATACTCTTGATAGCTCAATAATTTCTCTAACAAGTTGGGAAACAATTTTATTTCTATCATGTATTTTTTTTGAAACTTCATCCAAAGAAATCCAATCCTGATCTATATTTTCACCGTCTTTGACTGACATATGTACATTTATACCTATGCCAATTACAACACCTATTCCTTTTTGATCGATAAGATCTAAAGTTTCTATCAATATTCCTGATATTTTTTTTCCTTTAATCAGGATGTCATTTGGCCACTTAATACCTATTTTTGATTCAGTGTATCTATTTAAGATCTTCGCAATTATGACGCCTACCGCTAAACTTAGACCCTCTAAATCAGAATAATTCAAGTCAGATTTCCAACCTACAGAAAGATATATATTTTTTCCTTTTGGGCTGATCCATTTTTTACCATTCCTTCCTTTACCTGCTATTTGTTGTTCGGATAGATGAACAGATATAGCTTCAGGCTGATTTTCAATATGAAGCTTTGCGTCTTCATTGGTCGACGAAGTGTTTTCCTTTATGTTGATCTCCACAGAATTATTTTTAAAATCATCTTCAAGCATTTCTGAGATAATTGAATTTTGCAGAGGTAAAAAATTATGTTTCATTAGATTTTATTGAAATATCCTCAATTTAAGTTGACATAGTAAGCTCGCAGTTACAGAATTGCTCGCTGTTTTTTGAGCATAATTTAATGGAGGGGTTGGGGAGCGGTCAAACCCAGCAGACTGTAAATCTGCCGCCTCGTGCTTCGAAGGTTCGAATCCTTCCCCCTCCACCATCAAAAATTCTTGCTAAAAGATTCGAAAACACTTGCATTGAAGCCCTAAAAATACTATAAAAGCGCTCCGAGCTTTGGGTTGTAGGTTTAATTTCGATAATTTTTAATTATTATTCATTTTCTGGTTTTTCTAGGAAAACATTTTACACCCAAAAAAAACAGCAAAAATATTGATTTTTGCTCATATAGCTCAGGAGGTAGAGCACTTCCTTGGTAAG
>CEQX01016860.1_pt1 | contig 31772 bp, 35 predicted proteins | sample 356261 | NCBI WGS metagenome assembly CEQX01 (sample SAMEA2621076, study PRJEB7988) | marine metagenome | isolation source: saline water (ENVO:00002010), including | reverse complement strand
ATCTTGATAAATAATGCTTCAAGTTTCTATCCTACTCCCATTGAAAAAGCCTCGATGGATGAGTGGAATGATTTGATAGCGACAAACGCCTCAACTCCCTTATTTTTGACACAAGCACTTCTTCCTTTTCTAAAAAAAGGAAAAGGTTGCGTGATCAATATTTCTGATACTCTTGCGCCAAGTGGAATAAAAAACTTTAGTCTTTATGCAGGTGCTAAATCGGCACTGGAAGGCATTACAAAATCTTTGGCAAAAGAACTCGCACCAGATATTAGGGTTAACGCTATATCTCCTGGAGCTATACTTTGGCCAGAAGACGAAGACTTGAGTGAAGAACAACAAAAAGAAAGATTAAAGAAAGTGCCATTAGGAAGAATAGGAAATCCAAAAGATATCTCATCTGTAGCGCTATTTTTGTCTGAGGCGAAATATATTACTGGACAAGTAATAAAAGTAGACGGAGGAAGATCAATATTCTAATTGAATTAATTCTTGATCATTTTTACATCTATCTTATTATTGAAATATGACTAACGAATTGCACCAGCCAGATGAAAACACAGGAACTATGGAAGTCCTCGAAAGACATGAATTCGACGTCTCAAGGTTAAAGGATTACATGCAAGAAAATGTGCAAGGATTTGATGGAGACATAATTTTAGAGGAGTTTAAGGGGGGTCAATCCAATCCAACATATAAAGTCATCACTCCAGGTCAATCCTATGTTCTAAGGAGAAAACCTCCAGGAAAACTTCTTAAATCCGCCCATGCAGTTGATAGAGAATACAAAGTCATAACAGCTCTAAATAAAACTGATGTTCCTGTACCGAAAAGTTATGCACTTTGTGAAGATGAAGATGTTATCGGCACTGCCTTTTACCTGATGGAATTCAAAGACGGTAGAGTGCTATGGGACCCGGCTATGGAAGATAGTTCAAAAGAAGAGGCCAAAGGTGTATATGAATCAATGAATGAGACCATGGCTAAACTTCATTCTGTTAATCCAAATGACATCGGGCTAGAAGACTTTGGAAAACCTGGTAATTATGTAGGCAGACAAGTTTCAAGATGGTCAAAACAATACATAGACTCCGAAACTGAGACAATTGAATCGATGAATAATCTTATTGATTGGCTACCTAAGAATCTTCCTTCAGAAAAACAAACTGGTATTGTCCATGGGGACTATAGTCTGACAAACGTAATGATAGGAAAAGATGAGCCTAATGTAATAGCAATATTAGATTGGGAGTTGTCTACCTTAGGAGATCCTTGCGCGGACTTTAATTATCACTGTTTGCAATATACGATGAACCCCAAATTAGCTGACAAAGAATTCTGTAGAAATCAAGGAATACCAGTAATAGATGACTACGTGAAAATGTATTCTGAAAGGATAAATATAGATTTATCTGAAGAGTGGGATTTGTACTCTGCTTATAATTTATTCAAGCTAGCTGGTATCCTTCAAGGAATATTGGGAAGAGTTAGAGATGGGACTGCTGCCCATGAGAATGCAGCTGAAAGAGCAAGTGGAGTTAGAAATCTTTCAGATACTGCCTGGAATTTGGTAAAAGAGAACTTTTTATAGGAGAAAAATATGGCAATCGATAAATTTTTAGTCGAGGCAAGTCATATCATGATGTTTGCAAGGTCTGTTGGAGATGCAAACCCAATTTATCATGATGAAGAATATGCAAAGAAAACTGAACTTGGAGGAATAATTGCTCCGCCAACTTTTGCGCAATCAAGTGCTCAATTTGATCCGGATTATTTCTTAAGACCTAAGATAGGTGGCGAAGGATGGTTCGGCTCCGGTAAAGATGCAACAGGTGCAAAACCCTCCACGGAATCCAGTGGGGGCGGAGGTGGTGCTGCTATGGGGCTCCATGCAGAACAACACTTCGAATATCACTTGCCTGTCAAAGCTGGTGATGTTCTCTCGGCGACAACTAAACCTGGAAACTCTTGGGAAAAAGAAAGTAAAAGAGCCGGTAAACTAAAATTTAGCGAAAGCGTTACGGAATATAGAAATCAAAATGGTGAACTTGTAATAACAGCAACTGGTGTTGGGGTTCAGACTGAAAGAGCAGTTGATAGTTAAGGAGAAAGTTATGCTAAAAGAAAATGAAATTAATATCGGTGATGTGCATACCGCAGTCCTCGTTGAAGATCTCAAAAGGACACAAATCGTTCAGTATGCTGGGGCATCAGGAGATTACAACCCTCTACATACAGATGAGATATTTACCACTCAGATTGCTGGATACCCTAGTGTATTTGCTCATGGAATGTTATCTATGGGACTAACAGGAACTATGTTAACTAATTTTGTAGGAGACGGAGCACTTAAGAAATACGGAGTAAGGTTTACAAATCAAGTATGGCCAGGTGATACGCTTACTGGCAAAGCCACTATTATTGAAATTCGTGAAGATAATGGAGAGAAAGTAGTAGATCTTTTGATTGAAACTACAAATCAGGATGATGTTGCTGTTATAACAGGCAATGCAACGGCAAGAATAGAAGCTTAAACTATAAAAAAATATTTTGTCAGACGAAAAAAAATCTGAGGTAGGAGGCTACCACGCGAAAGTTGCACTAAGCCTTCTAGTACTAGTCTATATCTTTAATTTTATAGATAGACAGATTCTTTCAATACTTGCAGAAGATATAAAAGCTGACCTAGGAATTTCAAATAGTGACATAGGGTTCTTATTTGGTACCGCTTTTGGTGTTTTTTATTCTGTTGTTGGAATACCCATGGGCAAACTTGCAGATTCTTGGAATAGAAAGAATTTAATCAGCATTGGTTTAGCTTTTTGGAGCTTTATGACTTTCCTCTCTGGCACAGCTAAATCCTTCTTGAGCTTATCTATTTATAGGTTTGGGGTTGGGATAGGAGAATCGAGCGCTACACCATCAGCCTACTCCCTATTATCAGATTATTTTTCCCCTAAAGTCAGAGCTACTGTTCTTTCAATATATTCAAGCGGACTATATATTGGAGCTGGTATAGGTCTATTTTTGGGTGGCGCAATATTAGATACATGGAATTCAGCATACCCCGACCATACTCAAGCACCCTTTCAACTTAAAGGATGGCAGGCAGCTTTCATGGGCGTTGGACTTCCAGGAATATTACTATCCATAATCACATTCTTATTCATTAAAGAGCCCATAAGGGGATTAAGCGAAGGTCTTGTCACCGAACCAAGCAAAGAGCCTTTTAAGGAAACTTTTAAAGAGTTCATAGGACTAACGCCCCTATCCTTGTTGGGTAACAAAGATACATTAAAGGCTTTGGGTATCAATGTTTTAATTGGATCTATTATATTCGCACTGTGTTTTTCACTTTATAAAATAACTGGCGACTTCCTTCAATGGATTGCTTGGGGAATCGGGACTTATTTGGTTTGCACCTGGATACAAAGCTTAAGCAAAAGAGATATAGTTGCTTTTACGCTAATGTTTAGGAGCAAAGCGATTCTTTATTCATTCATTTCCTTTCCTTGTATACCATTTGTTGGATACGCCTATTCTGCATTTACTCCATCTTTTTATATTAATTATCATGGAATGTCTGCACTAGAGATAGGAACTCTTATAGGTTTGATAACTGCCATAGGATCCTTTATTGGTGTGATTGGTGGGGGTTATTTTGGAGACAAACTCAGAAACAAATATGTAGGTGGTAGATTGTATGTAATTTTTGTAGGGGGCATCTTAATTACTGTTCTAGGCTGTCTCGGAATGATTTATGCAGAATCAAGGAATGTGTCTTTATTATTTAACTTCATCTACCATATTGGTAGCTCGGTTTATGTCGGCTGTGCAGCAACTACTGTGACGAATCTCGTTCTGCCTCGAATGAGAGCAATGGCAGGAGCATTTTTTATTTTGACATTAAGTATGATTGGTTTAGCTCTTGGGCCATACACATTAGGAAGGATAAGTGACTTATTCGAGTATCAAGGATACGCACCTGGCGAAGCAATGCAGACATCCATGGCTTTGATTTTGCTTATCTTGCTTATACCTTCTGCAACTTTATTCCTTGCTGCTAAGAACTTAAAGAAAGATGAGGAGTCTGTCTCAGAGAGAGCAAGGGCTCTAGGAGAAGTAATATAAAATCAATTTATAGATTTAAGAGATTAATAAAAAGGAGAAAAATATGAATATTCTGAAAGGAATGCTGCTAACAATGTTTTGTTTACTTAGTTCAATCTCAATTTACGGTACTGAGGAAGATAAAGTAATTGAAGTTATTAAATCCTGGGCTTCCCTTGAAGGAGACCTAAATGCGCAAGCTGAACTCATACGTGACGACAGAGTTATGATTGCTGGCCCTTATGTTTGGCCTGATCAAAAGGATAATTTAATGATCCAAAACGAAAGGAGGGCTGCAACATTAAAAAGAGATTCAGGATGGAAAATAATGCAGACAATCATTTCACCTAGGGTGAGAATTTATGACAACGTTGCAGTTGCTCATTTTATAAGAAGGTTTGATGTTATTCCTACTGAAGGTGATGTGCAGCCGCCCTCGATGGACAATGGCACAATGGTACTAGTAAAGGAGAAAGGTAACTGGGGAATAGCACATACGCATTTCTCCCAGATTTGATTTAAAAATTCTAAGACTCAGAATCCTGGATACCTCTATGGGTATCCAGGTTTGAGTTATCTTTTAGCTACCAAAGTAAACTTGTTCACAAATTTCCATATTATCTGACATTACTTCTCCGAGAAGCATTAAGTTGTCATAATCTGCCGCCCAGGTTGCATTACCAGAAAAGTACTCGTCAAATAAAACTCCCATCGAATCTGCATCTCTAGTTATTGATCTAACCATTAATGTTTCGATCTCATGAGATCCTCCTCCTATGGGAACGAATACACCATTGAAGAAATTAGGGTGACCAGCAGCTTGGATAGAAGCCTCTAATTTTTCTAAACCTTCATTAAAGGCCTGAAGATTTTCGGCTGAAACTTTTATTCTTTGAACTCTCTCATATCCTGGTTCAAGTCTGAAAGGTGTTAAAGGTTTCCAAGTGACGCCATATTTGAGTTCTCTTAAGATTTTATATTGCCTCGGAGCCTGTTGCGGATCATATTTTGTTCCTCCTGCTAATGCAGAAGCAACATCAGGAAATGCGCTCCAGACCATCATTTGTCCTTCGTAATCATTGCCTGAGTTAGTCACACAAACCCCTGCATCTGTAGCGCCAGTCGCTTGAAAGGCAGAAGGATTACTTCTTAATGTTTCGGTATATCTCTCAATATCTGGAGCAGCAACCATCAAGGTTGTAAATGCTCCTTCAGTAGTTTGCTCGCCTTGAGTATCTGCATACAAGAAGACAGATAAGAAAGCGAATAAAATTAATGTTAATTTTTGCATATATTTTTCCTATTAATTGATCCACCTCATCCTATAACAATCTAGGGATAATTTACAGATTAAGATTTATTTGGTGCTCAATAAAAATCAAAGCGATGGCAATTTATCCGAAAATAGATACAAGTAGATTCTTGAATGATTTTTTCAGAGTGGGGTGAAGCGTATCAGGAGCAATTTCAGCTAAGGGCTCCAATACAAATTTATATTTTTCAATGTCCGTACTAGGAATATCTATTTCTGCATCATGAATTACTAAATCTCCGAGCAGAATAAGATCTAGATCTATAACACGATTCGACATGCCCTTTTGAGAGACGTCTCTACCCATATCTTTTTCTATGGATTTCAAAATTTGTCTCAATTCATGCGGGTTTTCGGCGCTTTGAAATTTACAGACACAATTAAGAAAATCTTCTCCTATAAATCCTTCGGCTGGAGACTTGTAAACACTCGAATAGGATATTTCTTTAAAAACATTGAGATGATCTTTGACTAATTCCATATTAGTTGAAGCATTTATATTACTTCCTATACTGACAAAAGCTTCCTTCATTAGGGTCTAATAATTGTAATGCCAACAGAATCTGACCCTCTCATTGCACCAGGCTTGCTCAATGAAACCTTCACCTTTGAAACTGGAAACTCATCTAGAATAATGAAAGAGATTTTTTCAGCTAATGCCTCAACCAATTTAAATTTTGACTCTTTTATGAACCTAGTCACTCTTTTGCCAACAAGCTTATAGTTCAAGGCATCATCTATCGAATCAGATTTACTGGCCTTTTTATTATCAAAGTCCATCTCTATATCAATAGAGATTACTTGCTTAACCTCTCTTTCCCATTGGAAAATTCCAATAATTCCCTCTACTTTTAATCCTTTAATGAATACTTTATCCATCATTCAAGTCTGATAGTGGCCATCTAGGTTTAATGTTTAGAGTCATGTCTTGCTTTGCATCTTTGAGATAAAAACTTCCAGCGTAAGCAATCATAGCACCATTATCAGTGCATCTATGAGTTGGGGGGAAAAAAATACTTTTTCCTTCAAGGCCCTTAATTAGCTTTTTGCGAATGTATTTGTTAGAAGCCACACCACCTCCAATAACCAATTCATTTAATCCGGTTTTCTCCATTGCACTTCCGACTTTAATCAAAAGAGTATCAGCCACTGCGGCTTGAAAGGAGGCAGCTAAATCGGCCTTATTAGCTTCATTTAACTTATTTATCTTTTTGAATTCATAAAAAACTGCCGTCTTGAGTCCACTAAAACTAAAATCATAATTTTTCTTATTGGTCATGGGCCTAGGGAGATTAAATGCATTTGGATCGCCCTTCTTGGCAAGTTCTTCTATCTTTGGGCCGCCGGGATATCCTAATTGCAAAATCTTTGCAACCTTGTCAAATGCCTCTCCAACCGCATCATCAAGTGTTTGCCCAACAATTTCATAATTTCCCAATGACTTTGCATTGATCAATAAACAGTGGCCTCCAGAAATAAGGAGAGTTAAAAACGGAAAAGAAGGAGCAGGGTCCTCAAGAAGATTTATTAATAAATGTGCTTCCATATGATGAATCCCAACAGAAGGTTTGTTTAGTGACATCGCAATCGCTTTAGCTGTTGATGCTCCTATCAATAACGGTCCCCTAAGACCCGGACCCGATGTATAAGCGATTCCTTGTATATCTTTCAAATTTAATCCTGAATCCTTGACTGTTAAACGAATCAAAGGGATGAGCTTTTTAAGGTGATCTCTTGAAGCAATTTCAGGAACAACGCCTCCATATTCGGCATGCTTAGACGATTGACTATATAATTGCTCAGAGATTATCTCTCCAGTTAGCGCATCGTATATAGCAACTCCGGTTTCATCACAAGATGTCTCTATTCCAAGTACTTTCATAAGCTTAAGATTAGACATTCTCGTTGAAAATAAAAAAAAAGAAACACTTTCCAAATTAAAAATGGTTCTATAGAATTGCGCCCTCTTAAGAGATTATTTATGCCATCAATAAAAATAAGACCGAATGAATCTTTTGATGTAGGACTCAGGAAGTTCAAGAGAGCCTGTGAGAAAGCAGGAATTATTCCTGAAGTTAGAAAGAGAGAATTTTACGAAAAGCCAACCTCTGTTCTTAAAAGGAAGAAAGCCGCTGCAGTAAAGAGAGAACAAAAAAATCAAAGAAAGAACAGACTGGGAAGACCGCCCAGATTCTAGTTTCTAGCCTAATGGCAAATTCAATTAAATCCCTTCTAGAAGAAGCTGTGAAGAATTCTATGAAAGATAGAAATAAAGAAATAACTTCTACCCTCCGCATGGCTATTTCAGAAATCAAGAAAGAAGAGATCGACAAGAGAATAGAGCTTTCAGACGAGGAAATTATAAAGATACTTCAAAAAATGATAAAACAAAGGAAAGAATCAATATCTCAATTTGAACAAGCAGGTCGAAAAGAATTAGCCCATAAAGAGAACGCTGAAATTTTAATACTCCAAGATTTCCTTCCTGAGCAAATGAGCGTAGATGAGATAAAAGTATTTGTAGAAGAAGCAATCAATGAATCAGGTGCTAGTACTCCTCAAGATATGGGGAAAGTGATGGGCTCTCTGAAATCAAAGCTCAAAGGGAATGTTGACATGGGAACCGTAAGTAAACTAGTTAAAGAGAGCTTAGCTAGTTAATTTTTAGATAACGATCCCTGAGCATCTTGGATCTTGTTTCGGGTGACATCAACTCACCTTTGATGAAAATTTTATCTGGGAAAGAAGTAACTTCTAATGGATCAGCGTCCCAGATAATTAAATCGGCATCGAAACCCTCTTTAATTGCACCCTTTCCATTTAATCCAAAAGTGCTAGCTACATTATGAGTTAACGCCTTAAGGGCTTCGTTCCAAGGTAGCCCATAAGAAACGGCTGTGCCCGCGCCTTGTCTGCTTAAGTGTGCATTGTGTGTTTCGTATCTGTCGGAGTTGACCAATATCTTTACACCCATTTTTTGTAAGATCGAAGCATTTTCAAGTTTACTGCCTAATTTATCAAACGAACTAGGTAAGTTATTTATTGGTTCAACTATCACAGGGATATTTGCCTCACTCAATTCTCGAGCAACCATCCATCCCTCGGAAGCACCCATTATGACTAGCTTGATATCTTCTGATTTTGAAAATTCAATCAAGGCGATAATATCCGAAGCCCTGTCCGCAGAGATAACCAAAGGAATTTCTTTATTAGCAACTCTCTTCAATGCGAGGAGATCTCTCTTAGAATAGTTAACAGAATCAGGAATAATGTTGTCAAATTCAAAATCGTTGTTATCTTCGAAAATTCTAGCTAATTTAAGGCTATCTTTTATAAGTAAAATGATAGCAGACTTAGATTCCTTGCCCGTATCGAGTGAAGCGAACAATGCCAAGTCCTTTTTAAGGATACTTCTAGGTTTACCTGAAAGAGAGAAAGCTGATCCTAGTCCTTTGAAAAGCTTCCTAGATTGAGGTGCAGAAATAGCAGTTGTAATACCTCCGTTTAGATTATAAGGAATCAAGGTTGACGATGGATTGAAAGAATGAGCGATGCTAAAACCGGCAGTATAAAGAGAAGAACTATCGTCTCTTGTTTCTGGGATCATTTCTATTTCAATTAAACCCATATGAGAAAAGGGAGCTATGAGTCCGGGGGTGAGGATTTTACCCTCAAGATTAATTACCATATCACTTTTGTATTCAATGGATTTATCTATAGAAATAATTTTCCCTTCTTTGATAAGCACATCATAACCTTCCAATTTACTCATCTCTTCACCAGCGTAAACTGTCCCATTTTTTAAAAGGAGGACCTCTGAGCTTAAAAAATTTATAAATATTAAAAATAAAGAAGATATTAGAACTTTGTTCATAGCCTATTATTGCCTGGATTAACAATACCTAATTCAAAATCAGTAGGCTTAGGTGTTGAGGGATCTTCATGATCGTATTTAATAATACCGTCAAGAAGTACTAGTTGAGCTTTGGCATAAACACTAAAAGGATCTTGACTCCAAATCACAATATCTGCCATTTTGCCTGGTTCTATTGTGCCGACATATTTTTCTATACCTAGGGCCTTAGCAGGATTCTTAGTAATCCATTGAATAGCTCTCTTTTTTGGTATTGAAAAACCTGCTCTATTACCAGCCGCCATTGCCTTCGCGGCTTCCTGATTTAATCTTTGTATTCCTATAGCAGAATCAGAATGGACAATAGCACAACCTTTTCCTTCATTCGCTTGATCAACAATTGCAACATTTTCCCAAACCATGTCAAAAGCTTCGTGTTTAAATCCCCACCAATCGGCCCACATCGCAGCACAAATTCCTCTCTCTGCAAGGAGATCAGCTACTTTGTATGCTTCTATAGCATGATGAAAGGTTGTTATCTCATAATTAAACTCCTCGGCAATATCCATCATTACCGCCATTTCTTCGCCTCTGTAACAATGATTCTGAATCAGAATCTCGCCATCCAAAACACCTTTGAGGGTATCCATTTTAAGATTTCTGGGTTGAGCATTCTTCTTTTTATATTCTAGCGCCTCTATCCACGCAGCTCTGTAGCCTGCGACGTTTCCCATTCTCGTAGATGGTTCACGACTTGATCCATATACCCTTTTTGGATTTTCGCCACATGCCATTTTTAAGGTATAGGGAGCACCAGGAAATTTCATTCCCTGTACAGTTCTTGACCAAGTATTTTTTAATGTAACCCCCCGTCCTCCAAATAGGTTTGCTGATCCGGGCAAGACATGGAAAGTTGTAATGCCTCCTTTCAATGCAAGTGGAAGTTGAGTATCTTGTGTCCAAAACGAATGCTCAGCCCACACATGAGGTGTTACGGGATGAGTAGATTCGTTCCCATCTGAATTTGATCTTAAGCTTGGTGAAGGATAAACGCCCATATGAGAATGTATATCTATCAGACCAGGGGTTATCCACCTTCCATTTGCATCAATTATTTTGACTTCATCCTCTACCTCAATAGAAACACCAACCTCTTTAATTTTATTTGCAGAGATCAGAATGTCGTAACCAATAAATTCATCTCCCGTTCCATCAAGAATAGTCCCATTCTTAATTAAAATATCGCCACTGTTTTGTGGATTGTAAGTGGAGGCAAATATGTCTTTCCTTTCCTTGTTTTCGTCAACCTGTTCAGAGCATGAAGAAAGAAATATAAATATCAAGATAAAGTAAATATTTTTGACCATAAATTTAGGATAATCCTTCGTTCAACTTTCCTCAAGTCTTGCTTCTGCTGCCTTTACGGCCGCATAAGTGGTTTGATCAACTTCAATATTTAAAATATCACCATCTTTCACCTCTGCAAGATTTGTGGCATTAAGTGTTTCGGGAATGAGGTATACGGAAAAGGTATCCTCCTTCTTATTTGCGACAGTTAGGCTAGCTCCGTTTATAGCAATATACCCTTTATGAAAAATATAATGAATCCATTCTTTTGGACATTGCATTTTAAGTTCTACCTCGTCTTTAGTCTTAATAAGTGTTGAAGAAGCTGTGCAAGAAACGTGCCCTGACAAAATATGACCTCCCACTTCATCACCAAATTTTAATGATCTCTCTAAATTCAGCTTTGAGTCTATCTCTACTTTATCCAAGTTCGTAACTCTAAGAGTTTCGGGAATCACATCGAATGAAACTGTATTTTTAGAAAATTTTACAACAGTCAAACAAACTCCGTTTACAGATATGCTTGCTCCAATCTCTAGTTCTTCCAAGAAAGAATTGGTTGTTTTTATCTGCAGAAGAAGTCCTGTATCGGTCTGCTTTGCATCTAATACTGTCCCTACTTCTTGTACTATCCCTGTAAACATTATTGATCTTTTAAGTATCGTTTTATCACATTTGCTTCATTTTGTTGTTCATTGGAATCAAAAAATTCAACAAGCTGTGATATTTTTGCTATTGAATGAACGTCAATATTTATTTCTTTCCTAATTTTTTCTTTTGCCAGAATTCCATCTATTTTCTCTTCTCTGTCCAATGCCACTAAAGCATCAGAAATTATTCCTCCTTGTTTAATTATAATTTCAGCTGATTGCATCAATGCAGTTCCAGCTGTTAGGACATCATCAACTATTAGAACTTTTTTATTTTGGAGATTACCTACAATTTTTCCACCTTCTCCATGAGACTTTTCCTCTTTTCTATCAAAGGCAAATGGAACCGGACTATCTTTCCTAGAACTCAGAGAAGAAGCAATGGAAGCAGCCAAAGGAATGCCCTTATAGGCAGGACCAAAAATTATTTCAAAATCGAGGTCATTTTCAAGAATGAAATCTGTATAGAGGTTTGCCAGATGACCTATATAACCACTCTCAAAAAATGATCCAACGTTAAAAAAATAAGGGCTCCTTTTACCTGATTTCAAAATGAAATCTCCCAATAAAAGAGAATTAGATTCAATAGCTAACTCATAAAATTTATTTTCTTTATTCAACATTAATTTCAAAAACCTAAATATTTTAAATGTATTTGACCTACAATAAACTTTTTTTGATCATGGGCAAATTATTTGTAATTTCAGCGCCTTCAGGTACGGGGAAAACTTCCCTAATAAAGGCAATTCTTGAAAATCCTAACTCAACGAATACAAGGCTTGGTATTTCATGCACGACGAGAAAACAAAGACCAAAAGAAGAAAATGGAATATCTTATTTTTTCATCTCAGAAGATAGGTTCAAAGAGAAAATAAAGAACGGTGATTTTCTAGAATATGCAATGGTTTTTGGAAACTACTACGGAACACAAAAGGATTGGGTTCTGGCAACTCTTACTAAAAATAATGTCTTACTTGAACTAGATACTCAAGGTGCATTGCAAGTTAAAAAGTCTTTCCCAGATGCTAAAACAATTTTTCTTATTCCACCCTCATATGATGACTTACTAAAAAGGCTAAGCTCAAGAGCACAAGATGATGATGAGGAAATAAGCAAACGGCTGAAGGAAGCCAAGAAAGAAATAAATACCGGCAAAGATTTTGATTTAGTTATTTTAAATGATGATTTTGATGATTCACTTAAAGATCTAGAGGAATTTATGCTCTCAAACAATAAGTTGTCAGAAAAAAGAGCGCAAATTACAAAAATTACATTAGATCAATTGCTGGATTGAAGTCAAACTTTGCTTTAGAATGCCGGTCCTCACAAAAAAAATGGAAGATAAATGGCTAGAATTACTGTAGAAGAAGCTTTAACAAAAGTTGCCACTAGATATGAACTTATCATACTTGCTGCTAAAAGAGCGAGACAACTCGCAACAGGCGGCAGACGACCTACTCTTGAGTGGGAAGATGATAAACCAACAGTCATGGCATTGAGAGAAATCGAAGCTGGCACTGTAACTACAGATAATATTAATGAACTAAAGGTAGATATAGCCGACCTCGAGCAAGAGTTTTCCGAAGAATTGTCTGCTGAAGACTTACCTCAATCTTAAAAATCCAAAAAAATTCGCATTAAGCTTTAAAAACAGAGATACTTATTCTCTGTTTTGAATATTTTATGGAATCAATTGGAGCATTATCAAAGAAGCTTTCGGATTATTTAGATCCAAAAAAGGTTAAACAAGTTAATCAAGCTTACAACTTCGCATGTGAGGCTCATTCTGGTCAGTATAGATCCAGTGGAGATCCTTATGTAACTCATCCCATAGCAGTCGCTTCTATTCTAAGCTCATTCAGAATGGATGAAGATAGTCTATCAGCTGCGATGCTACATGATGTTATAGAAGATACTGGAATACCTAAAAGTGTCATTGAAGAAAAATTCAATAAAGAAGTAGCCGATCTAGTTGACGGAGTTAGTAAGTTAGACAAATTATCTATTACTAGTAGAACGCAAGCTGAAGCAGAGAATCTTCAAAAAATGGTCCTAGCTATGTCAAAGGACATCAGAGTCATAGTCGTAAAACTTGCCGATAGGCTTCACAATATGAGGACCCTCCTCTACCTTGATAGGGAAAAGCAATTGAAGATAGCTAGAGAAACACTTGAAATTTATGCGCCGATAGCACATAGAATTGGAATGAATAATGTCTACCGTGAACTAGAAGATTTAGCCTTCAAAATAATATATCCCACTCGTCATGAAAGATTAAAAGCTGCTGTTAAAAAGAATAGAGGGGGTCAAAAAAGGACATTAAATAAAATACAAAAAGAACTCAATAAAAAGTTGCTAGATCAAGGCATACCGGCATATGTCGAGGGTAGAGAAAAGCATATTTATAGCATTTATAGAAAAATGAAAAAAAGACAAAGGTCTTTTGAAGAGATAATGGATGTATATGCAATTAAAATAATAGTAGATACGCCGGAAAATTGTTATAAAACTCTGGGACATATTCATAATCTCTATAAACCTGTAGAGGGAAGATTCAAAGACTACATTGCAATTCCTAAGTCTAATGGTTATCAATCCTTACATACGGGTGTTGTCGGGCTAAAAGGATTTCCTATAGAAGTTCAAATTAAAACTCAAGAAATGAATGATATGGCTGAGAATGGAATTGCTTCACATTGGCTATACAAATCAGGCAACCAATCTGACACCAGCCCACAAATAAGGGCAAGAAAATGGGTCGCAGGACTTCTTGAAATGAGAGACAACTTTGAGTCTACTGAGGAGTTTATTGAGTCTGTTAAAACGGATATATTTCCTGATGAGATTTATGTTTTTACTCCTCAAGGAAAAATAATTGAAATGTCAGGCGGCTCAACCGCAATAGATTTTGCTTATGCGGTTCATACTGATGTAGGTCATCACTGCAAAGCTTGCAGAATTAACAGGAGATTGGCTCCCCTGAGTGTCCCGCTCGAGAGTGGACAAACTATCGAGATCCTTACAGACAAAGTTCCTCAAACTTCTCCAGCATGGCTTAATTTTGCAATCACTCCAAGAGCAAGGAATAGTATCCGTCATTATCTAAGTAATTTAAAAACATCCGAAGCAAGAAAATTTGGAAAAAAACTTCTTGAACAGTCTTTAGCTCATACAGCCATCAGACTTAGAGACATTGACAAAAAAGAACTAAGAAAAGTATTAAATAATATTGGTGTAAGAAGTTTAAATAGATTGCTAGAAGAAATTGGATTAGGTCTAAGGGTTGGAAATATAGTTGCGCAACAAATTACTGGGTTTTTAAAAAAGACTAACGATTTGAAGTCGAGCGAAGTAGTGCCCCTAGAAATCACAGGATCTGAGGGCCTAATAGTAAATTATGCAGTATGCTGTAAACCAATCCCTGGTGATTCAGTCATAGGGCATTTCACGGCAGAAAGAGGCCTAGTGATTCATCAAGAGAGGTGTAAGAATATTCTTTCAGTTAGAGAAGATCCTCAACAATGCTTCCCTGTGAATTGGGGTAAGCCAACAGGTAGATCTTTCAATGCACAAATCAAAGTTGTCGGAAAAGATGAACCTGGACTATTAGCAAATCTCGCATCTTCGATAACTAGTCAAGACGCAAATATTGCATCAATTCAAACTACTGAGATAAACACAGGTATGCATGAGTTTGTTCTAGAGCTAGAAGTTACAGATAGACTTCATCTTTCCAAGATTTTGAGAAAGATACGTTCTCTTAGTAATATCGTCTCTGTTTCTCGAATTCATGATTGGGAAATGAGACAAGCCCAAGCTTTACATTAATATGAAAAAACAAATAAAAACTAAAAAGGCCCCAGAAGCTATTGGACCCTATTCTCAAGGTATTGAAACCGATAATCTAATCTTTCTTTCTGGTCAGATTCCACTTGATCCATTGGACAAGAAGCTTGTAGTGGGCCACGAAAATCAAATTAGACAAGTGTTTCTGAATATTGAAGCTCTGTGTGAAGAGGCTGGACTGACTCTAAACCACATAGTAAAACTAAACGTATCATTGCAAGACCTTTCTCTTTTCAACTTAGTGAATGAAGTTATGAAAGAATTGTTCGCTGAACCGTACCCAGCACGAGCTGCCCTGCAAGTTGCAAGGCTTCCGTTGGATTCGTCTATTGAAGTTGAGGCAATCTTAGCTAAAAAAATATAGAGAGATGACTGAAGAGTCTAAAGATCTTCTTTCCATCCAGAATTTAAAAGGTGTTGGCCCAAAAAGTTCTTTATCCCTAAATAATCTAGGAATTTTTTCAATTCCTGATGCGGCTTTTCATCTACCCTTTCGTTATGAAGACAGAAGTTTCATAACTCAAATAGGAGATGCTAATTATCAAACACCAGTCTTAATTGAGGGAGAAATTATGAAATCAACAGTCGTCTTTAGAGGAAGGAGAATGCTTTTTTCTGAAATTTACGATGGAACTGGTAAGTTAACAATGAGAATGTTTAATTTTGCTATGGCTCAGCATAAAGCACTTGAAGAGGGTAAGATGATTAGGTGCTTTGGCACCATAACACCTGGTCCCAATGGAAAGCAGATGATACATCCTCAATATCAAGTGTTTGAGAAAGACGATCCTATTCAAATTGAAGACAACCTAACTCCAATTTATCCAACTACATCCGGGTTACAACAAAATAAACTAAGAAAGATAATTGAGAGCTGTTTAGACTTTTGCGATAAAAATGACATATTTAAAGAAGAGTCAAAAAATAAACATTATTCTGTATATGGAAATCTCCTTGAAACTCTGAAATTTCTTCATAAACCTCCTGTGGAAGCAAATCTCAACGAATTAATTGCAGGAAAACATCCTGCACAACAATCGTTAATTAAAGAGGAACTCGTCGCTCATATGTTATGTGCTGGTATTTTAAAAAATGAGCTGGAAGGGAGAACAGGACCCATCATGAAAAAAATCTCTGACGAAGAGGAAGGATTTCTAAACTCTCTACCTTTTGATCTTACGAATGCGCAAAAAAAGGTCTGGCAAGAAATAAAGCAAGATTTAACCTCAGAAATGCCAATGAGAAGATTATTACAAGGAGACGTTGGATCAGGGAAAACTTTGATTGGAGCTTTAGCAGCTCTGCATTCTCGATCTAATGAATGGCAAACTGCATTGTTATGTCCTACCGAAATACTAGCTGAGCAACATTATGAATCTTTTAAAGGATGGTTCGAAAATTTAGGTGTAAGTGTTAATTTACTTACAGGATCTACTAAGGCTAAAGAAAGAAAATTAATTACGAGAGATCTTAAAGAAGGAAATATCGATATTATCGTAGGGACTCATGCAATCTTTCAGCTAGGTATCAAATTTGCAAATCTGGGCCTGACTATAATTGATGAACAACATAGATTTGGCGTTCATCAGAGATTTTCTATGCTGGAAAAAGGAGGGAAAGAAAAAATGAGCCCCCATCAATTAATCATGACTGCAACGCCTATACCAAGAACATTAGCCATGACAGTCTACGGTTCTCTTGAGACATCAATTATTGATGAACTTCCTCCTGGTAGAAATCCTGTACAGACCTCTTCGAGGCCGAATTCTCTGCGAGATAAGGTTGTTAAGAGAGTTGAGGAAGTTTGTTTAACTGGGAAACGGGCCTACTGGGTTTGTACTTTAATAGAAGAGTCAGATGAGCTTGAAGCAAAATCAGCAGAAGAACTTTATGAACAAATTTCCAGCTCACTACCAAGGATAAAAGTTGGGCTAGTTCATGGTAGGTTAAAAAAAGATAAAAAAGATTCTGTTATCGAGAAATTTAGAAAAGGTGAAATACAACTTCTTGTATGCACAACTGTCATTGAAGTTGGTGTAGATGTACCTGAAGCAACTTTAATGATAATAGAAAATCCAGAGAGATTAGGATTATCTCAATTACATCAATTAAGGGGTCGTGTTGGAAGAAAAGCGAACACTGATTCTCATTGTCTACTCCTATATAAGGAGCCTTTATCTATATTAGCCGATGAAAGGATAAAGACTATGGAGGAGACCAATGATGGATTCCAGATTGCTGAAAAAGATCTGCAATTAAGAGGTGCAGGAGATATTTATGGTCTTCGGCAATCAGGACTAATGGACCTTAAAATCGCCAATCCCATAAGGGACTCAGATCTACTTATCGATGCTCAAAAGGAGGCTCTTGAAATTGGGAAGAACGAAAAAAAATTTGCGAAAACTCTTGTAAAAAGGTGGATTGGAAATAGAGTTGATTACTCTGATTCCTAGTCAATTCTCTCTAAAACATAAAATTTCCTCGCTGGAACTGGATATCCTTCAACTGTCAGAGATTTATCTTCCTCATCCGTCGCCTTTTCAAAAGACTTGAAAGGCATCCATTTGGTTTTTCTCTGTTCATTTAAATCAGTTAGCACTCGATTAGTTTCTTTCACTAGCTTTAAACCGATTTCTTCAAATATTTCCTTACACCCAAAATCAGTATGCACAAAATGAACATTTGGCATAGATGCGTAGTTTCCATTCTCAGGCTGTATATACTTCCCATATTCTTCAGGTGAAACAATTGTTTCTATGACCAACTTCCCTCTTTCATCAAGTAGACTTTTGCAATGAAGCAAGTGCTCCTCTGGGCTACGCTGATGATATAAAAGTCCCATACTAAAAATGTAATCAAAATTAGTATTCTTTAAGCCTGAAGTTTCTAAGCGTTCCGGAACCATTCTTATTTTTTCAGTTTCTATAAAATGATTTATTGAGGCAAATTGTGAAACATGCACGAGGTTTGGTTCTAGGCAAAGAACTTGATGGGCTCCATCACCAACCATCCTGAAAGCGTAATATCCATTTCCTGAACCTACATCAAGTACTGACGCATTTCTTAAATCTAAATTTAAGGCCTGAAACCTTTCCCATTTTTTTCTTGAATCCCACTCACTGTCGATAAAAATATGATTTATCCTAAAAGGCCCTTTCCTCCAAGGCATAAGATTCAGTAGAAGTTCTTCTATTTCTTTAACGTCTTTGTCTTCAAAGTCTATGCTTACTTCATTAGTCAAATTAACCCTCGCATTTTTAATCTTAGGCAAATCATTTAAAGTAGAAATCCAGTCTTGTATCCTTTTATCTTTCTTTTTGCCAAAAGGATTAGTTATGTAATTAATAGATAGTTCTTCAACTTCCTTTGAAATAAACATTTTCACTTTAAAAATACGAAAGTTCTAAAATTCAAATTAGACAGGACCTTTTCAGTTTTTTTAAATCCTGCTTTGCTTGCTCTCAGTAAATGATCCTCTTCATATTCTGTAAGCAGCACCCCTTCTAAGGAATCTCGTTTCCCAGAAATTTCGAGATCAGAATATCCATTTGCTGCTTTAAATTTATGATGGGTACGGAAGATTCTGTTTGTTTGATATTTATTCTCATAATGCACCTTTTCTGATACTAACAAAACACCACCAGGTAATAATGCCCGATACATTTTCTCAAAAAGCATATCTCGTTGAGTTAAATCTAAAAATTGAACTAAATAATTCACAACTATAAAAGAAGCATTTTCTATAGTACTCTCCATGATATCTTCTTGAAGAAATTGCACATTCTGATATTTTGGAGATTCTTGAAATCTTCTCATACACTCATTTATCATGGCCTCTGAATTATCTATTGCAATCACTCTGACGTCTTTTACATTACTCACTATAGACAAACTCGATGCTCCTAAAGAGCAGCCGAGATCGTAGCAATTAGTATCCTTTTGATAATATCTTTGCGCATGGTGCGAAATTAGGCTAAGACTTGTTTTATAGCCTGGGACAGATCTATCGATCATATCTTCAAAAACTTCAGCCACCTCTTTATTGAATGAAAAAGGCAAACCACTTGAATTACCCTTTCTAAAAATATTATCCTGCTTTCCCATAACTCTCATTGTAAAATCTAAGTACTGAATATGCCTAATTACATAATAAAGTCTCCCGAAAATAATGAAGAATGGGAAAAGTATCTCCTCTTCAGGTGGGAAATTCTCAGAAAACCCTTAGGAATGTCAAAAGACTCTCTTGCCGATTCTATTGAAGACGAAAGTTATCATTTAATGGGCATTGATAAAAAGGGAACTGTAATTGCTTCAGGTAGAGTGCACTTTAATTCAAAGCATGAAGCACAGATAAGATATATGGCTGTTGATGACAAGCTTAAAAGGAAGGGTATAGGGTCAGAGATTGTTTTCAATCTAGAACGATATGCTCTATCGAAAGGCGCAAATAAAATGACTCTTAACGCTAGAGAGAAAGCCATAAATTTTTATTTAAGTCTTGGTTACAAAGAGTTAGGCCCGTATCAATCCGATACGGGCATACCACACAAGACAATGGAAAAAAGTCTTATAGATTAAAGAAGTGGAGCTATAACCAAGCTCACTATTGCCATTACATTGATCAAAATATTCATAGAAGGTCCAGATGTATCTTTAAAAGGATCCCCAACTGTATCACCAACGACTGCCGCGGAATGAGTATCCGTTCCTTTTCCTCCTAGATTTCCTTTCTCAATATATTTTTTAGCATTGTCCCAAGCACCTCCAGCATTTGCCATAAAGAGCGCCATCAAAACACAAACAAGCAAACCTCCAGCGAGCATTCCGCCTAATGCCTCTGCTCCAATTCCAAGTCCAACCAAGGGCGGTGCAGAAACAGCTATGATTCCGGGAAGAAGCATCTTTTTAAGAGCTGCTGCAGTTGCTATATCAACACATTTAGCAGTATCTGGCTCAGCATTTCCTTCTAAAAGGCCAGGTATCTCTTTGAACTGTCTTCTGATTTCATTAATCATTTCAAAAGCAGCGTCTCCAACAGCGGTCATTGTTATTGAAGCTATCAAGAAAGGTATAGCGCCTCCTATAAAAATACCTATGAGCACAATAGGATTAGATAAAACAAGTTCAAAGGTGCCTTCTCTATTAGCTCCAACGGTTTCAACAAAAGCAGAAATGATTGCTAGTGCTGCTAATGCAGCAGCTCCTATAGCAAAACCCTTACCAATAGCCGCAGTTGTATTGCCCTGTTCGTCTAACTCATCAGTTATCACTCTTGTTTCTGAAGGCATGCCTGCCATTTCAGCTATTCCACCAGCATTATCTGCAACAGGTCCATAAGCATCTATTGCCATGGTTATGCCAACTGTTGAAAGCATTCCAACTGCTGCAATCCCAACACCATAAAGTCCAGTCAAAGTCGTAGAAATAAAAATTATAAGAATAATGCAAGCTATTGGAAGAACAACAGACTGCATTCCAACTGAAAGGCCAGTAATCATTACAGTAGCAGAACCTGTTTGACCTGACTCTGCAATTTTTACTACGGGACTCGATCCAGTGTAATATTCTGTTATTAAGCCTATGGCAATTCCGCCAATAGAACCGCAAACTACTGCCAACCAAACTTCTAAGCCCGTATCGCCGACAAGTTTATTTGTTAAAAAGTAAGCTGCGGCTATAAATATTAAAGGTGCGCCCATAGTTCCCCATCTCATAGCATTAGCTGGTGAAGATTTAGAGAATAATCTAACTATTACTATGCCAATCACAGAGGATATTAAGCCTATTGAGGCTAATGCCAAAGGTAAAAACATCATCCCGTCTTTTTCGACCTGAGAATATTCAACTAAAGAGTAAGTAGAAGCTATAGCTATGCAAGCAACCATAGATCCACAATATGATTCAAATATATCAGAGCCCATTCCAGCTATATCTCCAACATTATCTCCAACATTGTCGGCTATCACTCCAGGATTTCTTGGATCATCCTCAGGTATTCCTGCTTCGACTTTACCTACAAGGTCAGCTCCTACATCAGCACTTTTAGTATAAATACCGCCACCTACTCTTGAAAAGAGAGCAACAATAGAAGCGCCCATAGCGAAACCTTCTATGGAATGTGCATCTCCACTCAAAATGTAGAAAAGACTACCTAAGCCAATTAAGCCTAAAGATGCTACACATAGGCCCATAATTGAGCCTCCGTAGAATGCTACTGACAATGCCGCTTCTGCGCCTGAGTCTGATGCAGCTGTCGCAGTCCTTACATTTGCTTTGGTGGCAGAATACATTCCTATCCAACCTGCTATGGAAGACGAGAGAGCTCCAGCTAACACAGCAATAGCCGTTCCTTCACCTAAAGAAAACCAAACGAGAATTATTACAACAAGAGCAAAAATACTTAAATAAGTATATTCAGTCTTCATAAAAGTCATTGCACCAAGATGTATCTGATCTCCTATTTTCTTGACGCTCTCGTCTCCTTCAGGAAATCTTGTGACGACTATGTATATCCCCAGAGCAACTAATAAACCCAAAACACCAAGTAGTGGTGGTATTGCAAGGTAACTTTCTAACATTTTTTCTCCTCAAAAATACTGAAATTACTAATATTAAACGGTAGTCTAACGGTATAGCGTTTTAATTAAAATATTATTTTTCTGAAGCGAAAGTTTCAGAATCAAATTCATCTTCAGAAATGGCAACTACACAAGAAACCATTGCATCTCCGCAAACATTGACTGCTGTTCTGGTCATGTCTAATAATCTATCAACACCAATGATTAATGCTATACCTTCAACAGGTAAACCAACTTGCTCTAAAACCATGGCAAGCATAATTAAGCCTACTCCTGGGACTCCGGCCGTGCCTATTGATGCCAATGTCGCAGTTAAAATAACCATTAAGTAGTCAATCATATGTAGGTCAATATTGTAGGCTTGTGATATGAAAACTGTTGCAATGCCTTGCATTATTGCAGTCCCATCCATATTAATCGTTGCGCCTAAGGGAACCGTAAAAGATCCAATTGTAGTGCTAACTCCTAGCTTATTCTTAACAGTGTCAAGAGTAACAGGCATAGTCGCACTACTGGAGGATGTACTAAAGGCAAAAACAGCCAATGATCTTACTTTCATAAAGAATTTGAATGGATTTAACTTTCCTAGAACAGAAATAAGGCTTCCGTAAGTGAAAAACGCATGGAAAATTAAGACAAAGACCAATAAAAAGAAGTATTTAGCTAAGTCTCCGATCATTCCAAAACCTTGAACTGCAAACAGAGAAAACAACAAAGCAAAAATTCCGTATGGGGCTAACTCTATTAGCATTCTGACAAGACTTAAAATTACGTCATTTATGAGTTCAAAAGATCTCTTTAAGGGATCTCCAACATCACCAAGACTCTTAAGGGCAATTCCAAATAAAATCGAGAAAACGATAATTTGTAACATATTACCTTCCGCCATTGCAGCTATGGGATTTGTAGGAAAGATATTGATTAGTACATCTTTCAAAGAAGGCGCGGAAGAGGATTCAAATGTCGTAGGAAGAGCAAGGTCAATACCCAATCCTGGATTAAATAATAGAGCAAATACCAATGCAATTGATATAGCTATAGCAGTTGTAAAAAGATATAAAGAAAGTGTTTTTAGACTTATTGATCCCAGCCTTGAACTCGAGGATATTGATACAACACCACATACCAGTGAAAAGAAAACTAAAGGAACAATAACAAGTCTCAAAGAAGCGATAAAAATCTGACCTATTATGTCCAAAACGCCTTCAGTAAAAAATTCCACCAAAATAAGTTCGCCTAGCGACCCTAGATAACCTGCTTCATTTAGGAACTTAAGTAAAATACCTCCAACCATGGCAAGAACCATGGCTAATATAATTCTTGAGGTTAAATTCATTGTTTATCCAATTTCCACCATCTCGAAATCTTCTTTACCCACTCCGCAGTCAGGGCAAATCCAATCTTCAGGTACATCTTCCCATTTCGTGCCCGGCTCAATACCGTCATCGGGCCAGCCTTCTTCTTCATCATAAATAAGTCCGCAGACAATACATTCCCACTTTTTCAATGGATACTCCTTATTCAAAAAGTTATATTCTAACTCAACTTTATTATCAACTTAGACTAAAGTAGCAATCTTCCTAATCAGGAATGATTATAAATTATGGGTAAAGAGAAAATTTTAGCTTTATTTAGATTGATGAGAGCAGATAAACCTATCGGCACGGCCCTCCTTCTCTGGCCGACCATGTCTGCTTTCTTTATTCTGACTGATGGAAATCCAGATGTTTTTCTCATGCTTTTATTCGTTTTAGGAACTTTCCTGATGAGATCTGCTGGCTGTGTTATCAATGATTATTTTGATAGAGATATTGATGGTAACGTAAAAAGAACAAGAAATAGGCCCCTTCCAGCAGGAGAAGTAAAGCCTTATGAGGCTCTGGTTTTATTTGCTTTTTTAGTTTTGGCTGCAGCATCCTTATTAATTTGGATGAATTCGTTTACATTTCAGGTGGCTTTGATTGGACTAGGCTTAGCAACTATCTATCCTCTTTCAAAAAGATTTCTATCGATCCCCCAACTTTTTTTGGGGCTAGCTTTTTCCTGGGGTGTTATCATGGTATCAGCTGCAGAGACGAATCAGATTTCTTTCACAAGTTTGCTATTATTTTCTTCTTGTTTCTTTTGGATTATTGCTTATGACACAGCCTATGCTCTGTGCGATAAAGAGGATGATTTAGACTTAGGCATAAACTCGTCAGCAATATTTTTTGGAGAAAATATTGTGCCCTACTTTCTACTGCTCCATACAGGTTCTATCTTTATACTTATTTTCGTAGCCTATATTCTTGAATTTCATTCGGTTTATTATGTTTTTAGTTTATTGGCTTTAGTGCTAGCAAGCTATCAGGGCTATCTAATCAAGGATGGAGATGCTACGAATTGTTTAAAGGCGTTTAAAAATAATAATTGGTTAGGATTATCTATCTTAATTGGGTCCTTTTTAGGCGTAAGTTTATGAAAGTTGAATTTGTAGATTCCATAGAAAAAATAAAAAAACAGGACTGGGAAAATGTTCAAATAACTAAGTATCCCTTTCTAAAATATCAATTTTTAGAATCACTTGAATCTTCAAAATGTGTCTCACCTGAGCAAGGATGGTCTCCATTTCATATAGTCGTATCAGATCAAGAAATAATTGTTGCCATTATGCCCTTGTATATCAAAACCGACTCTCAGGGCGAGTTCATTTTTGATTGGTCTTGGGCCGATGCATACTATAGAAACGGCCTAGATTATTATCCGAAACTTGTAAGCTCAATACCCTTCACTCCCGCTACAGGTCCGAGAATTCTAATTAATAATAGAGTAAAAAGAACTGATGTAATTAGAAAAATTTCTGATTGTCTTAAACAAATTTCCGAAGATAATAATTTTTCAAGTGTACATGTTCTGCTTGCTCAAAAAGATGAAATAGATAAGTTTTCAACCGAAGATTTTAGCCTCAGGACAAGTTATTCATTTCATTGGTTCAACAATAAATATCAGAATTTTAATCATTTTCTGGATGACATGACTTCAAGACAAAGAAAAAATATAAAGAAAGAACGAAATAAAATTGAAGCTCAAGGCGTCACGATGATGAGAGTTAAAGGGGATGAGATTAAACAGGAGATGATAGAAACTTTCTATCAGTTTTATCAGGTAACCTACTTAAAGAGAGGTATGCGAGGTTACTTAAACTTTAAATTTTTTGAAAATATAATTAAATCAATTCCTGAATCTATTGTTTTGGTTTTAGCCAAGAATAGCTCGAACCAATATGTTGCTGGTGCCCTTAATTTTTATGATGATGAGAAACTATATGGACGTTATTGGGGATGTCTAGAGGAATATGATTCTCTTCATTTTGAAACTTGCTACTACCAAGGAATAGAGTTCTGTATTGAGCAAAATTTAAGTTCTTTTGATCCAGGTGTTCAAGGCGAACATAAAATAAAAAGAGGGTTTTGTCCCATTGAAACTTATTCAGCTCATTGGATTAAGGATATAAGGTTTAAAGATGCCATAAATGACTTCTTAACGCGAGAAAGGGAACATATTCTTGAGTACAATGAAAACAGAAGGTCATTACTGCCCTTCAAAATAGAGGTTACTAAAGAACTATATGAAAGAATTTAAACTACTAGATAAAAATACCCTCCATGAAGGTTATAAATACCTAGCAAAAAAGGAAAAATTTTTTAAGAAAGTTCTAGAACAAAAGAACTATAAGATAAATCCTTTTTCCAAGAAGGAAGGGTTTGAGGGATTGATCAGCTTAATTGTAGAGCAACAATTGTCAGTAGCCTCAGCAACAGCTATCTTCAAAAGAATTAAATCTTTAGTTAAACCTTTCAATCCTGAAGAATTTATCAAGATTGGTTCTGAAGAATATAAAAAAGCTGGATTAAGTAAGCAAAAAATCGATTATTGCAAAGGTATTGCTAAAAAAATTATAGACAAGGAACTTGACCTAAAATCATTGAAGAAAAAAGATGACCATCATGTTGTACAGGAACTAGTTAAGATAAGAGGAATAGGTGAGTGGACTGCACAATGTTATCTGATGGCTTGTTTAAGAAGATTAGATGCCTGGCCTTCGTCTGATCTAGGTTTGATCGTTGCAATACAGAGATTCAAAGGTTTAGATCAAAGGCCAGATAATTTGACAATAGAGAAAATGTCAGAACCTTGGTCTCCCTATAGAAGCATAGCTGCGTTAATATTGTGGTCGACTTATGACAAAGAATAAGAGGGAAAAATATATAAACAGTCAAAGAGGTTTAAATCAACTCCTTCGCCTCTACGAAAGAAATTATCAGAAGCTGGTAAATTTCTTTCCTATGGCTGAAACTAAAGGCAAGATAGAATATTTAATCCCCGAAGGGAACTATAATTCTGAAATTAAAATTTCTTGTAAAAATCTTTCTGTGCACACTTCAATCCTTGAAGTAAAAAAATCAAAATCAATATCCTTAATAGACGATACAGAAATTGAAATTTATCTTTATCACGATGCGAAACTGGCAGAGGTGAGAAAATTCAATGGGAAAAAACAATTTTGGTTAAGGAACAAATATCCTAATAAGAATATGCTTAGTAAAGATGAAAAGTTTCAATGGAATTTCTTTCTTGAAGAGTTTTTAACTCATACTAAACTTTACGGATTAAGTATAAATAAAATTGCACAATTATAGTGCATTTGCACTATAATATATCATTTTATAAATCTAAAAGTTTATTTTTGCACAATTAATGTTCTTTTATCCTTTTTAACATGCTAATATTCTCAATTATTATGAATGGAGAATGTTATGACAAAATATGAATACATTTGGCTAGATGGATATGAGCCTGAAGCCAACTTAAGAAGCAAAGTAAAAGTAACGGATGGCGAGCCTCCTGAATGGTCTTTTGACGGATCATCAACACTTCAAGCAGAAGGTGGTAGCTCCGATTGTATCCTTGTTCCTGTTGAACAATATGAAAATCCTACGAATGAAGGTTCGCTGGTTATGTGCCAAGTCAAAACGGGTGAACATGAAACTCATCCTTCAAATTCTAGAGCTGCAGCAGAAGCAGTAGTGAGTGACGAATGGTGGTTTGGTTTTGAACAAGAATATTTCTTAACTCATAAAGATGGAACAATCCTAGGGTGGGAAGATGGAACACCTGATAGGCCCCAAGGTGAGTATTATTGTGCAGTAGGCTCTGCGAATGTTGTAGGAAGAGAAGTTAGTGATGCTCATCTTGATGCTTGTTTAGATGCAGGTATTGAGCTCACTGGAACAAACGCAGAAGTTGCCCTAGGACAATGGGAATATCAGTGCCTAGGCAAAGGAATCAAAGCTGGCGATGACCTTTGGGTCAGCAGATATCTTTTGCACAAAGTGGCTGAAGAATTTGGTGTGTCAGTTAATTTTCATCCTAAGCCCAAAACAGGCGATTGGAACGGTTCTGGTATGCATGCAAATTTCTCAAATGAGCAAATGAGAAGTTCAGGAAGTGAAGAGTTGTTTAAATCAATGTGTGATAAGCTTGGTGAAGTTCATAAAGAAGGTATTGCCTTGTATGGTTCAGATAATGATATGCGATTAACTGGTTTACATGAAACACAAAGCATTGATCAATTCTCTTATGGTGTGAGCGATAGAGGTGCAAGTATTAGAATACCTATCTATACAGTAGAGCACGATTGGAATGGTTACTTAGAAGATAGAAGACCAGCTTCTAATGCCGATCCTTACAAAATTATTTCTCATTTAGTCGGTACTTTAACTTCGTAATAAAGTCTAATAATATATCCGGAGGCCATGCTTCCGGATATATATTCTGAGCAACTTGAACCAATCTTTTCTTTCAGAACTTACAACCGGAATAGTTATTCTAGATGCCTCACTGAAAATTAAATACATCAATCCCTCGGCCTTAAGCACATTAGATACAACGGAGAAGAACTGCGTGAGTCAAGAAATTGATCAGATCTTTTTCGAAGACCCTGAGAGCTTGTCTAGCTTTAGAGATGCCTTAGAAAAAAAGCACAGCTTCACTAAAACAGATGCAGTTTTAAATTTAAAACGTGGAAGTAAAATTCTTTGTACCTATATTGTACATCCTTTGAGTGATGAAAATGAGCCAGGCCTGCTCTTGGAGATAGTAAACAAGGAAGCTTCTTCGGAATTGGTTGAAAGATATAGAATGAAAACAAATCAGCAGATATCTCAGGATGTTGTAAGAGGTTTGGCTCATGAAATTAAGAATCCATTAAGTGGCATAAGAGGTTCCGCACAATTGCTTAGTAACAAGCTTATGAATCAAGAACTCAAAGAATATACTGATATAGTCATCAAACAGACTGATAGACTTACAAATCTTGTAGATAATATTCTTGGGCCAAACGAAAAACCTGATTTCAAATATCAAAATATTCACTATCCAATAGAGAATGTCCTCAGTCTTATTGAAAATGAGCAAAGCTACGAAGGGATTTTGATAACTAAGGATTTTGATCCGAGCATTCCTGATCTCTTTATTGATAGCTATTTGATAGAAAACAGTATTTTAAATTTAATCAAAAATGCTAAAGAAGCATTAGAGGAATCCAATAGTGCAAATCCAAGAATAAACATAATGACGAGGGTTTCTCATGGAGAAATCATTGATGGAGAAAGAAACTCAACTGTATGTAAGATTTCGATTATTGATAATGGACCAGGCATAGAGGAAGAGATTAAAGACTCAATTTTCTTTCCTATGATAACTGGCAAGGAGAATGGAACTGGGCTTGGCCTTTCTATCACTCAAGGAATTATCTCTCAGCATAAAGGTAATATACATTTCAGCACTGAGCCTAGTAGAACTGAATTCTTCATAAATATTCCCATTAACGTCAATAAAGACTTAGACTTAAAAATTGTAAATGGATAAAAATATTTGGGTAGTTGATGACGATGAATCAATAAGATGGGTTCTTGAGAAAGGCCTTGTTGATAGTGGCATGAGAGTTGAAACGTTTGACTCTGCCCATAAGGTTATCAAAAAACTTGAAACAGAGAATCCAAAGCTTATTCTCACAGACATAAGAATGCCGGGGCCAAGTGGCATTGACCTTTTAGATAAAGTGAAAGAGCTTAGGCCTGAAATACCAGTGATAATCATGACTGCTCATTCCGATCTTGATAGTGCTGTAGAGTCGTATGAGCACGGAGCATGGGAATATCTACCCAAACCTTTTGATATTGATGAGGCAATATTGATGGTCAAAAGGGCTACTAAAAGTGATGAAATTAAAAATGATATAACCAACGAGTCGCAAGCCGAAGTGATTGGTGAAGCTCCTGCAATGCAAGAAGTTTTCAGGGCAATAGGTAAATTATCCAATTCAAATTCAACAGTGCTCCTCAATGGAGAGTCTGGCACAGGTAAAGAACTCGTTGCAAGAGCTCTCTACCAGCACAGTCCAAGAAAAGAAAAGCCTTTTATTGCTTTAAATATGGCTGACATTCCTAAAGAACTTCTGGAAGCTGAACTTTTTGGTCATGAAAAGGGGGCTTTTACTGGAGCAGATGAAAAAAGAATTGGAAGATTTGAGCAGGCAGACGGAGGAACCCTCTTCTTGGATGAAATTGGAGATATGCAATTAGAAACTCAAACGAGACTTCTTAGGGTTCTTTCTAATGGCGAGTTCTATAGAGTCGGAGGAAGAGAGCCAATAAAAGTTGATGTAAGAATAATAACTGCAACTCATCAAAATATAGAAAATCTTGTCAAAGAGGGTGGATTTAGAGAGGACTTATTTCATAGATTAAATGTTATTAAACTTTCACTTCCAAAATTAAGTGAAAGAAAAGAAGATATTCCAAACCTGGTAAGACACTTCTTTCAGATATCTTCGGAGGAACTTAGTGAAGACAAGAAATTTCTTTCAGAAGAAGTTGAGGAATATTTCAAGACTCTCTCTTGGCCTGGAAATGTAAGACAGTTAGAAAATACCTGCAGATGGCTTACTGTGATGTCACCAAGTAGAGAGGTTAAGCTTGAGGATCTTCCAGACGATCTTAAAATCGAAAATTCTGAAGACATAAATGATTGGACTAAGGTTTTGGAGATTTGGTCAGAAAATTATTTAGCGAAAGGAAACGAAAAATTACTAGAGGAGGCAATGCCTCAATTCGAAAAGACAATAATCAGAGTGGCATTAAGGAAGACTAAAGGCAGAAAAAAAGAAGCTGCAGAGTTGCTTGGTTGGGGTAGAAATACCTTAACAAGGAAGATTAAAGAACTAGATATAAATACTTAACTATTTTTCTTTCACTAAGGGCATACCGCTCTGAGTCCAATTTACCATTCCACCGGACAATACATTAATGTTATTAAACCCTTGTTTCTTGAGTTCGCCAGCTGACTTTGAAGATGACATTCCAGTTTTACAGATAAGAATTATGCAATCTTCTTCTGTTGCCTTAAAGAGGGCATCACCCTTAACTAGATTGCTCGGTTGGAGGTTAATTGCTCCTGCAATAGTACCTAAACCGTATTCAGCAGCGCTTCTAAGATCATATACATATGGATTTTCTTTGTTTATCAACCTAGTGACTTCAGAAGTATCTATCTTATTTCCTCCTTTTCGTCTTTCATAAATGAGTAATATCGTAGCAAGCGATAAAAGAATCACGACTGCTAAGAAGTTGTCACCTATAAATGTAATGAATTTATTCATTTAGGTTCCGGATTATATAGATTACTAAGTTAAAATATTAAAAACTTTAATAATAATATGAAATCAAATCTAGTTTTAGTTAGGCATGGCCAAAGTGAATGGAATAAGGAGAATCTTTTCACGGGCTGGAAGGATCCTAATTTAACTGAAAAAGGCATTGAAGAGGCAAGTAAGGCAGGAAAGGAGTTGAAAGCTAATGAGATGAAATTTGATGTCATGTTCACATCAGATTTAATCAGAGCACAAGAGACAGGACGAATAATCTTAGAGGAAATGGATCAAACTGATATAACTGTAATCAAAGATATTTGTCTCAACGAAAGAAACTATGGAGATTTAGCTGGCTTAAATAAAGATGATGCGAGAAAGAAATGGGGTGATGAACAAGTACACATATGGAGAAGATCCTTTGATGTCCCTCCACCAGGAGGAGAAAGTCTCAAAGACACTGCAGAGAGGGTACTCCCATATTTTGAAGCAAATATACGAACTAAAGTAGTTGATGGTCTGAACATACTTGTGGCGGCTCATGGAAATTCTCTAAGAGCTCTGGTTATGGAACTCGAGCAGATAAGTCCAGAAGAAATAGTGAAGTTAGAAATAGGAACAGGTGATCCATTAATATATGAATGCAACGAAGGTAAAATTGTTAGGATAAATTAATTTCTTATCGAAATTCCTGAATCCTGCATTGCTTTTTTTGCTTGCTTGATAGTGTATTCAGAGAAGTGAAATATACTTGCTGCTAGAACTGCCTCTGCTCCTCCAATCTTTATTCCGTCTACAAGATGCTCTAAAGTGCCTACGCCGCCAGAAGCTATAACAGGGATGTTTATTCCCCCAGAGACAGCAGCAACTAACTTGTTATCAAACCCATCTCTAGTTCCATCTCTGTCCATGCTCGTTAACAAGATTTCTCCAGCCCCATACTCTGTAACTCTCTGAGTCCATTCCTCTACATCTATGCCGGTTCTGTTTCTACCGCCATAAGTGACAACCTCCCAGGCTCCTTCTACGGTCTCTTTAGATTTAGCATCCACAGCCACAACAATGCATTGAGAACCAAACTTGTCAGCTGCCTCTTTGACAAAATCGGGGTTTTCTACGGCCGAAGTATTGATACTTACTTTGTCAGCTCCAGATCTTAAGAGTAATTTTATGTCCTCTATTTTTCTTACTCCGCCTCCTACAGTTAACGGCATGAAAACCTGACTGGCTATACTTTCCACAGTTTTATAAGTTGTATCTCGAGTTTCGTGACTAGCAGTGATATCTAACATGCAGATTTCATCAGCACCTTCATGATCATACCTTTTAGCTATTTCTAGAGGATCGCCTGCATCTCTAATGTTAAGAAAATTAACTCCCTTGACTA